>Ga0222712_10001172_pt1 | contig 33452 bp, 46 predicted proteins | sample C33_657DmetaG_FD_165043 | JGI IMG/M metagenome (GOLD analysis project Ga0222712, IMG submission 165043) | Estuarine water microbial communities from San Francisco Bay, California, United States - C33_657D | ecosystem: Environmental > Aquatic > Marine > Unclassified | place: USA: California...
ACTGCTCGATGGCTTTTTGCTGATATGGTCGGAGTGTAGTCACTTGTAGTTGGTTTGTAGTAGGTTTTTTGCAAGATAAGTTACTACAAAAAAACGGCCTTTGCAATATCGTGAAGGGCGTTTTTTGGATTTGTAGTAAGTGTAGTAAGACTTTTTAATAAAAAAGAGTATGTATTATATGATGACGATATGAATAATATTTACACGCATATAGGGTTTCAAAAGTGCGTTTGTAGTAACTACATCTTACTACAAAATTGGGGCAATGTACGTTTCCAGATCGCTGGGGCATATTTGCCATTTTTTGATTGGACACTTCCCTGCTTCTTCCCTGCGACTTTGTTGGATGTAACCGAGTGCTTTAAGCTGCTGGCCAATCTTGTGGAGGCTCAACGACTGCCGTGAATTCATGTCAATGTATACTTTTATTTCGCTGGTCGTCATCCATTTGTGAACGCTTGTTGACGGTGACTTGAAGTATTTGACTATAAGCTCGCGCTCAAGACTCGGCTGCTCGTTGTCCATAGTGTTGTTGTTGAGGTACGCCGTGTCCTGCTGATCTAAATACCACGCCTTTGGGTTCGCCTTCCACTCGTTGTATATCTCCATCCACAGGTCAATTTTGTCAATCGCCTCGTATGCGTCCCAGTCAATTTTCAACACGTCAATCGGCACGATACGCCTATTACCAGTAGGGTCGTTTATAATTTCCGCCTCGTTTGATGTGCCGCATAATACAGCTACACGCCGCAGTTCTTCGTGTACCTTGCCATAGGGTTTGCGAATGGTAAAGGTTTGCCGGCTGGAAAGCTCTTTTAGCTTCTTGGCCTCCTGCTTGCTCTTGCCTCCAAACTCATCGTCGCAGAGGATTATCTTTTTGCACATGAGGATTTCATCATCCTTTCCGGCATCGAGTTTTGATTCGCCGTAATACGAGCGCAGTTCTTCGGGTAGCAGGTATCGGAAGAAATTGGTCTTGCCGATGCCTTGCGCTCCTGTCAGCACAAGGCAGATGACCGAGTAGTCGTAGTGCATGGATGCGACTACGCCATGTAGCCATTTTTTAAGGAAATTAGCGACGTAGAACGGATCATGACCTTTTGCGTGTATACAGTCCACCAACTGGATGAAGTTGCCTCTCGGTTGACGTGAGGCGTGTTTAGCGAAGAACTCCATGAATGGGTTGTAGCGCGATGTATTTTCACTGTCAATAATGTCAAAGACCAGTTGCTTTTTCACCTTTGATCCGTAGGCGTGAACGGCTTGCAGGTAGATTGTGTTCAGCTCTCGGTCGGTCACTGGCTCTCCTGCTTTCTCGTAGTTGCGTGTTATTTCATTCATGCGGATGTTGATGCCTCCGATAAATGTTTTTAGAGCGTCGAGCATCTCATCCGCGCTTGGCTTTTCGATGTCTTTTTCTTCCAATGCGAAAGCCTGCGTCACGCGTTCTTCTACGTCTTCAAGGCCGTCTACTTCGGTGAGGTAGCTTATGGTTTCCTTTCGTGCGTCGTCGGTAGACCTGAAGCCACCAGCGACGCCAACGCGTGCGCGGTTAATGAGCGACATGCGTTCAATGCGCTTTGTCTGCTCGGTCTGCGTTTCTACGCCAGCGGCGCGCGCCATGTAAACGAGTGTCGCGAATGTTATCTCGCGTCGCGACGAGCGTTGCAACTCTGCGTATTTAGCGTCGCACTTCTGCGCGTTGTACTTGGCGCTCATCTGCGACAGTGTATGGAAGTGATCCAGTCCTTTCGGATCGTCTTTGTACTTGCTTATCAAGGCGCAGCCGACGCGATACCAGTCTTGATAGCCTTCGCATAGGTTTATGTTGCGGCTTACGATTTGCGCGATCATGTAGTCGCTATCTGATTCGTTGCCGACGTACTGCGCACGCACAGGCGCTGATGGCTTAGGTAGATAATCTTTGAAGCGTGCCGGCTTTTTCTCTGCGATGTATAGGTCAGGATCGTAGCTGACGTAGCGCAGGCGTGTCACGTCTTTGCAGGCGCGGTCTACTATCAACTCATACCTGTCGGCGATGCGCTTTTCAAGGCCGAGGTATGCGTCAAGGTGTCTATTTGGATCGATAGGGAAGATGGCGCAGTAGCCTTTTCCTCCTGCTGAACGGAACATGGCGTATAGCAATGGGTCGTATCGCAGCTTTGCCGCGCCTTCTTCGATGTTTGGGTTGTCCTGTTCGTCTATGTCCATGCATATGAAACCGCTATGCTGTATGAGCTGATCGGACTTGCGCGCTTTGAACTCTCCGCTCGTTGTGAAGGCGGGTAATTTATCTTTGGTTGTCTTGCCGGTTCGATATGCGAGGATGTGATCCTGCCATCTGCCGTCTTTAATGTTGGCAAGCACGGTGTTTAGGTCGCCTGAATTTATCGGCGTTGTGTTGCGGTGGCTATCAAAAATTGATACTTTGATTGACATGAAGATTGTTGATTTTATGGGTAGAAAAAAATACCCCGACTGGTCGAAGGCAGTCGGGGCAGGCCAAGGTAGCGGCTTTGCTTACGTCATTGATTGGCTTCGACTCCGCTCTCTGACTCTGGTACAAATATACAACATTAAGTCATATTGCGACCTTTCGCATTGCATCAATCAATCCATCCATCACCACGTGACCAGTGCCAAAGTCTGTGTTTTAGAATTTCCCATCCCAAAGCCCAAAATGAATTGGCCACATAATACCCGGCCTCACATTCCATTCTATATTTTCTCTTGGTCATTTTTGGTTTTGTTTTGTCAGATTGATAGGTCATATTTTGACAAGTCATATTTTGACAAGTCATATTTCGTCCTTGCCAAGCTGCTTGCATCCCCGCAGGTCGTGTTCATCTGCGACATTTCGCATCGCGTCAATGACCGAGTTGTCCATGTACGTTGCGGCGATCGCAAGGTCATAGAACATCTGCACCAGCTCGGTAGCGGTCATGTCGCTGCAGTCGCGCTCAATGCTTATCCTCCTGTCATCAACCTGCAGGCTTAACTTTAATCCCATATCAGAACGGCAGGTCATTGCTTTCGGCTTTGAGGTTCAACTGATTGTGCGATTCTGACTGCGGCTTGCCAGCGTAGTAGTCTGCGCTGTTGGGTGAGTGCTGCTGCTTTACCTGTGCGTTGCCGGCAAGGAACTCGCCTTTTGCGCCTTGCTTGCGCCACAGCGATACTTGATACTCGACGCCGTTAAGGAGCAGGTTACCCTTCCAAGAAGGTGCGTTGGCGTTAGCCGATTGGTTCGTAAAGAGGCTTATGTCGCCGTCTTTCTTTTGGTATGTACTCATAATTTGGTTTGGGTTTAGATTGTTTTTTGGGTTAAGGTTGCAAAAATAGTGGTGGTGCGTTCCATTCCTCGCATTCGTTTTCGAAGGCGGTATCGTAGAAGAAGTCCAGCGGTGTCTGATCCAGCCACGCCTGTGCGCTCTCGGCTTCAGCGTCGCTCATGACGGCTTTCTTCCACTCGAACAGCACTGGCGGAATTTCCCCAACTTTGACTTCGGTTGGCGTCATGTCCTGTTTTATGTACTTAAAACTTGACAAATAAGCGTCGAGGATGTCGATGTCGCCTGTGCTGTCTTCTGTCCAATTGGTCGATTCGTACTCGATGTGAACCTCGATGTCGATGCGTCCACCTGCGTGTGGAATGTCGTAGTGTTGCGAAAATTTGCGTTCTATGCTCATTGGTCACCTCCCTGTATTTTATCACGCATCCATTTTGCGCCAACAGTAAAGAAGAGTCTCTCCGACCACATATCTTTTTCATCAATAGGGATGTGTTCATCTCTGCCTTGCCCTATTTGCTCGTCCGTTGGCAGTTCAATGGGGGTTACATAATCGTCAATGTATTGCATAATGTGTTTTGCGTCTATCATTGACACCTCGCATTTTTCAGCGGCAGTTAAAAACATTTCTTTTGTGTATAGTTTCATAGGTCGGTTTGGTTTAGTTTGGACATCATTGCGACGCACTTGGTGCGTTCTTCGGTCACGCCAAGGTTGTAGGCGTTCTGCAGGTCTTGCAGTGCGCTCCGGTACGCCTCCGCCCAGACTGGGTAGAGGCGCGCCGAAACTTCGGGCGATACATTTTGGAAGAGCTGGCCAACAAGCGTCACGATCTTGCCCAGCTGCATGTTGTGGTGTATGAGCGACATCATAGCTTCGTCGCGTTCAAATTGTGTCATCGAAATGTAACGGTTAATGTAGTTTTGGCTGGCTTCACTGGTACCACCGGCACAACTTCGCCAGTGTTGGGATCGACGATGGCGGCGGTGTCTGCCATCTTAAACGCTGTTTTTACTAACTCGTGTCGTGCTTTGAGGCGGTCTGCCAATTCAACGCAGACTGGATCGTGGTTGAAGTCCGGCATGTCACGCGGCTCGCGTAGCTGAACGCTTGCGCCGTGGAATTTGAACTCGCCCTTGCCGTAGGTTGCGGCGCTGTCTTTGGCCACTTCCTCGGTGAGTTCGATTATTGCCTCCAGCGCTTTCACAACCGCCTTGCAGCGGATGTGAACGGAGAGCGGATCGACGTGGCCATCCATGACTTCAGCGGTGACGTGGTTGACAAACGCCTCTATTTCGGCTTTGTCGATGTTTGTTGGAAGCGTCAGCATTGGTCGCCTCCTTTCAGTGCGTTGATGAAGGCCTCTCTGTCCTTCAGCTGCGAAGACTTAAAGCGCATCTTCATCTGGTGCAGTTCGTAGTTGAAGCGGCCACGCTCCTCGCGTTGCTTGATGCTGAACTTGCTTAGTTCAAGCTTGAATTGTTGGTCTGTCATTGCCTTTTTTGGCAGTGGGGTGAAGGTGATTGTTTCGTTGGTCATTGGGTTGGTTATTTGGTTATACGGAGATTTACTTTGTTGCGGTTCTTGTAGTTGTAGATTTCTTCAATTTGCGCGATTTGCTGCTTGACTGTCACCTGTGGAGTGAACTGGTCTTTTAAGTACGTCAATTTTTGAATAAAAACATCTACATCGAAATCAACATTTTGAAGGCATTTTAAGCAGGCAGTCCACATAGTTTTACGCATAATGTTTGTCAACGCGTTAATTTTTAATGCTTTGCGGACTAATTCTTCTACCTCTTTTTTATTTGGTATTTGTAATGTGCCTTTTATAAAAGCGTATTGTTTGCGCTGACCATGATTGCCTTTTTCGCATGCACACAAAACATTCAAAAGTGTAAGGTTGTACTGGTTCATTAGGTATTTGATGAAAATGTAATTGTCATTTTCAGCAGCACAATGAGATTCTAAAATGTCAAGGTAACTCCATTTCTGTTTAATCTCATTGTGACGTTGTGCCTCTTGCAAGCCTGCACCTACATTAACAATGTAATTAACAGGCAATTCAAGTTCTTTTAAGGCTTCAATTCGGTGTTGGCCGTCAATGATTTCATAGTGTTCATTGACTTCAATGAACGTAGGCAACAGTTGTTTTTGCATGCTTTCTACAATTCGCTTGACGTGATTAGGTCTGACTGGTCTATTGCCGTTCAGTTTTCTAAATTTGTTGTAATCGGTAGTGGATTTAATTAAATGTGTCATTGTTTTTGGTTGGTTTAAAGGGTTTTGAAATAATTGATGATGTTGTTTAGCTTTGATTCCAGTACGTTGATGCGGTGGGTCAACTGGTCATTTGCAGTTACGATAGGTTGCTCCTGCTCTCGCATAACTGATTCGGTGAATAGCGTTGGTTGCACGATGTCCTGTGGCTTAATTTTTTTGCCTCTCTTTGGGTACTTATGCTGATAATCTTTTTTCAATTGCGTTAGTTCTTCAGCCAGTTCAGCGATTACTTTCTTTGGATTTTTGACCTCAATAAATATTAGCCGATTTTGTGACCTTTCGGCTAATCCGTATTTGATAAAGAAATGAATCGCCTCTGATGTCATCCCATCTCTATCCTGCCCTGCAGAAGTTGTTTTCAGACATTCATAGGCCTCGTCTATCGTCATAGAGTTTCGATTGCGTAATGCAGTGTAAAACTGATTTGCTTTAATGTTGTACTTTTCTGTTAGTGTTAGGTTCATTGGTTGGGTTAGGTTAAAGGGTTGAAAGGTATTTGATTCCGGATTCGTACTTCACCGCATCCCAGCTCTCGCGCGCCTCCAGCTTGTAGCGCTCTTGCGGATTGCTGACCTTCTGCATTAGCAGCTGGCCATACCTTACGCGGAGTTCTGCGAGTAGCTGCTCTTTTTCGATAGCCATAGCGACTTCATCAGCGCTGGCGATGCTGGTGTCAAGGCCGATGCCGAAGTTGGCAAGCGCCCTGCCCCAAGCCGATGTTTCGCAGTTCTCGACGTAGCTGGTCTTGTTGATGGCTGAACTTGTGCGGTCTTCCTGCGCCATTCCGCTGGCGACGATGCGGCCATTAGCGTCGGTGATCAGCGCGTTCAGCACGCAGAAGTCAGGTGTCAGCTGCACGACTTCGGTGGTGAGTGCATGGTCTGCGAAGTGAGAGCGGAAGTATTTGAGGCGCTCGTTGACTTCAACATACGGCTTGCCTTTAATGTTGGTTGTTTTGAATTGATGCATTGTGTTTGGTTTGGTTTGTTGATTGGTTGACAGCGTAGTTCAACGCAGCGCGGATGCTGCCAAAGCGCGCGCGGCATAAGGTGAGGGTGTCAGCCTCGCAGTAAACGGAAGTAAGTCGCATTTTAGATTGGTTAGAAAGTGTAGGTGTCATCTTCTTCGTTGAGTTCATTGGTATTTTTTAGGTGCGCTAATATACATAAATAAATAATAGGTATTGAACAAAATATCAAGTACCACCACCACTTGTGGTGGAAGTCAGCCATCAGGTAAACCATTGACAGCAAGGAGGGAAGGAGGAGGAGGATGTTGCTCATTCGTAGTCATTGAAAATAGACACCATGTTTGTTAAGGTTACCTCGTAGCCAAGCCATACCAGCACAGTATGCATATCTCCAACGCGTAGTCTTGTCCAAAACTCCTCGGCTTTTAAAATGTCAATGAGGCTGTTGCGCATACATAGGTCAACGGCGTTTAGTCGCTCGAGCGCTTCAGGTGTTAGGCGCTCGTATAGGTTTTGTCGTTGCATAGTTATAGTTGGTTTAGTTGGTTGTGACGTGCTTGCAGGTATCGGCCAAACAGCTCGTAGTTAAACGTTAGCGGCCGTATTGTTTCGGAGTGCGACGGTGTCGCGGTTGTGGCCAGCATGTAGCGGATGTGGCGATGCCACGCGTAGAGGTAAGCAGGGATGAAGTTCATTGGTTGGTTGGGTTAAAGGTTGGCATTGGTAGAGGTGTTGATGAGCGTTGGAAGCGGATGAAGCGAAACCAGTCGCGGTGTTGGCTGCGGAAAAGTGCGTCTACAATTTGACGTGTTCGCGTCGAGTTGCTGTTCGGCTGGAAGGGATAGTCGGCGTGCATTGCGTACATGCCGCTCGGCAGCTTGTGGATGTACGCAATAACGATATTACCGTTGTCCATCGTGATTGGCGTGTGGGTAATGATTTCGTGATTCATAGGGTAGTTTGGTTTATAGGGTTGGAAGTGAATGATTTTTCATACATAATGTGTGTTTTTTGGTGGTTATGAATGATTTATTGCGCGTTGGTGAGCCGCGCCCCTCGGTGGGTTAAGCTAATCTTCTATATGTGTCCCACTCAATACGGCCTGTTTTGCGGCACATACCTTTTCCGATCACAATTTCGTACGGAATCGACGTCAATTCTAAACATTCGCATTTTACCCACGAATTGGACGCTGTGTACCATTCTACTTGCGCCCTGTTCTTTTCTGTGTCCAATGCAATTACTCTGCCTATGCGACCTACAACGTAGTCGCCTTTAGAACGTACTACCTCTGATCCGATCTCGAATTTGTTTTGTGTTGTGTTTTCCATAATTTGGTTTTTTTGGTGGTTGATTGTATGCAAATATACATACATATATATATACGAACCAAACTTTTTTTATTTTTTTTTCTGCGTTTTTAGCGCGCAAACGCACTTTTGGACAAAACTTGTCCAACGCCCCCGATTTACAAGCCTTGATTTTCCGCCGTTACCTCAACCGTGCGAACAAAACGACGCTGGCCACCAGTCCCAAAATCGCCCCGACAAGCAGTATCGGCCACCTGCTTTTGCGCTTCTTCGGCTGCACGACAACGGTGCGCTCTACGATTGTCGTATCGCGCAAAATTAGCCTCTCTACGACCGTATCTCTGCGTAGGCGTATGACAATGCCACTACCTGAATTTGCGACGCTTAGAACGCTTGTTTTGGCACTATCCCGCAAGGCGAAGCGGCGTACCACTCCTGCGCTGTCGCAGAGGTCGGGAAGCGTTAATTCGGTCAAACTGCCAGCGGTCACGACTTGCCGATCCGTATGCACGATAGCGCTCGTGCGGATCACCTCCGCAGGTTTCCGGCAGCAACCGAAAAGCAGAAAGCTAAATATGAGCGTATTCTTTGACGGCATCGAAGGAAGGGCAGGCTTTTGCGACCTTGGGGAAGTCCCTGTGACCGAGAATCTTGGCAGCTGGGTACTTGGCACGCCACTCGTGCAGGACTTGTGAGAGCGCGTCTTTTTGCCCTTGCGTGCGATTGTCAACGGCATCGCCTCGGCTGTTGATACCACCCACATAGCTGATATGCAGGCTTACGGAGTTGTAGCCAGCGACGCCATTGCAGACTGTTTCATCCGGTGCAAGCGTCACGACTTCGCCATTGGCTTTGACGACCTTGTGATACCCGGGTGACTTCCACTTTAAATTCTCACGCCAATAGCGCTGAATGGCGTCAATGTTCGTGCTGTGCGGTGTCGCCGTGCAGTGGACAACAAGGTATTTAATGTTTCTCATAAGGTCACAAAACTAAATATCAAAGTGTGATTTTTTGCGCAAAGTACCAAATTCAGTGCCTTGCGCACATTTTCTCGCTATCGGGTGCTGGTCGTCGTGAACGTCGCATCAATGACGCGGGTTTCTATTTTTTCATTTACAATCTTCACTAAGCTCAACTTCATCCAGTAACCGCCAAGCGGCTTCGGAGGTCTGCCTCTCTCAACGTGGAAGCCACCCACTCCGCCTGCATATTCCTCCTTGTACGTCGCAGTGCGTATTTGATGCAGTGGCCGCTGCCTCATCATGTAGTTGCTTCGGTTGAGGTAGCTGATGACGTTGACATGGTGGTACAGCTCGTGGACGTGACCTTGCCATGTGCAGTCGTAGCCTTCCACCATTGCCATGATCCTTTGATCTTGAATAACGCCCTTGGTCACTACGCCGCCTCCTCCTGATCCGTGGAAGTAGTGCATCGCAAAGCGTGTGTAGTGGGTGGTGTTCGGTGAATGGGCAAAGCCAAACAGTATCGCGCCGCCGTAACCGCCGAGTTGAACGTCACTTCCGCACTCGTGGTTTAGAAGCGTGACGAACATCTGCAAGGCGTCGAACTCAACATTGCGGATCACGCTTGTTTCGTGGTTGCCGTAGCCGATCAGCGCGATGTGCTTGGCGTAGGGTTTGAACCACTGCACCGCGTCGTTTACGACGGCTTGGAGGTAGTTGCCTTTATTATGTTCTGGCCGTATCTCATCCTTTCCCCTGCGAGGATCGCCTCTGCCCTGCATGAGGCAGAACGTGTCGCCGTTCATGATGATCTTTGCGCCTCTGCGCACGGCTTCGTCGAGGTGGCTTTTCAACAGGTCACGATCGCACTTCGGGTTGTCCCAATGCAGGTCGCTGACCAGCAGAAACTCCGCCTCCTTCCCTTCGCAGTCGAAGGTGTGAACATTCGCTGCGCGTCGGGTTATATTCATACTATTGGTTTGGTGGTGTGCTTTTTAGCAGCTTCATGATGCGCACCTCCAGCACCTCCGTGATCTTAACACCTGAAAATCCGACGATGAAGGCGAGGCCGTACTCAATGTTGGGCGCTTTTATGTTCAGTATTCCAATGATGACTGGCGCGATGTAGGTGGCAGATAGCGTGCCGCTAAGCACGGCGATCAGCTGCATTTTCCAGTTCTTCATCTTGGGAGCCAGCAGTAGTGCGCCGAAGAAGCCGGCGATAGTTAGGCCGAGGTTGATGCCGATGGATTTGAGGAAGTCGATCATTGTTAATCTTCGTTTAGTGTGTTAGATACGTCGTCGCGCTCGGTGTAGTCCTTGCCGTACTGGTCATCCCAGCCGAGGAAGGTATGCACGCCTATTGGCGGAGGCCAGCACTCGAAGGGAAGGTAGGTCGGATCAGGCTCTCCATCCCAAAGGATGTCGACGCAATATGTACCATCAATGATGCCCAGCGGCACTACGAAGCCTTGCGGCACTGGTAGCGCTGTGAATGTCGCTTCGTTGGGGAAGGCGTATTTGCGAAAGGTCGGCATTTATAGTCGGGTTAATTCGGCGAGTTGGTCGTTAGATAGCCGTGTTGTGTAGAGTGCGGCGGCGCGGATGCGGTCGTTAAGTTGGGACAGCCCTTGAAATGTTGAGCCTAAATTTAATTTATTGCAAGCTGGTATTGTTGCCGTTAAATTTGATTGCACGTTTACGCTATTTATATACAACACGCACCCGCTTGTGCTATACGCTAAAGCTAATTTGAGCGTTCCAAATGTAACATTGCCAGTAAAAGATGCTTGCTCTGCTGATGCTGCCGTTACCCTTGTTATTATTGTTGTATCGCTACCAAAAGCAATAAGTATTCTATTTAAAGCAGTGTTATCAGTTAACTCTATGACCCTTAAAGCCGTTTTAGCTCCTCGCTGAAAATCCACCTCCGCATACACCGTCCCCTCCATTTGCCCTATCAACCCACTCACGAGCGCCCCCGATGCGCTGATGACATCAGCGGCACGGCTTCCTGCTCCTGTCGTTGTGGGGATGTAGGTGGTCGCGACGCTGCCTGTTTCGAGCTGTGCGCCCCAAATGTATGCAGTTAAGTTGAGCGCGCCCGATGCGGGAAAAGACACATCCCCGTTGCCTTCTGCCATACTAAATATAAGGTTACCACTCAAATCGCCTGATGCAATAGTGTATGGTGCTGAAATAAGCCTATACCATCCATCTCCGTAATCTTGAACGCTTGCCCCTGCTGTTAATGCCGTGCCGCTGGCAAGGCTGAAATATGAAATTGATGTGCCGCTTCCCCCTGTGTACGCCGTAAAACCAATAGCGCAAAAATTGAGAGGGTTGGTCGCTCCTGCCTTTACAAATAAACTAAAAGTATGCTGTCCTGCCGCAGTTACTGTCACTCCTGTGCCACCATAATAAGCGTACTGAGTGTTACCAGAGGCCGCACCACCAACGTACTTGGTTATGCTTCCGCTTGTTCCATCGGGTGCAAGAAAATCCGTGCTTCCTGTTGTTATCGTCATTCCTCCCGATGCCGCTGGCGTGTCCTGACCCGTCATAAATTGCACATTCCGTGCAAAATTCGTCGCACTCGGCTCAATCAAAGCCGCAGGGCAACCTCCGCCTATCGGGTAGTCCAAGCGAAGCACTCCCGAAGCCACACTCTCAATCAACCCGCTGCTATTTACGCGCGTCGCCGTTGTGTTGCGGCTCACGGTGAAACGCATCGTGCTGTCTTCCGCGACAAACGGCGGCACGTCTTGGTACAAGTTCCCCGCCTTGTAAAACTGCGGCACGATCAGCAGCGAAGGCGTGAACGGCAGTCCGTCCGTGTAGACCTCTTGACCTCGCGACACAAGGCAGCTTCCTGCCCCTGCGTTTTCATCTTCGACGCTTGCACCTGCGCCCTTTGCGCCTTCAAGCGCTGCCGACCACTGCGTTTTGTAGGGATTCGTGCCGTGCTGTGATATGAACGGCAATCCGTAGCCGATACCTAAAGCCATTAGATTGCGCTTACAATACTGACACCCTGCATCGTGTAGCCAATGACGCTGCCTGCGTTCAAAGTCACCGCTGCAATTCTTCTGCCATTGTTGGCGGCTATAATCATTCCCGCGCTGAATGCCTGCCCCGATGCAAATGACCCGATGCCGCCAGCACTTACTGCCGTCATCATGTTGGTGCCGTTGCTATCCGTTAGCGTCGTGAACTTGGCTTCTTGGTTGACAATCAGTACGTCGTACGTCCTTCCTGTCACCAGTGTGCCTGATGCATTGGTCGTGTTCAACACCTCAGCGGTCATCCCTCTGCCAATCAGCGCATCCATTTGTTGTCCTACGTTCATTGTATTTTCTTTAGTTGTAAATATCGTTTTGCCTAATTCTATGCAATTCTGCAATTGCGGTTTTAACTTGTTGGTATCTGGCAGACGTTGCGTGAAAACGGCAACTCAAACACGACCGTCGCCTGCCATCCTGCGACCTTGTCATCCCTTGCCTCCACGAAGCGCGTAGCACTCACCGCGCCTGTGATCGTGTAGTCGCGGTCAGGATCATCGGTGAACTCGGCGACGAAGTCCTGCATGATGCGCAGCGTGTCGCTTAACACCTCATCCTCGTTATCCGTCCACCGGTAAACCACGCTGCCACTTATGGTCGCGTCCACGCCGCGTAGGTCTGCCACCCTGTCCATCACAAGCACGCTGACGGTTAGGTTGGTAGCACCCATAGGCATTGACGCGCTCTGCGCATCAACGAATAACAGCGGGTAGATAACCCTATCCCTGTCGGTTGTCCGCAGGTTGATCACGTTGTCCGTGCCGATCGCCAGTGGATCGCCGAAGCCCACCGCGTTGATCTGCAGGTGCGACTCCGCGAAAGCTATCAGGTCGTTTTTGATCGTTACCCAACTGCTCATAGAATGTCTTTAGTTTGTTTACGTTCTTCGAATGTGCCATTAAAAGTAGTTGCGTCTGTTTTCCGGGTAGTCCAGCGGATCGCGATACCTGCCCCTGCGACCAAGCACCATCCCTGTCTGATACGCACTGTTGGCCGGGTAGATCGTGTCAATCGCAACTGGCGGGTTGTCGAACAGCGGGAACAGTGTGTGGTTCTCCTGAAGGTAGCGCGTGATGCGCTCGGTGTACCACTCCGCATCATCGCGGCTTTTGTCCATCAGCCGCGTCATCTCACGCTCGCTCATGCTGCTCGATTCCGTGCTGCTGCGCCTGTCCATCCCTTTATTCATAAACTTAAACGCCAAAACCATCGGCAGTTCAAAGTACATCCACTGAATTATCGCTGGCTGGATGTAGGTCTGCATCAGCGTCGTGTTGTTAGCCGTCAGCGTTCCGGCAATGACCTGCGTCACCAGTTCCGCGTATAGCGCCGATCCCACCGCTGGCTGAATGTGCATCTCCTGCACTTTCACAATGGTTGGACGTAGCTGCGTGTAGCTTACGTTCTCGCTAATGACCGAATTTTCGATCAGCGTGTTTTCGCTTATAAATAGTGCCTTGCTCATTCGACGATTCTTTCAACTTGTGTACCTTTTTTGATCACCAACTGCTGCACCCACATGTGCCGGCAGCTTGGCCTGTGCCTGCCATCTTCCAGTGTCAGCCAGCCGCCTCTGCGCTCCCAGACGCTGTAACCCATCAACGCCGTCAGCTGGTTAATGTCGTCGCGCGTGTATAGGCGTGCGCTGCTCAAGTCCATCATAACTTGGCAGAACTTGCGGCTCTTATCGTAGCCGTCAGCCTTGCTCAACCCCCGATATTCTGGCCGCCAGTCGTAGCGGTAGCGCACCTCGACAATCGGCTCTGGAACTTTCTCCTCTTTGGTCGCCTCACCAATGCCGCGCTTCAATGGATACTTGTTGACTTGCAGAAGGTACTGGATGCGCTTGCGGATGCGCGCCTTACTCACCCCGAACTCCTTGGCCATTTCTTCAACCGTTGCATCCTCGCGTTTGCGCCTGTATTTTACGATTTTGTCGTCCAGCGCCTTATCTTGGTCGGAAACGGCAAACTGCATGAAGAACTCCGCCTCGCCGTATTCGTTGAAGTCCAGTTCGCGTTCTTGCAGCACCTCGAAGCTTTCACGCGCCTCACCGAACTGCTGGCCAACTTGCGCGAGGAACTCCAGCTCATCAGCTTCATCGGTGAACGCCTGCTCCTTGACGCCCAGTAGCTGGTCAACCTGTTCCGGGTTAAGGCCGAAGCCAGCCGTCAGCATCGTGCGCGCCTGTTCGAGTGTGACCTTGCCTTGGGAGTAGTGGCGCACAATACGCATCAGGTTTTGATACTGCCTGCCTGAAAGCGTTTTAATAGCTTCATTTACGCCTACGCTGGCTTCTACGGTCGTTTCACCTGCGTCGGGTGTCGCCTCTGCAAGTGGCTCGTAGCCTGCCTTTTCGCGTAGTTCGTCCTGCGTCAAAATCTGCATCAGCGCCTGTTCGGAGAGCTGCTCGGTGATCGGATCGAAAGGCTGCAGGTAGAGGCACTCGTAGCCGTTGAATGATGTTAGGTAGTTGATCATGCGCTCCACGATCAACACGCGATTCATGATGTAGGTGTTCTTGAACAGCTCGTAAGCCTCTGCCAGTTCCTTGCGGCCGCCAAGCTGCCCCTCTGTGCGAATGCCGAACAGCATTGGCGAGGTGACGTTGTGCGCTACAAAGATTTCCTCCTGAATCTGCTTGTTAAGCAGGTCAAACTGCTTATCCAAGTCCGAAGGCGTTAGCGACTGGATGCTCGGCGCATTTTCCTTGCCGGTGCTGAAGGTCAGCACGAAGCGCCCTGCGTTGTTTGCGCCGCTGAACTTGTTGCGCATCTGCCTCTCAATCTCTTGCTTTTCCTCGTCCGTCGGGATGCCATCAGCGAAGTTGATCATCTGCCCACCCCAAAACTGGTTGCGGATGTTGCTGATGTGGAACTTGGCAATCTCAACATCGCACTCAATGTATGCCAGCGCGCCCTGATAGTTTGGAAGTGGGTAGTGCTTGACCCCTGCTGCGTAGTGCCTGTAATAAAATAGCTGCTTGCCGACGCGGTTATTCGGGTCAAACTTGGGCATGCGCTCAACTTCCGCGCCCTTTGGGTACTGGCGGATCATGCGCTCATCGTACCAATCGGCAATTAGAAACATTGTGTCATCGAGCGACACGCGCACCTTTTCAAACGGCACGTGTTCAATAAACGCGATGCCGCCACCCCTGTTCCACGTCACTGCAAGTGCGAAGCCATTGAACAGCTCAAGATCCAAAACGAATTTTTGCGTCAGGTCGTTCAGGTCATCATCTTCGTTCACGTCAGCCATGAATGCCTCCGCCTTTGCCTGTTGCGCGACGGTAGTCTTATCTGCATCGACTGCCCAGCCTTTGCCAGCGATGTAGTTGCACTTGCCGTTGATGATGGCGTTGTGCTTGGCGCTTTTCTTGTATATGTCGAGCAAATAATATGGGTAGTCGTTCATCTCCCCAAACGTGTACAAGTCGTTAGCCTTCGATTGTAACATCAAAGGGTAGCGATAGTCTGCCTGTGGGATGAAGCTGAAATTGAGTTTAGTCATAAGAAACGTAGTCGATCGTGTTTGTTGTACTGGTGAAGCTGCCCTCCGTCGTTTCGATCATCGCAAGGCCTGTTTCAAGAACTCGCGGGTTCGTGGTTGGCAGCAGGAAGCGACGCATAGCACGCGTATGCCTATTCGTCTGCGACTTGTTATGCTGATTGAAATTACTGTTATTCATATCAATCGTGAACGCCTGCGTCGCTGATACCTGCGTGGAACTCCAGTAGCTTTGATTGACGAAGCTGCCAATGCCTGCACTGGCAAGGTTTGTATACATTTCGGTCAGTTCCTCCAACGACGGCAGGAACCAGTCGCTAAAACTGTTCAGCACCAGTTGATCTGCCAACCTTGCTGCGATGCCCGCGGTGGCGCAACCCGCGACAATAGATGCCGTGTTTATGACACCTTGACCAATCGCCTCGGGTGTCGCCCCTTCAGCTATCAGCGTCCCTTGGCAGCCCCACGGCGCGCTGCTCGACTGATCTACTGTCGCGGTAATGTAGGCATAACCGCTGTCGGTAAATGTGTACAAGCCGCCCTGCACGAAGTCACCAGCGGCGTAGGTTGCTGGGTTCTCCGTGACCTCGTAGCGATACTGCCCCTTCGTCAACGCGCCCAAGGTAAACGCGAATTTGTCGTAGCGGCTTTCGTAGCTGCTTAGGTTGTCAATCGCGTTCAGGTAGATGTCAGTGGCTTCCAGCGTCGCCAAGTTCGTCAGCCGTAAGCGGTAGACCGTCGCGCTGTTCGCACGCTCGGTCCACGTCACCGCTATCGTGTTGCTCTGGCTGGCCTTGAGGTATAGCATGAAGTTGTTTTATTGAAATATCCCTTGCCACGTTTTTGTACAAATTGAACCTGCGCCGCGTGATCTCATCAATGTCAAAGCGCTTCTGCATCTTCGCTGTCAGCCTGTCTGCCATCTCACGCACCATCGCTGGCTCGTTGATCATTGCCTTCATCGACTTGTACCACTTCTTCGGTTGCTTTTCGTCAACAAGCACGCCATCCCAGCCGTCGGTGATGCAGTCGGCATACATGCAGACGTTGCTGGCGATGATTGCCTTGTTCATCCACGCGGCTTCCGTCACCTTCAACTCCGACTTGAGCCTGTTGAACTTATTGTCGCGCAGAGGCGCAAGGGCAACATCAACGAAGTTGTAGCCTCCAACGTAGCTGTAAATATCAGCAGCTTGTATGCGTCCGTAGTTGTTGTTCTTGCCCTTGTTGCTGAACACCTGCTCATATTGCTGATATATCGGGTTGCCCTCATTCCACCCGGCAAGGTACAGCATGTAGCGCCCTTCCAGCGTGTGATCGTCGCAGAGGCGCGACAGTGGCAGCTCCAGCAACGCCACGTCCTCCGTGTGCTGCGCCGCGCCGAAGTAGCCAAAGCGCAGGCGCTCGCTCTTGGTCGGTTGTGGCTTAAATTGGTCATACAACAGGTGTGGCACGTTCTCGCATATGGTCGCGTTTCGGTTCAGCTTGACGATCTCATCGCGCAGGTACGTCGTAGTCGTGATGACCGCATCAGCAAGTTTGACGTGTTCAGCGACAATCGCAGACATGTTCGTGTCGTGGTAGTGCTTGTAGAAACTATGCCCAGTGCCAAGATGCCAGTAATCATCCATGTCCAAAATGATCTTCGCGCCGTACTGGCGCAGGATGTCAGCGACAGGCTTGACCGCCTCAATTGGCCCTGCAATCCAAGTGCGATTATACAGGAACACGTCGATCGTTCGCAGTTCTTCGTCGCTCATGGTGCGCACGTCAGCGATGCTCACGAACTCGGCCTCGCTGCCGAACATCTCATGGACACGGCTGCTTGGCATCTCCAAGCGGTAATAGCTGCACCCGGTGGGATGCTGATTGTAGACGATACATACACGCATAGAACAAAGTTAGCCCAAAAAAAAGAACCCTGCGCCACCATTCGCAGGGTTCTCCAACCAACCAAAATCTATGCTAATATACTTACGATCCGCCAGTGATTTGCGTGCTACTTGTCAAAGCGGCGATTTTAGTTGAATCAACCTCGCTGCATGGCAATTCCTCCATACCTGTGAACGTCAACTCGTAGCCATTCCTGTCACCCATGGCAGTACCTGTCTGCGACGTGCCGCCGCTGACGTCAAGGCCGTTGCTCCTCCCCAGCAGCCAGTACTTGCCATTCCTATCGGTCACAATAGCCATCAGCCTGTTGAGGCCAAGGAGTCGCAACTCATTGCGCACGTTCTGCGCCATTCTGTTGATAGGAAAAACCAGCTCTTGCTGATAGAAGATAGTGCCGTTTTCCGTCGAGGCGTTGACAGTTTCGGTGAACTGCCCTGCACCTTTCGGCACTTCGTATTTGTAGAATCCCGAAGCGGGGAAAGTACCTGTCACCACGCCCGAAGCATCTACTGCAATCGTGCCGGTGACGCTGTTGAAAGCGATGAGGCGAACCTCCGTGATGCCACCGACATTGTCGCGGCATCCTAATTTATAACCAGTTGTTAAGGCGCAAGGCATGTCTATTTTGTTTTAGTTATTGACAAAAGAAAAGAAGCGGGGAGGGTTGCCCCTCCCCACGTCATCAGCCTGCAGGTGTAGTCGCGTTAGACGCTTTATACAACACCATCTGTTCAGGGAAGGCAAACTGCACACCGTACTTAAACGCCGCTTGGAAGCGCACTTGGTCATTGTCGTAGGATGCCCAAATGCGGAATTGATCTTCGTCGCTCAATAAGTCCGTGCCGTAGTACAGGTTCTCAAGCGAAGTAGCAACGATCCTGCGCGTGTTGTTCATGCCATTCACCGCAACGACTTTCAGGTTCGTGCCGGGGAAGAACATCTCACCACCGCCAAGCTGTCCGAGGTCGCCTTGGAATAGGTTAACGCTGACCAATTTGTTAGCTAACAAACGATACACGTCCCATCCGCAAAATGCAACAAGGTCAGGCCTGCTCACAATTGCGACAGGGATGTTTTGATATACGTTCTCAAAAGCCGAAACGATTGTCGCATCGCTGAACGCAGCACCTGCCAACGATGACACGATAGTAGCTGATGCCGTGGTTTTCTCCATAAGGTGCAGAAGTCCTACGGTCTTGTTCAACGTAGCGTCACCGCTTATTGTAGCCGACCCTCCAGTCCATCCAGACGCGCCTGTCGCCGATGTCGACTGCCAAATTGCAGTCTCGATGTTAGCGGCAATCTTCTTCGCCTTCTGCGTTGCAAAAGCCTGCTCAAACGGCACACCTTCGTAGTTGCTGCCCTGTGTCAACTGGGTGGCAAGCCACTTTGTTTCCATCTCACGAGGGCACAACTCCTCCTGCACCTTGACACGCGCAACGCTGATGACGCGCTGGCTGAATGACGTTGTGCCGCTGGCTGCCCACGCGCATGCTGTGGCGGATTGAAACACGGCGTCGGTGTCCATAAGGTTCAACGCCTCTTGATTTTTTACGCCCACGCGCTTCTGCATGAGCGACTGCGTTTTTGCGTCGAAAACGGCAGTAGTCAACAACGGGAGCTTATTCTGCTCTACGTAGTCGGTTAGTCCTGAAATTGAAAATGACATAGTTTATTTTTTAAGGGTTTTTAGGGTTTCATTCAATTCTGCAAGACGGTTGGCGCGGCTCATCTTCACGGATTCAACGACCGCGTCACTTGCTCTTTTCTTAGGCGCAGCGGTAGGCATCTGCGCCAACGCTGATAACGCCGTGTCAATCGTGCTGAACCTTGCAGCGTTAGCCTCTACCTCGCCGCCCATCTTTGCCATCAGTTCCTCAACCTTTGCCGCCAAGGCAGCGATAGCCGCCTCCATAGCTTGCATCCTCTCTTCGTGCGGATCAGCAGGTGCGCCTTCGCCTTCGGGTGTGACTTCAATTTCTACCTCTTGCGCCTCAACAGCTTCAGGTGCCGGTGCCGGTGCAGCGTCGCCAATCTCGACGATCTTGCCTCCCTCGGTAGTCACAACGCCAACTTCGGGGATTGAGTGCGCGCCATCGGGAGCAGGCAGCAGTCCCTCTTCGGTCACGACATAGACGAGCGTGCCAACGGCTAACTCGCCATCGACGCGGATCATCGTGCCATCCTCCAACTTGTAGTCGCTGAACGCCAACGGCACAGCGGCTGGTGCCGGCGCAGCGGAGAAGCTACGCAGCACGCGGGTTAACTCTGAAATTCGATCTGATAGGTTCATATAGTTAAATATCGTTTGGTTTGATAGTATGCAAAAAACTCTCAAAGGCCTGGGCAAACTCCGACATGGCCACTTCAATCTCGCTCTCCGTTGGCTGCATCCCGAAGTAGCCTTCAATTGAAAATCCTGTGAAGCTGTCGCGGTTCTCCCAGACTTGATCGTTCTCGACCTTGAACGATCCAAACCAGCTGCCGTCAGCGACATCCTCGAAGCCGGTAGGAGGATTTACGCCCCTGTCCCTGTCGATAAGGTAGCTTTCAAACATGTAAACGCCATCCAGCTCTTGCCGGTGTTCCGCGTTGACGTTGTGTTGGTTGCCCTGCTTAAAGTACTTTTGCACCATCTTCCGGATTGTTTCCTTTTGGAAAACGACGTAGTACTCGCCCCTCGTTTTGTCCCTGCGTAGTATCGGTGTATCGGCGAGCATCAACGGCCCTGTCAACACGCGTTTTTCGCCTGTTTCGGTAAACCGCATCTTTTCCTTGCTGAACGCCTGAAATGGCCGCTCAATCGCAGGGGATTCAACGAGCGCGACGTAGCTGACGCCTTCGTCAACTTCATCAATGGTCATCAGATAGACTGGTAGTTCCATAGCGTTAAATATCATCAGTTACCCAACTGTGCAAATTGCCGAATCGTGCGCAGCCTGTTTTGTATCCCACTCACGTCGGACTCTACGACGTAGGCACGTAGTGGCTGCCCTTGTGGCTGCCCGGTGTTCGGGTTGATCAACTGGCTATTCGGGTTGAGCGCGTTGCCCTGTGGCGCTGCCATGCCTCCGCCGCCCCCTGTGCCAGCTGTGCCGCCTCCGCCGCCTCCTCCGCCGCCGCCGCCAGTGATGCTCCTGACCTGCCCGATGCTGGTTGCTGCAATAGCGGCGATGCGTAGGCCAGCGTTAATCTTCGCCATCGTGCTAAGGCTTAGCGCCTGCGTCACGCCAGCAGCACCAGCTGTCAAAGCGTTGGCAGGGTTCAGCGCTGCGTTGGCATTGATGCCTGCCAGTTCCTTCTGCAAGTTTATAACAACTTGCGCTATTGCCATGCCTTTCTCCAACGCCAGCGCCGCCAACATCACGGCTTTGCTCTTGCCCCCAAGTGATCGCATAATCTCAACGACGCTACTCGATGCGGCGTTGTAGAACTGAACACGCGCCTCATTGTACGCCTTATCCCGCTGCAAGTCCTCTTGCCGTAGCTTTTCGCGCTCTGCGTATAGCTCATCTTCAATTTGTATCTGATGGTCTAACTGCGCCCTCTGCGCATCTAACTCCGCCTGATCCGCTGCGTCCTGCTGTTCTTGAATCTTGGCCGTGCGTTCAGCGCGCAGTTGCGTCAGCAATAGGTTGGTCGCCTCCTCGTTGCCCTGAACCTTGGCGAGGCGCTCCTCATAGCTGGCGTCAATCTGCTCCAGTTCACGCTCGTTGGCAGATAGGCTGCTCTCCAATAGCACCTGCCTGCTGTCGGCAATGATGCCGTCAATTTCCTTCTGCTTTGCGGCGGCAGCTTCCCGCTCCTGCTCCTGTTTCCTCCTGCGCTCTTCGGCGGCTTTCTCGCGCTCTTGCTGCCTCTTATCCGCATCTTTTGCGGCAGCGTCCTGCTTTTCTAACTCTGCCTTTTTCAGATAACTTTCATACTGCGCGCGCAAGACATTATGCTGATGCCGCGCCTCCGCCATCTCTTCCTCATCCTTCGCATTTTGCAGTCGCTTCCTGCTGATCTCAAACTCCATCGCGAAGACCTCGGCTTCGGTAGCGCCGCGCTCCTTGGCGATTTCTGCGGCACGCTCCATCGACTGAATCTGCTCGTCAATGTTCTCCTTCACCTCAATACGCAAAAAGCGTTTGACCGCCGCCGTCAGCTTGTCATAGTTGGCAATCAGCAAGCCAATGGCTACCACCGCCGCTCCGATGCCTGTCGCTACAAGCGCCAATCGAAACGCCTTCATTGCCCCTGTGCTGGTCCCCACTGCCAGCGCATAGGCACGCTGCGCCGCCGCGTTTAGGTTGACCATCACCGCCGAATCTTTGTTCAGCGCGTTGGCGACAGCCGTAGCGCCATTGACTAACGCCAACGCCGCCTGCACCTTCATCATCGCCTTCTGCACATCCTCGCTCTCCTCGCCGAACAACGCGGCTGCACCTTGCGCAACAGCGAAGCCGCCTGCGATGCCTTGTATCGCAGAGGTGAACGTGTCCAGCGTCCGCGTATCTGACGCCAGCGCCTTGACCTGTGCGCTTGTGTCGCCGATGGCGTCCTTCAGCGATCCTGCCTCGGCAGCCATCCGCCGGAACTGGTCGGTGTTCTTCTGCCCCGCCGCTTCGAGGTCAAGCATCTGCTTTTGCAAGTCGCGGAGGCGTGCCTTCGCTGACTGCGTCGCCTTCTGGGTGTCGTCTTCGGCTCTGACCTTGACGGTGATCTCTTTGTCTACTTCTGCCATAGTTTAGCTTGTTGGATCTGCTGGGAAAGTTGGGTCTTCGTATGTCTTGCCGAAATTAGGATCAAGCAACGTCACAGGCGTGTAGATGCTGGCGTTGATCTCGCCGTCAGTCTTGGCCGTTGGGTCATCGCTGAAAGTTGGGTCAAGTGTCGTAGGCACAAAGGCGTCGATTGGCAGCACCCTGCGCATCGTCACCCTGCATAACTTAGACTGGCCAACAGCGTAGTCTTTAATCTCCAACAGCCGCCAGTTTATGCCCTTCCAGTAGATCAACTTACGAAAGTCAAGCGTCGCGATGTCGGTAGAGGTCAATAGCATCGTACACTCCACGGTCATCGCCTGCTTGCTGGTTAGCTCAAAGATGTAGCCGTCCCAAAAGTTGTTGAAGAGGTTGTTGTTGTTGTATAACAGCGGATTTCCGCTGACGTCGTAAGTTCGATAGAAGATACGCCGCGGTATGCCAAACGACAGGTCAAAGTTCCCGGTCGCACTGGTGTTGTATGGGTTCTGCAGGTGCGTCGCTAAGCTGATAGCCGACACAACGCTGATCACACTGGAGGCAACGCTGTTGGAATAAAGCTGCCCGAAGTAAATATAAAACGTCGAACTAAAGCCTGTGTTGTTAGGCTGAACATAGCCGCTATGCAGCGCCAACCGATAGCCAAGCTGCAAGCTGCGCGGGTTGCCGTTGCCATCGGTGTCGAAGCCTCGCCCTGCGATGAGGTTCGTCGTGTACTGCGCCGGGATCAGCGTCTTAGCCTTCAAGTCAATGACCTGATCTCCGCTCCTGTTGTAGTTGCCAGTGTCATAGATTCGCGATCCATACCCCTCCTTAAACTCGCTCTGGTACAGCTTTCCAAGTGCGTCGCCTCCATCCGCGTATTTGAAGACATAGCGCTTCTTGCTGCTGGGGTCTCCCATCAACACTGTCATCTCCGCATTTTCGTCGGACTTCTGCGACCAGTCCAAAACACTACTGGCATAGAACGACGTGAACGGCTCAATGTAGATCAGCTTCGGGTCTTGCGGCGATTGGTAGAAGTATAGGTTGAACATCTTCTGCAAGTCTTGCAAGAAGTCAATCTGCCTCACGTCCATCGGCAAACCCTTCTGCATGCTGATCGTATTAAAGCGCCCCATGGTCACGCCTTTGATGGTCAACTTCCGGTTAAGCAGCGTAGAGTTGCCTGCGCCTTTTATCGCTTTAATGTAAAAGCTTTGCTGTGGCTGCAGGTAGATATTTTGCCGCCATTGCACAGTGCCGGTTGCTCCTGTCCACGCCACGCGATGCGCAATAAGCGGCCCTGTTGGGTTGCTGAAATAGCCGCGAAATAGCGCAGTCAAAAGCGCTCCTGTCGAGCCGCTGCAGACGGCGGTGAACTCAAGGTCGAAGCTATGCGCCACCGTGTCTTCGTTGCGAAAGTAGGTGTTGCCACTTATGATGCTTAACCCGGATGTCAAAGTAAAGGGCGCAGTGTTGTTTACAGGGAAAGACACGTCAACACCTCCAGTCGTCAGTGTGAGCGTCGCACTGCCGCTTACATTGCCGCTGCTTGTGCTATTGGAAGACAAAAGCCAGTCATTCGCCCAAGGCACTACCAGCTTCGAGAATACGTTGCCGCTACTGGATAGAAAGTTCGATTCGTAGCGGTAGCCATGCTGTGCGAAGATTTTGTCGACCAGCATCTTTGCGAAGTAGCACGGCCGCCACTGATAAATCGGCACAAGGTTAGGCGCAATGTATCCGTACAGGTTGAGGATAGGCGCAAGCGTCCCTGTCGGCACTGTGCCGTTGACGTCGGCGTTACCCTCCGCGTCGATGTATGCATAGCAATATCCACTCGTCGCACTGTTGGCATTGCCAGCAACGATGACATCAAGGTTGCTGAACTCATGGTCGTAAGTGTCGACGCCTGCCGTAGACGCCAGCAGCGTCTCTCCCATGACGCTGAACAAGCTAACGCTCTCGCCGTAGATGCTGACCTCGTAAGTCGGCACTCCCCTGGTAACCCTCATCGCCATCATCTGCATAGTGCCGCTGAATACCTGGACGCCATCGCTCCACACCGCACAGTCGATGCGCTTGTTAGGCGTGAACCCACCAACGAAGCTCTGCACGTTGTATGCATGTCGGAAGGCGTTGTCGTTGCGCGTCGTACTCGGCAGCGTCACCGTCTTGCTGTAAGTCCCTGACCTGCGCGTGATGTCCTGCGCGTCTTGAATCGTGTACGTCAACTCAATGTCGAAGTCCTCCATTAAATCGAGGTCGACACCTGATGCCAGCTTGTTATCGGCGTCCGGGTAGCAGACGAATTTGACGTTACTCATAGCGCCGTGTTTTCGTAACCCACCTGAACGTCAACGCTGATCTGCTGCAACTTATCAACGACACGCTTGCGGACGTTGTAGGTGTCCGTCTTGACTACCACTGGAACGAGCTGCGTGCCAAGCTGAATCCAGCACTCCGGTGAGTAGATCATCTCTTGCAGCCATGTGAACTCCGCATCGGTGAGCCAGTCGCTGTTCAGCGTGTAGGTGTCGCGGTACGTCACTGACCACTGCTTGTCATAAACGTCATCGCCGTAGACGCTGGCGTTGTAGCCGTAGGTCTTGCGGTCAACATCGACGCGCTGCCTGTTCATCCGGGTGAAGGTGTAGCTGTCAATGCCGCCGTACATGTTCCGGAAGAAAACACGTAGGTCGTTGTAACGCTGGCAGTTGTCAATCGTTATCGTGTATGTTGGGGTGAAGTCCTTGTCTACTGCCACGTCATCATTGTAAAGCGTGACCGTGTAAGTGCTTCCGACTGGCGGGAAGTTCTTAGTGCCGTCATCCCCATCGCTTGTCTGCATGTCGGTGAGGTTGTAAAGTCCAATCGGCCCAAGGTTGAAGTAGTTGCTGATGTTGCTGCTTCCCGACACGGTAAATGTGCGCTCAAGTGAGGTCTTGTCGTAGTACTCGATTTCCGCCACCGGCACGCTGCCCGACTTCAATATCAACCCAATGAAGTCATGTTGACCGCTGGCCATGCTGTAAGCCGTTGGCCGATTGCTCACCGTGATCTGATTGGCCGAACCAAATCCAGCTTGATAGTTGTCGGGTACAAATGCCGCGTAGTCCTGCTGCCTGAACGCCGCCTGCCACGCGATAAGTGACGCTGATGCTGTGCCGCCTGTGGCCACCGTCGGGGGCGTGCCAAACTCCTCCCTGAATGTCAAGTTAGCGTTCACCGCATAGCCGCCGTTCTGCCAGCCGCTTGTTAATTGCGGCACTTGTGGCGTGATCAGCGTTTCAACAACTTTGCTCACCCCGAAGAAGCCGTAGTTTGTTGTTGGCAGTTTGTCGCACTTCAAGCGCGCGGAGGAAAGCGACCCCGACACGTCGCACACATAGCGAAAGTTGGCGGAGGCGGTGTTGTTGCTTGACACGACCACGACGTCGCTGTTGCCGACAGGGAGGAGCGAGGGGAGCGGTGAAATTACTGTAATACTCATACGTTCATTGATAAACTTATTTCTTTGCCTGCCACCTGTGCGATGCTGCTCACCAGCTCGTCCAGCTTACTGTCGGTAAGCACAGGGTTGAGGAATGGACGCGGCTTGATACCTCTTTTTTTGATGGTGACTGCAATTTTATATGCAGCTTGTGTAATGCTATTATCTGCATCCGTATCATCAAAATCAGTTAATGCAACTGGTTTATCCTCAATCCATTTTTTTATTGCTTCTATGTGCTTTAGGCTTGGCGCAATGCGCTTAAAAGTAAAAGGCAATCCCCTGTTTTCCTTTACGCCATTAACGCCGTACTCCACGAACTTCCAATACGTCGCCATCTCCATAGCCACCTGTGCGACCTTTGCCTCTACCGGCAACTCCGCGAAGCCTACCGACTGGCGGAGGTTTAACGTCGCCTTGGCGTCAACGCTGTCAATGCCTTCGGTAGTCAGCTTAATGACGTCGCTCATCCACCTGACCATAGCAAGGTTCACGTCTTTGCTGGCTGACAGGCTGACGCTCTTTGTAACATCGCTGCCAACGCCAAGGACGTCGCCTTCAATCTCCGTCGTAAACTTCATGCATGTAAATATCGCAGCGCGAAAATCTATGCACTACGGCATCGCCTTCATCAGCAACAGCGCGTTCATGAACTCCCTTGCCGGCATATTGAAGACCTGATCCATGCGCAGCGGATCTTTTCCGGCCATACGGTAGACCACACCCACCCAGCCGTAGTTCGGCTTCTTTACGCCTTGGCCGTTGTCGTCGTCGTCCCCTGCTCCGTCAAAGACCTCCGCGTAATCGTCAACAAAGGCTCTGAAAGCTGCAAAAAAAAAGCGGCATAACCCCAAACGTCACCCATGTTCATCTGCAACATCGCCTCTGCGCGCTGCTTATGCCCCTTGCCGTCGTATGCCTTCGGCCACCACTTCCACACCCTGCACTCCCTCGAAAGCGTCGCCAAGATCAGGTGCAAGTTGTCAATCACCCCCTGCTCGCTGCTCATGTCGTAGCTGTACAACTCCACAAGCTGCCCTGCGCTGATTTCGTCAATGAACCACTCAAATTGATACCACTTTCCGGCGACCTTGGCGTGACGCTTGGCAGCCAGTGACGATAGCGATTTGCTCGCGGCGTTGATCTCTCCGTAGCGCTTGTTGACCTCTGCAATCGTCATCTTCTTGACTTGCTCAATCGGCAGGTTGTCAATAACTGCAACTACGCCGATCTTTTTGTCGCTGGCCGTGTAGATGCTGTTCGCCTCAATCGACACAATGCGCTGGAACTGGTCGACGGTGATTTTGTTCAGTAGGCTCATGACAGCAGCTTTTGTATTTTCTCAAACGTCGCCTCGCTTTGCGTCCACACACCCAGACCGTGTGAGTGTTCGAAGTTGTGTTTATACCCCTGCAACTCTGCAAAGAACCTGCCAACATCGTGCGGGAAGCTGATCGTATCGTGAAACAAAACGACGCCATCAGGGTTGAGGAATGGCAGCCAAGTCGTGTAGTCGTTCTTGACCGCGTTGTAGGTGTGCAGGCCGTCTATGTGCAGGATGTCGATCTTCTTCTCCCAGCGCTTGGCCACGTCGTCGAAGTAGCCTTTGATGAAGTATAGGTTCTTCATATTCAACGTCGCCCGGAAGTCTTCGCGCAAACCCATGACGTGGTCGTATGTGCTGCGCCTCCCTGCGTGTTCGTCGCCCTCAAATGAATCAATGCCGTACACCTTGCCGAATCCAAGCACCGCAAAGCAAAAGGTTGAGAATCCGTAGTCAACGCCAAGGTCGACAGTCACCTTCGGCTTAAGTGCCTCGGTTAGGTTTATCGCAAAGTTGCCGTGCCCCTCCCACGCCGTTGGCTTGGCAAGGATCATCTGATAGAAGTGTTTGACTGCGTGCATGGTGCAAATTTACTACATGATAACATACCTACCACCGGCGTTGGCGGATAGCTTGTTCAAAGCAACGTACCTTACCGCGTCAATGGCGTGGTTGTACCTGTCAATCGGCACTCCCAACGACGCGCCGGAGCGGTCGGTGTCCCAAGTGTAGTTCCTCAACTCCTTGATCAGGTTCGTCGATTCACGCGTGACCAGTAGCGGCTGCCGCTTCAAGATGTCGATGCTGTTCCTGATGCTATCGGCGCCCTTCGTAGCCGGGTGGATGTTGAAGCCAAGGCGATGCACCTCCTCGATGCTCTTTGGTTCAGCACTGTCTGCAATGATCGGCCACGACCTGTTGATGCCGAGCTTGCGAAGGTGGTCAGCGATGTCTTGGTTCGTCAGGCCGCTTTGGTATAGCAACTCGTGCAACAGGATAGCGCTGCCACGTCGATAGACCGCCACCACCGCCGTCGGGTCATTGGTGTAGCCCCAGTCGAGGCCAATGGCTACCAGCTTATCACCAGCGAAGTCAATGCCTTCGACCTGCTGCCAGTCGTCAAAGACTACGCCCTGAAGCGATCCAACTTCACCGAGGCCGTACACCTTCCACCAGTTCGCCCAATACGTCGATGTTGCCGCTTTGACCTTGGCCTGTTCGATGTCATTGCGGATCGTTTCCGGCAAGGCTTCGTTGTCCTGATAGGTCAGCACGATCAGTTCGCTGTCTGCCTCTGCCAGCACCTCGGTATGCGCCCAGAACTCCGACACGGGGTTGAAGTCGATGTAGATGCTTTCGCTTGTTCGTATGGCCAGCTGATAGTAGGCTTCGAACTCTACGTTGTTGGCCTCGTTGATGTACAGCACCTGCCTCCTTGCCCCTCGTAGCTTCGCCTCCTGATCCGCGCTAAAGAACTCAATCGTGCTACCGTTGGCGAAGGTGTACGTCAGCAGCGTCTTGTTCCAGCGGTCTATGACAAAGCGGTTCGTCCACTGCATGACTTTGACGAAGTCCTTGATTGCACCCCTGCGAAGGTGCGGGATGCTTTCAGAAACTACGCTGATTTCAGTCTTGGCCTTTGCGGCGATGTGGATCAGCACCGCGAGTATTGCGTACGTCTTGCCCGCGCTTGTTCCGCCCTGTACGACCTTCTTGCGTGCGGTCATCTTGCGGATGCGCTTTGTCGCTGTCGTGTAGACGAAACTCATTCACCCATTACTTTCTTTAGCTTCTCAATGTAAACCACCGCATCCATCAACTCCTCCTGCAAATGCTGAAGCCACTGCTGCGTAGTTAGGTCGTTCCTGTCCATAGTTACGCCGTACTTCGCCTTGCCCGCCTCAGCTCTTGTCCTGAATTGGTCAACAACGGCTTGTGTGATTGTGTCAGTCATTAAACAGCGGTTGTTCGATCTTGACCTCGGTTTGCTGCTTCTCGACCAATCCGTTCAAGCGCTGTGTGATGCTGGTGTTGTAGATTCCACACATGCCGCCTCTGATCTGGTCAGCGCGGATCGTGGTCTTGATGCGCGTACAGACTTCCAAATAACGGTCGTATCTGTTGTCTGGATTCGTGAAGTATTGGTCAATGCTTTTGCCAATGCCTTGCTCGTAGCAGTATACTTGAAAGCCCTCAAACGTCAGCGGGTTCTCACGCTCACGATGCACTTTGTCGGCTTTGACACCAACATAGTCCTCGACCAACACAGGTGTTGCCTTTGTCTTTTTGCAATAGTCGGAAAACGCATCCCACATTGCCTCTGGCGTTTCAAAGTTCAATAGCTTTCCCATTACGCGTCTATGTTGTTTACGATGTCTATAACCTTTTCAACAATCGCCACCTTGGCATGCATGGCGTTGGGTGCGTCGCACTCGCTGATGCTGTCGAGGATGTTTGACAGGTTTGTCAATAACGCCCCGCGATCCTGCCACTCCATCGCCCTTGCGTCGTTGGCTTCGATTAGCACTCCGATCTTTTCTTCCATCTTAGTCTTCGTTTAGTTCGCCTAATTCTCGTAGCTTGTTCCTGCTCCATCCAAGTGCCGCCTTGCCGCCCCAAAGCAGGTAGCTGATGTAGCCACAGTCGCTGGTGCTGTCTGCGTTGTCGTAGTACGTTTCCGCGCGCGACAGGTAGCTATGCATCCGCTTGATCGTTTCAACGCTTATGCCTTCGCCTTTGGCAAGCTGCTGCGCTCTGACCTTGCCGGTCTGCGTCGCACACTTGTTGCCATTGCGCTCGTTCAATTCAATGCCGCGCTTGGCGTTGTTGCGCACACCATCGCCGTAGTCAGCGTATGTTTCAGCAAAAGCGCTACGGTCTGCCTCCCATTGCCTCGCACAAACGAGGTAGCGCTGCTGCTGGCTTGGGAACTCGCTGGCAGTCTTGTCGTCACCCATGCATCGCTGGATGAAGTCGGTTTTGCTTTCGCTGTCTGTTGGTGTAGGTAGTGGCATATTGATAAATATCATTCAACTGATAATCGTGCACGGGAGTCCATTGCGTCTGCCATCATTTCCTGCAATCGCGAAACGGCGCATGATCCGCACCACCAGTTCGTACGTCCGTAGCCGTTGGCGTTGGCGACGTTTTCAAGCATCGCGACCTCGCTTGGCGATAGCGACATGGTCTGCGACGCGTAGTAACCGTCAAGCTTATGCTTGACCGATAGCACCTGCATAGCTTCGTCAAGTGTCATTTCTCCGAAAGTTTAATAGTCAGCACCGTCAACCCGGCGGCGCTTAATCCGACCGGTATGGCAAGCATCCAGTGCAGGTTGGAGGCTGCGATGGTCAGCACTACGCCCCACCAAAAGGCGAGGCAGGTCAGGCAGGTCAGCGGCTTGCACTTCGCATAGCGGTAGTACCACGCTGGCAGGACGTTATAGCGGTTCATCGCCAAGGAAGTCATAGTGGCCAAAAGCAAGATAGTAATCAGATCCAAGTTCATGTTTTAGTCGTTGTTTGCAGTTGTTGATTGTGTACGAAATTGATCGCCAAGGTATCTTGGTGTGGCGCTCGATGAGCTTCTTGTTGCCCAGTTCAAGCCATAGGAGGAATAGCTGTTTGTCGTAGGGGTAGGCACCGGCTTTCGCCCAGCCATCCATGACTTCGAGCGCCCGGTTAAATATCGCATCAGGCCTTGCGTCATACGGCTCATCAGCTGCCTCCAGCTGCTGATCGGCGATTTCTTCACGCAGTTCATTGTGTCTGAAGTCGCGTTGAAATTTAGAGTTGCGACTTCGGTATAGGTTGATAGCCATGCGCACGATGTAGAAGTTGAGGTAGCCTCCTGCGTGCATTGCTTCGATCTTATCGGCTGGCTTTTCATATAAGCGGATGACGAGTTCATGTTCGAGGTCAGGCGCAAGGTCAGGCGTTGCCAGCTGCCGCGCTATCTGACGCAGCTTGCCGCTGGTGTACAGCGTTAGTATGATCGTGCGTGCCTCCACATTGATTGCAAATATACATAGTATCTCTTGGTCTGACGTTGTGCGGTTCGTAGCGCTTAATTTCTTTGAGCCAAGTGTACTTGTTCATGGTCACCTGCAGAATGTAGATGACCTCCAAGCCGTGGTGGACAGTTGAATAATGGCGACGCATCAGCTTGGCTATCTCCATCAACGTCATCTGCATCTTACTGCGCATCAAATGCATGAGGCAGTATCGCGCTTCGGCGACTTCGCGGTGACGGTCTTGGCTCTGCATCTGACGCAGGCCAACGCCTGTGCGCTTCGTGACCTGCTCCGCGTAGTAGTAGAACTCCCTTTGTCTGTTCATTGGTTGGTGGTTGTTGCTAAAATATCTTTATATCGCTGGTGTATTTGACGTTTGTGATGAACGTCTGAATGACATTCATTGCATAATATTTGTATATTTTCCTTAGTATCTTGACCTCCGTTGCAGACTTCAATAATGTGATGCGCGACAAGATGCAGTGACGGATTTAGTTGACTTAACCATTGTTTATCACGACTGCAATTCCAGCAAAAATCACGCATAGATTCATTGACTAATTTAATTAGCTTCCTATGCTCTGCACGATTTTGATTCTTTTCATTTTCAGGTTTTTTAACCCAAGCCAGCCATTTGTCGCATTTTGGGCAAACACATTTAGCGTAGTGTGCTAAATTTTCCGTCTTGATTATTTCACCAAGTGTTCCGCATATTTCGCAAATCTTTTGTTCGTCTGTTGTCATTCGTTGGTGGTTGATTTGTTGATTGCTTTGAGAAAGTCATCGAGTGATCGCACGATGAAGTATTTGTAGCCAGCCGATTCAATCTGCATCTGCCAAATTTTCTGCGCCACGTTTTGCCGCCCTGTTTCGGTCTTAAACTCCAACGCTATCATCCCTGTCGGCGACAGGTATAGCATATCCGCGACGCCAGCGACAACGCCCATGCCCTTCATGACTGCGCCTTGATAGCTGTTGTTGCTGTTGTTGTTCACCGCAAAGAGTAGTCCGCGCTCTGCTTGGTAGTTATTCCAGTGATAGACGAAGCACTGGGATTGAAGTCTGAACTCTGTAGACATGCGAATAGTGGTTGGCCGTGATCGTTTTTAAGTTCCTGCAGGAAGAAGAAGTACCCCATGCGGTAACCGCACAAATTTAGCAATTTCTTTGCGGTTTGTTTGTCCTTAATGATGTTATGAAGCACCCAGTGCAGCTTGATTTTCTTAAGCTTAATCAATGCCGCCACTTCTTCCAGTGTTGCCTGCTTCGCCATGTTTCGGTAGTCGATTGGTGTGTAGTTTCCGTTGATCTGCAAGATGACTTCTTCACCCATCTCCCCGACTTTGACTGGCGCGACGTAGCCGCACGCAGGGCAAGTCGTCAGCGACGTGTGCATCATATACCCGCACTTCCTGCAGTTCTTCTGCGGTGCAATGCCTTTGCTTTTCTTGGCTTTTTTCTCCAGCTTCCAAACGCGGTCAAACTCCCACGCCTTGTGCTGCTCCCTGTTGTTTCCAAAATCCAGTATGGTAAACTCCTTCTTAGTCTGCGTCACCCGGCTGCCTCTGCCGCACATCTGCAAGTATAGCGGCAGTGACTTTGTCGCCCGGTAGAGGATTACGACTTCCACGTTTGGATCGTCGAAGCCAGTGGTTAGGATGCCGCAGTTGCACAGGATGCCGTTTGCACTTGCCTTAAACCACGCCAGCACCTCCTGTCGTTCATCAGGCTTCATCGTGCTATCGAGATGCCTCGCTGGCAGCCCTGCGCCTTGCAGCTCGCTGCATAGCTCCTTACTCGACGCGATACTTGGCGCAAATGCCAGTGCCTTCTTGCCGTTGCAGTAAAGGAGATAGTTGGCTATGACACCGCGAAAGACTTTCTGCTTGCTGTACGCCGCACCCAGTTGCGCCGCGTCGTAGTCGCCGTTATAGGTTCGCACTCCGGTCAAGTCTACTGGCACGCTGTACGTCGTCGGCGTTGCGAGGTATCCGTCGTCTATCAACTCGCGGATGGTGACAGGATCGACTATTTTCGTGTAAAACTCCTTCAACGCCTTTTGGTTGCCTTCGCGATGCGGCGTTGCTGTCGCGCCTATGACCGTTGCTTTTTCTGGTATGTAGGCAAAGAGTTTGTCGAAGCTGCCTTTGTGCGCTTCGTCGATGATTACGAGGTCAATGTCCTGCATCATCTTTTCGTATTCCGCCTTTGCCATTCGTCTGTTCAGCGATTCAATCATCGCGATGTAGCATGTTGATTGTTGCAGTTTTGCTTTGCCTTGCTTGATGGCTATTGGTGAAACGTCAAAGCGTGTGAGTGCGCCGTCTGTTTGCGTCAAAAGTTCAACGCGGTCTGTGACGATTAGCACGTTCTTGCGTTTGTTCAATGCGAACTGAACCATTGCGCTGAACATTACCGTCTTCCCTGCACCTGTTGGAGCGCACAGGATCACGCGCCTGTTGCCCTCGCCAATGGCAACGCGCAACTGCTCGATGGCTTTTTGCTGATATGGTCGGAGTGTAGTCACTTGTAGTTGGTTTGTAGTAGGTTTTTTGCAAGATAAGTTACTACAAAAAAACGGCCTTTGCAATATCGTGAAGGGCGTTTTTTG
>Ga0222712_10001173_pt1 | contig 33450 bp, 30 predicted proteins | sample C33_657DmetaG_FD_165043 | JGI IMG/M metagenome (GOLD analysis project Ga0222712, IMG submission 165043) | Estuarine water microbial communities from San Francisco Bay, California, United States - C33_657D | ecosystem: Environmental > Aquatic > Marine > Unclassified | place: USA: California...
CTCTGGATCTATCCGTTTTTAAAAGTTCTGGTGTCTATACCTTAGAATTTGATGCCTCAGAAAACATTGTAGTAAATCCTCAGACCGTTAGATTGGTCGTTGGATTTTCAACTAAAGGGCCTTTCAATACCCCTGTTTATGTTCCTGACGTTCAAACAGCTCTTAAGGTTTTCGGAGATATAGACAGAGCTTTAGAGAAAAAAGGATCATTTTTCCACCGCTCAATATTTACTTGCTTAAACAGTGGACCTGTTTTCGCATTAAACCTGTTAAAATTAAACAATTCAGTAACGGAGGATAATGAGCCTGATGTTGCTAACGGTGCAGATGTAGCTAGATATAGAGCTTTTTCTATCGACACTAATGAAATGAATGGTGGAAACTCCACTGAAGAATATGCGAAGATCAATGCCAATCTAACTAATCAGGACAAACTGGTTTCTTCTTATTATAACAAAGAAAAGTTTTGGTTCCCAGATCCTTCTATGCTTCTTGCCACAGTTCATACAACGGAGCAATCAAAATTATTTAGCATTGTTAACCTAAGTCAAAATCAGGTAAGCTTAATTATCAAGAAATCTCTTGATTCTAAATTACCTATTAAAGGATACGACGTAACAGCTCAAGAGTATTATGGAGCTAATAACGTTCCTAATTTTATGCATCCTCAGGATTATCTTTCAGATTATTTTGTTGATGTGTTTGTAATTAGCGGAAACTGGACAAAATACACAGAACTTTCTTTAGATCCTATTTATTCATCTTACTTTACATCTAAAGGATTTATCAAGAGTCAAATAGACAATTTCTTATCTCTTAAAGAGGTAAACATTGTTCTTTCAGCTTCTGGATGTTTAATTCCTGATTTTGTTGATCAAAACGGTGCTAACCAATATATTAAAACGATCATCAATAACCAGGTAGGTCAAACAGGCATCCTTTGTGCAGTTAACGAGGAAGGATTAGACGATCTAGCATCTGGAGATTACTCTTACATCGATTTAGTAGGACATCATCTAACATCAACTTTAGTAGATGGGACGGGAGGAGCTTCAGAACTTGATTTCTTAAGTTATAGCTCTCCTTTAACTGCTGATTTTACCTACTCACAAAATAGCACAACAGTACAAGACGATAGCACTCCATTTTCTCAATTAATCGAGGTTGGAACAAGATTCGTAGATGCATATGGATCTCCTAGCATGGACGGTATATTATCTTCAGATTTTGCTACATATAGTTCTAGCAATCTAGATAATGGACTTCCTTATCTACAAACAAATTTCTCCGGAGTTGATGCAGCAAGCAGAAAAACTGATCTTAAAAATTTCTTAGCTGTTACAGTAACTTCACCAGGTACTAAATTTATTATTGGTAAAGTTACTTCTAATCTAACAGGAAATGTAGAAGCTAGAAAATTCTTCGATAACGATGATATTGTTAAATTAAAAATAGAGGAAGTTAAAGAGGTAACAGTTTCCCCAGGGAACGTTCAAATTAGAATTAAGTGGTCTCACCCTCTTTTCAAAGCTGCATCTCCTTTAGTTTCTCCTTACGACGGAACAAACATAGGAAATGGACATTACCAATTCTGTAAAGCGGATTTCTTTGATAGATTCGATCCGGTAGAAACTAGTCCAGGATCGCTTGGAAGTCCGGTTGTTATTTCACCAACAGTTGGAAATTACAACTATTTCGGCTATGAAGAATCTCAAATGTATTTGGATCATAAAAATGGATTAATCAGCGATGATGATGTGATCTATAAAACATATGACGGATCTACAAAACAGTATGTTAAATTTGAAAATTCTGTAGATAGAGACGGTTTTAAAACTGTAGCAATGAAAACATATGCTGATACAGATTTTACTACAGAAGAAATTGCAGTTGCTTTAGGAACAAGTTATAAAACAAGTGCAACGGGTTCAGGAGACACTGTAGATTCAGACCAGGTTAACGTGGTATCGATCGCAGGAAATTTAAATCAATATGTAGATGTAACCTCAATCATTTCATCAAATCAGGTAGAAATGACAGTTGCTAACGTTGCAGCATCAGGATTGAAAGTTGGGGATCTTCTAGTTTCAACAGAAACAGACTTATTCGATACTGATGTTAATAGACTTACAAGAATCATAGAATCTAAAAAGGTAGCAGTTCCAGGATCACCTGGTAGCTACACGATCTATGTAAAAACTGATAGACCTATTAAAGTTTATGGAGGAACAAGAGTTAATAAATTCAAAGCAATTCACTCTTTCATAGATAATTACAAATTTACATATCTTCCAGGATTCCAGATTAAAGCTTCACATAAGCCTAATGGATCTGATGATAGAATAGATGAAATCCTAAACGTTCTTTCTGAAACTAACATTTCTAGAACTTTAGCTGACAGAAATATTATCACCTTCAGATATGTGGTGGACACATTTGACGGACAGATCAAGACAAATTCTAAATCTCAATTAGCATTACTTGCTAAGAATAGACAAAAATGTCTTGCATTAATAAATGCTCCTTCTTTACAGAAGTTCAAGGAATCTATAGATCCAAGATTTACAGATGCACCTTCTGCAACAGAACCAGCACCTTTGATCAATGCTAAATACATTGCAGACGGAGGTAACTTAGATTTAAATCCTTCTTTCAGATTTACATTACCTGACGAAGATAATGGAGCTAAATTCTGCGGGGTATTCGGACCTTTCTTAACAATTAGAGAAAATGGAAAGAATTTCAATATACCTCCAGCAGCACACGTAAGTAACAACTTTATTAGAAAATTTGTTACAGGCGAACCTTATTCAATCGTGGCTGGACAAAAAAGAGGGGTATTATCAGGTTCAAACCTAGTAGGTTTAGAGTATGATTTCTCTCAAGAAGATAGAGATTACTTAGAGCCTTTCGGAATTAACCCGATTATTAGAAAGAGAAATATAGGATTGGTAATCTTCGGTAACCAAACAGGATATCAAAGAACTAACTCTGCATTTAACAACTTGCACGTTAGAGACTTACTTATCACTCTTGAAGAAAGCGTTGAAGATATCTTAGCAAATTATGTTTTCGATTTCAACGAAGATTCAGTAAGACTTGAAATTAAAACAATTGTAGATAATTACTTATCTGGTGTTAAGAACGTTGGAGGTATTTACAACTTCTTAAGTATCATGGATTCTTCAAACAATACTCCTGCTATCATTGATCAAAATATCGGTATCATCGATATCATCATCGAGCCAGCAAGAGGTATCCATAAGTTCATCAACAGAGTAACAGTTGCTAGAACCGGCGGTATTGCTTCAGGAGGATTCATACAGTTTAGCTAATTTGATTAAAAACGAAAAAGCTAAATATATAAAATAAAAAATGGCAGGATTACCACATTATACATCAGCGAAAGCGGCGGTTAATAAATTCGAACCGGTTTACACTAACCAGTTTGAGGTTTTAATCACCACACCAACAGCTATTTCAGTTCCTCAGGGAAATCCGAATAACGGAAATATTCTCCTTGAGCATGTAAAAAGCATTGAAGGTCTCGGAGTAGATATAGCGGCAGGAGAAACAGCTCAAATGTATAAGAATGCTAAGAGATATTATGCAGGATCAAGACCACAAAGAACAGGCTTCGATTTGGGCATTAATTTCGAGGTAAACTTGGATGACAACAATTCCATGTATGTTTACAAAACCATGAGACAATGGGCTGATCTAATCTATAACCCTTTAACTGGGGCACTAGGATTAAAGAAGGATTATACAGGAACGATAGTTATTAGTGTTTTCAATAAAGCAGGAGACGTTTTTAGAAGAATTACTTGTAGAGATTGCTTTATTATGGCACCGATAAATGCGATGGATCTTAGATACACAGGAACTGAAATTTACTCTTTAAGAGTTCAATGGGCAGTTGATTATTTTGACGATGTATTCCTATAAAAAATTAAAGAAATGGCAGGATTACCACATTTTACAAGTTCTAAAGCAGCAGTAAGCTTATACGAACCAGTTTATTTAAACCAATTTGAGGTTATTATACAACCTCCAGTGGGAGTTTCTAACCCCATTGGAAATGCTGGTAGAACCCTTTTAGTGGAAAACATCACTCAGATAACAGGTTTAGAAGTAGATAAAACCCCTACACCAGTAACACAAACATATAAATTCGCAAACAGAAGATATGCAGGCGGAGCGGTTGATGATACGGGGGCTAAGCTAAGTATTACGTTCCAAACTAACTTAGATGATAATAACTCTAACTATGTTCACAAAACGCTTAGACAATGGGCAGATTTAGTTTACAACCCTCTAACAGGTGCTATGGGTCTTAAATCTACTTATGCAGGAGGAACTTATATCTTAGTTAGCATCTTCAATAAACAAGGGGACGTTTTCAGAAGAATGAAATTCTTGAATTGCTTTCCTACTGATAACCTTACTCCACTTCCTTTAACATATGAAGGAGGAGGAAATACACCTTACACAATCACCGCTAGATTTAGAGCGGACTATTTCGAGGACGTATTTAATTAATAATTCACCAAAAAGAATATATAAAAGGCTTATCCTACCGATAAGCCTTTTTATTTGATTCATTTCTTTTAAAAGGAAACCAAACCCTAATATGGACGACGGTGACGAACAAACTGAAAAAACTAAAAAACAAAGAGGACAGACTGGTATTATACAAAGATACCTCGCTAATGTTAGCAATGTTCTTTCTCCCCTTTGGGTACGACGCCCTCTTCAAGTTAATCATGGATCTGAGTGGTTCATACTGGGTTGCAGATGCAGTCTTTTACTCCATTTCCGGCTGTTTTTGGTTGTCTTATATCTTACTTACGAGATACTTAAATAAATCTAAGTAGTATTTTTGAATCTTATTTTATCTTCCCTACTAAAAGAGAGGATAGATAAAATAAAAAAGATTTATGGATCAAAATTTAGATCAACAGGCATTAGACCAGCTCGCTAAAAGAGAAATGGAAAGCGGATTAGATTACGATGCACCGCCTATTCAGGAAGAAGCTCCAAAATCATTAGGAAAAGCATCCTTTGTTGAAGAAATGCTTGATATCTCTGGGATGAATTCCCCGTGGAAAAAATTACCTATCGCAAATCTTCCATCCGAAGGTTTTGGGTATCCTGAAGGCATGGAACTTTCCATCCGATCGGCAGAGGTAGGGGAAATTAGACACTTTTCAACCATAGACGAAAACGATCCTATTGATATCGATGATAAAATAAATCACATCATTTCTAAATGCTCTAATATTAAATGGACGGGTGGAACGCTAAGTCATTTTGATCTTTATCAGGAGGATCGATTTTATATCTTCATGTCAATCAGAGATCTAACATTTGTTAAGGGGGAGAATAGAATTTTTATCCCGGTTAAAAATAATTGTAACAAGGAAGGATGTCCAATTCCAAATGATATAGAGCTTACATCAGGGGTTCTTTCTTCATTTAAATTAGATCAAAAGATCAAAAAGTATTACGATAAAGACAATGGGTGTTTTAATTTAATTCCTAAAAACGGAGAACCTCCTATTCAGCTCTTTATTCCTACCATCGGAGTATCAACTAAAATTAGAAAGATCCTAAAAGAAAAATCAGATAAGGGTAAAAAATATGACGAAACCTTTGCTAAGGTTTCTTCGTTCTTAATTCCTAATTGGAGAGAACTTGACGAGAAAACCTATAATGAATATGAAAACATCTCTAAAGGATGGACTTATACACAATTCGTTTTAGCGGATTCAGCGTCAGATCAAATAACTTTTGCTACCAAAAATTCATTGGAGGTTAAATGTAGCAAATGCGGTGCTGAGGTCACCGCCCCTATTCGATTTCGCGGAGGAATCCGATCCCTTTTCATTGTTTCAGATATCTTTGGACAACTACTTTGATATAAAGTATAAGTTTGCTAGAGACCATGGTATTTCATTTTCTGAGCTAGAAAAGCTACCTTATTTTGAATTTCAGATTATTTTAAATAAGATTAATACTGAAATAGAGGAGAAGAATCAAAAGGCTCTCCAGGAGAAAGAAGGATTAGTTCCTATATTTAATTTAGGGAAGAGATAGTTTTATCAATATATAGAGCAAATAAGCTCCAGAATTGGCAGAAGAAAAAAATCCAGATTTAAGTACCGGCACTAAAAAAGTAGAATACTACAATCAAAGGGTCGAGGAACTAAGAAAAGATAGGACTGAGGTTGCCGAGATTCCTGCTCCTGCTTTCGATATAGCAAAAAGATATGCACAGCAGGGTGTGTTTCAGCCCTTTGGGATGATTAACTTTGTTGATGAACCAGGAAAAACAAAGGATCAAGGATTTATAGACAGAGCTGCTGAAAGGGTAATTTTCGGAGCTACCCATTTTGTTAAAGAGCTAAAAAACTATACGCCAGATCAATTATTAGAAAAGGGAATTGATACCTTTGGAAGTTTTGAAAGATCTGATTCTGTTAAAGCATTAAAAGATTCCACTAAGATGTCCTTTGTTACTGTGAAGCAAGGGCTGGAGGAATTAAATGATGCTATTCAATCGGGGGAAGAGGGTGCAGAAGATCCCTTCAAGAACACATCCCTTAAAAAGTTAAATCCAGATGATATAGGGGCATTACTTGATTCCACAATAATTAAATTTGTTAAGGAATTGGGTTTAAAAAGAGATGATGAAGCTCGAGATCAATTATATTTGGAAAATGCAGATCGTGCTTTATCTAAAATTACCGTACAGTCAACAGATGCAAATGTTGTCAAAGAGGCTGAATACCAGGAGAGACTAAAGAAGGCTCAGCAAGAAGATGATTTAGCAACTTCTTTAATGACCAGTAAGACTGGCGCAAAAATAGCTACAGATAAAACAAAAACCGAAGAAAAACCTGCCGAGGTTAAATCGATTGAAACCCCAGTTGTGCCAGTCACCCCAGCTCCTGCTGCCGCTGCAGATACACAAAATCTAAAGCAAGAAACCCCTCTAGCTCCGGTGGTAAATCAGGAGCCTAAACCAGAACAAATAAGCGAAACAAATTTAGGGCTGGAAAAGGAGGTAGAGACCACTTCTCCGCCAGTACAAGCTATCGCAGAAACAGGACCCACTGTAACAGAAACAGCACAAGCCCCTGTTACTGAAACAGGAAGCACTGATACCGGAGGATCTATGAATTTTGCAGACAATCCGATGTTATCTGAGTTTGGTAAAGCTCTGGGTTTTAGCGAGTCTGATATGCAAGAGGTTTTTGGGGGTTCTGGGGCTGATCAAATAACTAAGGGACTTAGAAGTGAGATAACAGGAAGAACCCCAGAATCAGCTACCAATGCAATAAAAGAAACGGCGCAGGAAACTGTTAAAACACAGGAACCAGCCCCAGCAACTAAGGTATCGGAGCCAGCTAAAATGGCTACTCCAGCACCAGCGGCTACTCCCCCTCCCCCGCCAGCTCCCCAGGAGAATCCTCCAGCTCCTGCACAGGAAAATACAGCAGGAGAGACCACTCAAGCTCCCCCACCTCCCCCTGCCACAGAAGAAAAAAAGGACGAAACAAAAGCTGCTGAAGAGACTAAAAAAGAGGAGGATAAAACCAATGCTGAATTACTTAAAGTAATGAAAGACATCCTCAGAACTTTACAGGGTCCATTGATCACAACGGACGGAGCTCACAAGTTTCATTAATTACATTTTTTCTTTCGAAACTTTCCTCGTATATTTGTGTAGTAATACATAAAGATATGTCGGAAAAAGAAAAATTATACAGTCTTAATGAGGAATTTAAGAAATCCATAGTGGATTATCTTATGAATCCGTTTGATTCTAGCATAGAAGTTATCAGACTTTTAGAGGAGAAGGAAACATTTTCAGAAACTGAAATAAATCAGGTAGTTTCTCTTCTAGGTAAGTTTCCTGCTTATTCAGTGTATCCGTTAATAGATCAATTTAAAGGAAACTTAAAAGTAGAAGAAATTGGAGAATAATAAAATCTACACAGAACACTCTTTAGATAATTGTCCAGACAAGAAGCAATTCAAATTAGATGTTGTATATTTAAGAATGTCTAAAGAATGGGCAACAAATTCTAAATGCAAAAGAAGTCAAGTAGGATGTTTGGTTGTCAAGAATAAAACAATTATTTCCGATGGCTACAATGGAACTCCTACCGGATTTCCTAATGAATGTGAAGATTGTAACAACAACACTTTAGATTATGTTCTGCACGCAGAGGCAAATGCTATAACAAAATTAGCAAAGAATACTGTAAGTGCTTTCGAGAGTACGATGTATGTTACGTTATCTCCGTGTTACGATTGTGCTAAACTTATAATTCAATCCGGAATCAAAAGAATGGTATTTTCTGAATTTTACAGAGATACCTCATCTTTAGATTTGCTCAACCAAGCAGGGATTGAAATTATTTATATTCACTTATAACCCAAAACCTATTACGAAATGGCAAAAAGCATCCAAGAACTAGCAGAAAAATTTTTACAGACCACTCAGGAAAAAGATTTTAAGTCTTTGTATGATAGGATTAAGCCTGGACTTTTGAACCACTGTAAATCAATTCTAATTGATGAAGAGGTTGCTCAGGATGCTGTTTCGAAAACATTTGAAAAGATCTGGGTAAAGGTTGCTCAGTATGATCCTGCAAGGGGAAATTTTTCAACATGGGCTTATAATATAGCAAGAAACGAATCTCTTTTAATAAAGAAGAACTCTAAAAAATTTACACCTCTTGTTTACGAATCCATCGAATTAGACGGGAAGGATCATGATGAATTTATTCCCCTTTCGGATATTACACCGGAAGATATATTCAGTGAACCTGATTGGGAATTGAAAAACTCGGAAGGTGGATTCGATGATCTTTACGAAGAAGTTGTGGAAAAAATGAAAAATCTTCCCTCTATCTATAAAGATATTTTAATCGATCGAGAACTTCACAAGATGAAGTATCAGGATATCGCTGATAAATATAGTATGAAAAAAAGAGCGGTTGCAACTAGAATCAGAAGAGCCCGCATTAAAATAAGGGAAATGTTTCCAGGAATTAAATTAAACTTCATCGATTAATATGAAATACTTTTTATCTAGCATTTTCAAAATCTTTGGTGTCATCAAAGATATCAGAAACTATTTTTATTTAAGAAGAATAGTAAAGAGAGAAAGCATGAACTCTCCAATTTGGTCTAAGAATAATTTAAGAGTAGACTGGATAGGCAGAATTTATACGGTTGTTAACTTACCTCCAGAGGTAACCATGTCTCCAGATCTTCCAAGAGAGTTATGGCCAGCTTATCTAATCGAGCAAAGCAAGAGCATAAATGAATATCTTACGTCTCTAAATCTACATGAAATAATTATTCCGGAATATAAAGAAATTCCAGAAACTACTTCCTACTTATTAATCTATTATCCTTATCTAAGAAGCTTAAGCTGGTGGTGGGTTTTTTCCAGAACAATTTTTTGGACTTTAGTTTTTTATATAGAAAATAAAACACAGTGGTTCTCTACAGTCTATCACTGGATAATATCACACACATAAATTTGGAAAATACAAATATAGAGAGAAAAAGCTATCCTTGGGGAAGAGCTTACGAGGTTATTAGAGAACATCAGACAAAATTAGTTTTACCTTCCGTTACAACTGTTTTAAAGCTCATTACGGAGCCTAAATTCAAACACTTAAGAGAAAAGTTCGGCGAAGAAAAGTGGCAGCAGATATTAGATAAAGCATCTTTTAGAGGAACTGTTATGCACAGTATGCTGGAACACTTCCTTTTAGAATATGCAGATTCAAGATCAGTTGATAACAGTCTAGAGGTTGCTCAAAAAATCGCTAAAGAGGAGGAGGATAAGAATCCAGGAAAACTGGATCTGATAAAAAAGGGAAGGGATCTTTTCTGGAATTTTTATCATGAAGAATTTTGGAAGGACATCAAATGTGTTTTACATAATGAGCTTTTTCTTTGGACGGATTTTAGAGGTGGATGGGCAGGAGCAACGGATTTTATCTTTGAGGATTTTTCAGGAAATCATGTCATTATAGATTTTAAGTCCGCAAGTTCTCCTAAGGACGAAGATGATATCCTTTCATACAAATGTCAAATATCTGCTTACATGTTTGCTTATGCTGAAAGATATGGGGTAATCCCAGATAGGGGTGAAATTTGGATCTCGAATGAAAAAGGTTCAGAGATTCAAAGATTCACGGTTACTAAGGAAGAATTCAAGACCTACCTCAGAAAATTTTTAGATCTATTAGGTCAATTCCGTGAAATCCATGGCATATAAATGAAACTTAAACCCTTTTCGATCTAAAATTCAATATAAAATTAAAATATGGCAGAAAAATTAAATGAAGTAACAGTAGACGAAGCTAAAGTTGCTAATCTTCAGAAGAAAGTATCGGAAAAAGCTGCAGAGCTTTCCGGGAAATCATACGGGGTGTCAATGTCAGCTAAGGATTTAGGCGTTTACTCTGATGTAATTCAAGGCATTGAGTGGAGAGGTAAAGAGGCATTAGGTATTTTAGAAATTACCAAAAAAATTGAGGAAATACAAAAAGAGGGGATTAAAAGCGATGTAGTTTTTATGAATGCTTTGGAAATTGAGGCAACCCACTATTTTTTAAATAAATTCACAGGTAAGGGCGAAGAACTAGCTAAGGATTTTATTAAAATCTTTAAATCATTTGAGCAATCCTTGAATAACATTAGTCAAGACAATAAAGAATTGGACGATCTAAGAAAAGATTTAGCAGCTGCCCAACAAGGCATAGAAGCTGTCTAGGACGTTTTTGCCGGTTTTGTACATATATAATGGCTCGCTTAATTAAGCGGGCCTTTTTTTGTGGATATATACAAAATAAAGTAAAAATAGAAAAATGAAAAACAACAAACTTTTCCCTTACTTGGTTGCATTGTCAGCCGTGAGTATTTCATTTTCTGCTGCTTTCTATTCTATTTTTGGAATAGGAAAGATGTTTGCTGGGGCTTCCACTAACGTAATGGTAATGGCGGCTAGTTTAGAATTTGCAAAATTAGTTATTGCCTCATTCTTATATAGATTCTGGGACGATGTTAACAAGGTACTTAGAGTATATCTAACAATTGCCTGTTTTGTCCTAATCGTTATCACTTCAGCTGGTATTTATGGATTTTTGTCTTCCGCATATCAGGAAACAGCAAATAAGGTAGAAAACGTTGATAAAAATACTGCTGTAATTGTTAAAAAGAAAGAAATGATTCAAAGACAATTGGATCAAGCAGAAAAACAATTAGATCTAAAAAGTAATAGACAAAACACCCTGTCTGACATGAGAAACAGACAGCAATCAAATGCAGATAACCTAATTTCTCAGAACAAATCGGTTTCTTCCGTTAGATCTCAAATGAATCAGCTGAGTAAGGAAAGCTCAGTATTAGATCAGGACATCAAGGTTTTGCAAGATACAATTGCCTCAAAAACACAGCAAATCGGGGATTTGGACACAGAGATCTTAAACCTTTCTACTAACAAGGATTTAGCTGCCGAGGTTGGTCCTTTAAAATATATTGCTAAGCTAACGGGTAAAACCCTAGATCAGGTTGTAAACTGGTTTATAATAGCGCTAATGCTAGTTTTTGATCCTTTAGCAATTGCTCTTGTAATTGCTGCTAATTTTATTTTTAGTAAGGTTCAGGAAGAAAATCAAAAAGAGGAGAAGAAAGAAGATAAAGAAAAAGAAGATCCCCAAGAAGGTGAAAATGAGAATTTTTCCATTGTGTCAAAAATCAAAAATATTTTCAAAAAACAAGAGCCTGAAGGATTAGACATTGTTTTTAAAATTCCAGATCCAATAGTAGAGAAAGAAGTAATTGAAGATGTTATTGAAGAGGAGACAAAACAGGATTCTCCTAAGGATTTCATTATTGGGGTTACACCAGTTCTTGATGTTAAAGAAGACGAAACCCTACCAGAGGAAGATATCACTTCTCCTATCGAAATTTTAGAAGAATCTGAGAAATCTATTGCTGATGAAGAAATTGTAAATGATAATCAGGAGGAAGAAATCAAAGACATAATTATAGAATCAGAAATTCAGAAAGAAGGTTCTGAAGATGATTTAGGAGATTTAGAAGAATACCCCGAAGAAGATTCGGAAGGGGATTCAGAAGAAGATAAAGATGAAGGAGAATTTGGTGGCTATAAACTAGGAAACGTTTATAAGAAAAAACCAAAAAGTCTTAAAGAAGCTGATCCCAAAAATGTTCCACCAGAACTATTGATTACTAAAGGGGATCCAACAAGATTATAAAAGATAAGATGCCAAATATACTTTCAACCGACTCTAGATATGTTAAATACATAGACTGTAATCCAGAAAAACAAAAGAAAATTGTTTTTGAAGGTTCCTTTATGAAAATAATAATGGGATCGCAAGTGTTATATTCGACTGACATGTCTGGGGTTTTTCATCCGGCGTCTATTAATGGCGGAAATTTTAAAAAACGCATATACATCCAAGGGGAAAGTTCATACAATCTTTATGGAGGTAATATCGCTCAGGATCAGGGAGAAGTTTCTTTAATCATAGTCAAGGTCAAATATGATAAATCACTTCTCGATTCTGAAAAATTAATTTATTGGGAATATAAAGGAAACCTATTTCCTTTAAAAAATATTTTGTTTTTGAGCGGAAAGACATTAGATCATATTAAACATCATGGATGGGATTTAGAACCATATAATGTTGTGGGGGATACAGTTTCTCCGGGAATTACTTCACCAGTAGTAGATCCACTATTTTCACCAGTTTTAAGTCCGCAACCAACATCTCCAGATTTATTACTGGGTGGAATTGTTTTCAGAAACACAACACTGAAAGAAGTGGAATTAGAAATATTAGTAATTAATTAATGGCAACAAAACCCTTGATATGTAAAGCAGACTTAGCAAATACCTTAATCGAAGGAGGACATTTCGATCGCTGCACTTTTGTTGTTACAAAGGATTCTTCTATTCTGAATTCATTCAATCTTTGCGATTTTTCACTGGACATAGACGATTTCTTTTCTCAGAGTTTAACCCTTAATGGTGGAAGTGCTTTTTTATTAGACGATGCAGGACTTACTAATTCCTTCGGAGAGATTAAATTTTTCATGGCAAAAGTTGAATATTCATCATCTTTTACCAAAGATAGCGACAAATATATTAATCTAATTTACGAAGGAAAAACATATCCAATCGGAGAAATAAATATCTGGACAGGACAGCCCGGAAATTCAGCAGGAATGGGAATAGCAGCCAAGCCAAAAGAAACTAATACCAGCCCATTATATGAACAGGGAGGAATCGTTCTTCACAATCCGCATGCTTATCAAGTAACAGTAAAAGTATTAATCGCATCCGGCGGTGCATATGGTTCTGCAGGAACAGGAACTAGTGGAACATCCGGATATTCTAGCACTTCTGGTACTTCAGGAACATCAGGAAATACACCATTGCCTGCAGATTACTTTGGAACAAGTGGAACTCTAATAACAATACCTACATAAAGATGCCTTATTCTAATATCACATTAACAACCGATCCTAATTTAGCATTTGAACAATATGATTTTATTCAAATAGTTCATGATGAGAATAATTATATCATAGGAAGAGTAGTTAGCTATGATAAGACTACAGGAGGATTAGTTTTTACCCCAATAAAATTCGAAGGATCTGGAAGTTTTAGCACATGGCAAATATCATTAACAGGAGATCCAGGGGAATCAGGTACAAGTGGAATCGGAATAAATGGAACTTCAGGAACATCAGGATCTAATGCAAACATTGGAGAGATTTTTGAATCTGGAGGACCACATCAAATAGTTTTATTTACAGAAGATAGCCCGCATATATTAAAAGGAGATTCTAATTTTACATTTGATGGACGCACATTATCAATAGATTCTCAAGAATATAGCACAGGAGAAAATCCTGTTTATAGAATAGTTTATCATGATGACGGAACTTCAGGAACTGCAGGTATAGTTGTTAGAGGGCCAGTTCCCGGACAGCCATATGATGGAATTATAGAAAATAGGGTTCCACACGACTATCAACACCAATTTGTTGTAGGAGATAGCAATATAGCTCATATCGATTCTCAAGGATTACACATACAACAGGCTTTGATATCAGACGACGGGACGTATTTTCAATATTTAGAACAGGACAATTCCACTGATAAATTTTTGGTTTGGAATCAAGGTACTAGCGGGGGGTTTACAGGTAAAGTTGGGTGGACAACCTCCGGAGCTTCTGGATCTTCTGGATCTTCTGGATCTTCGGGAACATCAGGTGAAACTGGTACTTCTGGATCTTCCGGAACCTCTGGTGAATCCGGTACTTCAGGAACATCTGGTGAAACTGGAGCTTCTGGTACTTCTGGTACTTCTGGTGAAACTGGTGCTTCTGGTGCTTCTGGTACTTCTGGAACATCTGGTGAAACTGGAGCTTCTGGTACTTCTGGTACTTCTGGTACTTCTGGTGAAACTGGTGCTTCTGGTACTTCTGGTACTTCTGGTGAAACTGGTGCTTCTGGTACTTCTGGTACTTCAGGACCTGGGTTTGTGTGGCAGGGGGCATGGCAAGAAATACCAGCAACTTATGTTGGTGGGCAAGATATTGTTTCATATGGAGGCGGATCATACATTAAAATAGGGGACGGTAATTCTGGAAGTGCTCCACCGGATGATCCTGTAAGATGGGGAATTATTTCCAATCCCGGTATCACTGGAGCTACTGGACCTGCTGGAACTGCTGGGGAATCCGGTACTTCTGGCACCTCTGGTCAAACAGGTACTTCGGGTACTTCAGGTGAATCTGGGGATGTTTTCAATTGGTTAGGAGGATGGACAGAAAGTGGGGGTTTAAGTACTACCCCTTATGGGTTAAATGATGTTGTTTATTATCAAGGCAGAAGTTATATTGCAATAGCAAATACGATAACCATAGGATCGGTAGCTCCTGATATAAGCGGGGATTGGGATACTATGGCATCTGATGGATCATCAGGAACATCTGGTCAAAGTGGAACGTCGGGAACATCAGGTCAAAATGGTTCTTCTGGTACTTCTGGTCAAAACGGAACGTCTGGAACATCGGGTCAAAGTGGAACTTCAGGAACATCGGGAAGTTCTGGATCTTCTGGATCTACAGGTACATCAGGATCTTCCGGAACGTCTGGAACTAGTGGATCATCAGGTACCTCTGGTACTTCTGGTACATCCGGAACAACAGGAACATCAGGAAGTTCTGGATCAACTGGATCTTCTGGATCAACGGGTACTTCAGGAACATCTTTTGCTAGTCCATATAGTGGAAATTTGCAAATAACCGGACAGGCGTGGATAACTTCTTATACATCATCATCATCAACAATAAATTGGAATAATGGTAACGTTCAATTTCACACATTAACAAGTAGTACAACTTTCACATTCAGTAACGGAAATGCTGGATCTACTTATATTTTAGTAGTCAAACAAGCAGCAGCAGGCGGATACACAATAACTTGGCCAGCATCAGTTGCTTGGACATCATCTCCGACAATGACATCCACAGCAAATAAGTATGATGTGTATACTTTCGTATTTGTTGATAGCAAATATTTTGGATCATACCTACAAAACTTTACTTAATACATGATAACATTTCCAGTTTCACTTTTGAGTCAATCAGTGGTAGCTCCCTTTACTGGACAGACCTTCACTACAGTCGGTACAACATCGTGGACTGCTCCATCTGGTGTTACATTGATAGAATATCTTGTAGTTGGTGGAGGTGGCGGGGGCGGTAACGGATATGATGCTGGTGGAGGTGCTGGTGGTGGAGGTGGTATGGTTCTAACTGGTACCCTCTCTGTTACCCCTGGACAATCTTACACAGTAACTGTCGGGGACGGCGGAGCAGGTGGGATTGATAGCAGGACAAATAATAACGGAACATCGGGGGGAGATTCAGTGTTTGCTTCTATAACAGCTTTAGGTGGAGGATATGGGGGAGGTAGTAGAACTAATAATCCAGGCCCAGCTGGATCTGGAGCCGGACTCGGGGGAGCATCTCAAGTGAGTAACACTACAGCTCCAACCGGTGGTAATGGAGGCGGCGGGGGAAACGCTGGTGGTGGCGGGGGTGGCGCGGGAGGAGCGGGAACTACCAGAACAAATGCATCTACACCAGGGGTAGGCGGAGCTGGGATATCTTCTTCACTATCCGGATCGTCGGTAACATACGGTGCTGGTGGAAATGGTGGTAGCGCTAATGTTAATAATAACGATGGATCGGCAGGAACTGCAAATATAGGTAACGGGGGAGGTGGAGGAAGTGCAACAAGCAGCAACTCTGGGGGTGGCGGAAACGGAGGATCTGGAATTGTTATTATCAAATCCACTAAAGGTACCTTAACAAATCCTGGAACATCTGCACAAGATATTTTAAATTCTGGACAAACAATATCGGGCTGGTATTACATACAAACATCCACAATGGCATCGCCTAGACAAGTTTACTGTAACATGACGGATCAGGGTGGTGGTTGGATGCTCATAAGCTATAATCCGACGGCAAGTACTACTGGATCTTTAGGTATGCTTTATCCAAATGCTTGGGTAAATGGAGAAGGAACCCTAAATAGGCTTTCAGCAAAAACCATGGACCTTTGGTTTCATAACGGGACAAGCCAATGTACTTCCGTAATGAAAATGGCGACAAATACTACTTCTCAAGTTCCTTTATTGGCAAATATGACAATAGCAAACAAGGTTGTATACACAAATCCTAACAATTTAAATCTCACTACAGATTTGACTAACTTTGCAGCATTTGTGAATAATACACCAATGGCTGGTACATGGACAGGAGTGAAGGGACATACCTTCATGTCCACATCGTTGAGTGTAAATGCACCAGGTGATTGGATGTATAACAACGGAACTAGCATGTATTGGACAGTTTGTGGACCCTCAACTGATCTAAACTCGACAGGAAGAAGCGGAAATGCACAGGGCACTGGGTCCTGGATGAACAGAACTAGCAGTGATTATTATGGACTTAAAGATGTGGCAGCTAATACAAACTCACAGAGTCTTGGGATCAATTCAGTAGCATTTTATATCAAATAAATAGATGTTATCGATGTTTAAATTCGTTCTAAATTGGCTGATATATAAAATAAAAAATTAATAGATGGCTAATACTATGACATGGAAAGGAACATGGGTTGGAAATGGATCCAATCTAAGTGTTTTTCCTTATATTAAAGACGATGCTGTTAAGCATGAAGGAATAGTCTATATTAGTACATCCTCTAATATTCCTATTGGATCTCCTAGTCCTGATTTAGATATGTCGAATTGGGACATTATTGTGATAGACGGGAACTCTGGTACTTCTGGAGAATCAGGATCTTCTGGTTCTTCGGGATCTTCTGGTGAATCTGGATCTTCAGGTACTTCTGGCGAATCTGGATCTTCAGGAACTTCTGGAGAATCAGGATCTTCTGGTGAATCTGGATCTTCAGGAACTTCTGGAGAATCAGGATCTTCTGGTGAATCTGGATCTTCAGGAACTTCTGGAGAATCAGGATCTTCTGGTGAATCTGGATCTTCAGGTACTTCTGGCGAATCTGGATCTTCAGGAACTTCTGGAGAATCAGGATCTTCTGGTGAATCTGGATCTTCAGGAACTTCTGGCGAATCTGGATCTTCAGGAACTTCTGGTACTTCAGGAACAAGTTCTCTAGGCACGCCAGGAACCTCTGGTACTTCTGGTCAAGATGGTACTTCAGGAACAAGTTCTCTAGGTACGCCAGGAACCTCGGGTACTTCTGGTCAAGATGGTACTTCAGGAACAAGTTCTCTAGGTACGCCAGGAACCTCGGGTACTTCTGGTCAAGATGGTACTTCAGGGCAATCGGGTACTTCAGGCAGTTCAGGATCAACAGGGTCCTCTGGATCAACAGGATCTTCTGGATCTACTGGTACGTCTGGATCCTCTGGACAATCTGGTACTTCAGGCAGTTCGGGATCAACAGGATCTTCTGGATCAACAGGTACCTCTGGATCGTCGGGAAGTAGCTGGTCCACACCATACTCTGGGCAAGTTGCAATAACACCTTATAATGGGGGTAATACAACATCTAGCACAACTATCAATTTTGCTAACGGTAATATTCAAACATTCACGTTAAATGCAGCAACAACGTTTACGTTTTCGAACGCTCTTTCAGGCGGAACGTATGTGATTATAGTTAGACAGAATGGTACTACCGCATATACTGTAACATTTACAGGAGCTAAATGGCCAACTGGGGTATCCCCAATAATGACACAAACCCTTAGTAGGTATGACATCTATACTTTTGTAACACCTGATGCAAGTACCTTCTATGGAACTTATACACAAGATTACGCTTAATAAATTATGTGGGTACAACCTTATTCATATTTACAATTTTTTCCACCAAATTTCAATGATCCTTATTTGGAGATTTGGTTTGACGGATCAGATGCATCAACAATTACTAAAGCAGGATCCGGAACATTAGCAAACGGAGATGATGTTTCAGCATGGAATGATAAATCGATAGGAACTGATGTGAAGCCCGCTAACTCCACTGGAGGTAAAAGACCTAAATACAATACTAACATACAAAACACTAAATCAGCTTTATATTTTGATGGGACAAACGACCTGTTCACAGTTAATCCTATAACCAATTTACAAAGCTTGTCCGGATGCTCTCTGATTCTTGTTAGCAAATTAATCACCACATCAGATCAGATTTTTATGCAATCCTGCTCGGCTTTATCTGCTCCCGGATCTAGGAACGACACTCTGGTAAGAGTATCCTCAAGTAACTGGCAAGTGGGTATGGGTGGCGGATTGGGAAATACAACAGGAGTAACGGTCAACACATCAGCACATATACACACGCTAGTTTTTAATGGCACATTATCAGGAAACTCCGAAAGGTTAAAATACTATCAAGACGGGTTACAAAGGACATTAAATTTTACAGCTAACGTTGGTACAACTACAAGTTCTGATAACTCGATAATCGCTATGGGGGAAAATTCAGCAAACACTGAGGATTTAAATGGATATTTATTAGAGGTGCTAATCTATACCAAAGCTATTAGTGATGCTGAAAGAAGAAGAACCCACGATTACCTCTTTTCTAAGTGGGGAATACAAAGGGCTGTATAAGAAACCTTTGAAAAGATAGATATATAGAATAAAATAAAAGTCCACAAAAATGGAGAACAATAACTTTGACACTAATCTGGCTCAGATTAAAATGGAAAAAGCAAAGGCCGCTGCTAATATGTTAAATGAAAGTTGGGGAGGAGCAAGTAAAGCTTCTGCTGCTGGATCTTACGTAGATGGCGTAGCTAAAGAAATCGAGCAAGCTTCTAAGGAAGATAGCAAGGTTGCTAAACCTTCTTTTTCTCTAGGTGTTTTAGAGACTGCAATGGCACTTAGAAATACAGCTTTTGCAGAACTTTCCGAAGGTAAGATCTTAACTGACAAATATATTAATGCAGTATCAGTAAAAGGGATTTCTGAAGCTTTTCTATTGGAATCTATGATCCAAGAATTAGATAGTCTTTCTTGGGAAGTTAATGCTAAATCAGCCTTAGCAAACCTGAAGAAAACATACGAATCTAAAAGAAGAGAAATTGCGGTTGTAAAAGCAATGGAAGAAATCAATAGATCAGGAGGTAGAGATCTTTTCTCTTCTGTGGTTGAATCTATGAAAAATTGGGTTAATTCAGAAAATAAAGTTTCTGAAGCTCTAATCAAAGATTTGAAGCAATGGGCTTTCAATCCAATCGTAAGAAATTTATTTGAAAATCTAGCTGCAATCGAAGCTAAATCCCCTAATAAGTTTGAGGTTAAAGTTAACTCCAATAATTGCACAGTAAATTCAATTATAGCTCCAACATTAGTGTCTGAGAATTATTCTGTTTTTGTAACATCTAATAGATTTTTTAAATCACACAACGGAAGAATCTCTATCTTAGAAAGAGCAGAGGCTTCAAAACTTCCTAGCAAATTTTTAAGCGCTGTTATCAATCTTACAGATTCTAACGTGAAGGTAAACGAAAGTGGAGCAGATCTTTATATCGGTAAAAATAAAATTTCAGTTGTTTTAGAAAATGAAACAGAAACTAAATCAGTTTATTTAAATGGAAGAAGAATATCTCAAGATCAATTAGGATTTGTTCTTTCAATGGAATTAAGAAACACTTTCAACGGATCTGCTGATCTTGTTAAGAAAGCAGTTGGTGTTGTAGAAGCTGTTGATTATTTAGCAGAAGTTGATTTCGGTAAAAAAATAGTTTCTAACCTTTATGAAGGAGTAGAAGCAAACGTCTTCAAAATGGGTAATAAAGTTTATGTGCATAAAGTAAACCCAGCTATGAAGAAAAATGATCTTTTCGAGGGTAACGGAAATCAAGCAGTTAATATTGTAAAAGAATTTTTAGGATTCGATCTTTCAGAATCTATGGCAGATGTTTTAGGCAAAGAAGATAGAATTTTAGCAATCATGAGAAATGATAAAGATGCTATTAAGAAAAATTTAGAAATTGTAGAAAGCGAACTTTCAAAAATAAATACTGCAATCAAACAAAATCCTTTAATCCAAGAATCATCTGAAATTAAGGAAGCACAAGCAATGCTTCAGAACGAGTCTAATACTCTTAAATCTAAATGGAATCAAATCACCGTTGAAATTGAAAGATTTGAAAAAGGACATAAAAAAGTATCTGTTAATGAAAATCAAGGATACGCTATCAACACTGATATTAAAGTAAAAAGAAGTGGTGAAAAGGGTAAAGTTGTTGGTGTTAATGGAAATTCTAAAACTTACACTGTAATGTTTGAAAACGGAAAAACCGGAGAATTCTTCTTCAGTGACGTAATGGATACAGACGATGAAATTTCTGATGTTAATTTAGAAGTATCAAACGAAATTGATGCAATCGGAGAAACAAATGAAAAACAAGACATGAACCTTGCACAAGCACCTTCTAAAGGAGCTAAAGGATCTTCAAAAAATGTTGACGATTTAAGCAAGCACAACCTAGCAACTCTACCTAAGGGAAATCCTGGTGCAGCAGCAAAAGATATCGATGATCTAAGCAAGCACAATCTAGGATCTTTAAAATTAGGTGGCGGAAAAAAAGCTAAAGAAACAGTAGGTGTTTCTGGAGATATGAATCTAGCTAAACTTCCATTTAAGGGATCAAGAAAAGAATGGACAGGTCTTTTAAAATCTCTAGTTAAAGGACAAAATTTAGCAACAGCACCTGGTGGAAAGGCTAAGGATGGTGCTACATTTATTCAGAATTTAGATAATCATCAATTAGCTGAATCCCAAACTAACCAACACGTAGAAAAAGCACCTAAGGGAAAATCAGAAAAGCCTAAGAAATTCGTAGAAAATCTAGACGACGCTGAATTAGCAGAAGCACCAGGCAACCACAATAAGAATGGTAAAAAAGATCACGAGCCTCTAAACAGAGCAGGTCTTGCTAAAGCACCTAAAGCAAAATCCAAGACAAAAAAAAAGTAAAAACAATACTAGAAAACAATAACGAAGAGTTCGTTCCTGATGAAACAGGTAACGAACTCTTACTTTTTAGTGAGGATCTGCACAAAACAATAGGAAAACTAAAAGAATTAGAAACAAGTAGCGAATCCAACAGTAAAATAGGTTTAAAGGTTATACAAGATTCTATTGATAGACTTGCACAACTAGAGGAAGACATTCAAAAACAAATTGAAGCCCTCCAAAATAACTTCACCGAAAACTAATGGAATATGTAAAAAACAAAGATTTAAAAAGAGCTCTGCTTGAATCTAAAGACAAAGGGAGATTAACCCCTGAAACAGTTAAAATGTTTACCCTTATTGTTAATGGTCTTTCTAAGACAAAATCCTATAGAGATATAGAGGACAAAGAAGATTGCATAGCTTTCGGTTTAGAAGATTTGATTAAGTACTGGGACAGATTCGATCCAGCTAAGTCTGATAACCCATTTGCTTTTATTTCTCAGATTGCCAAAAATGGAATGCAAAAGGGATGGAAAAAAATTCACTCCACTAGATCCATTAAAACAATACCATTTTCTAGGATAACCAAAGAAGATAATCAAAATTATAATGTCTAAGGTTAACATTAAATCAGTAAGACCTAGTGGTAGATTTAAATCAGGAAAATTCGTACCAAGAAATCCTGAGAAATATATTGGCGATATTCATAATATAATTTACAGATCTTCTTGGGAAGGAAGATTTTGTCAATATTGTGATCAAAATCCCAATATACTAAAATGGTCATCTGAACCAGTTGGTATTGAATATTGGAGTCCGATCGATAAAAAGACCCACACATACCATCCAGATTATTATATAAAGGTTAGAAAAACTGACGGCGGCGAAGAAGGCTGGTTAATAGAAATCAAACCTTCCAGCCAATATCAATTAGAAAAAAAGCCCGTTATAGAAGGAAATATGACGGAAAAGAAAATCAGAAGTTACAATCAGCAAATGGAAACATGGATTGTTAACAGAGCAAAGTTTGATGCAGCAACTAGATTTGCTAAACATAATGGATATAGATTCGGAGCAGTCGATGAAAATTTTATTTTTAGATAATGGACTTCAAAAAGGAGATTGCGGAGGCCATACAAAATGCAGGATCTCCGGCTAAACTAACAGAGGAGAGCTTTTTACACTATAGGAACAACTATGCAGTTCTCAAGCAATCTGAGAGCCTTAAATATCTAATTCCTGGAAAGATCTATACCTTTTTTTATGACTCCCAATTAAAAAACGAAAGGGACTATGTCAACCACCGTCCTGTTCTTTTTTTGGATTCTAGAGAAATAAGTCTGACAAAAAGCAATTTAGTTGGGATTGATATGATACTTTTAACTCCCAGGGATCGTAAGAATTTTCTAATTAGACTGCATTCCATCTATGGCAAAATGATGGATCAAAACGATAAAAGGGAAAAGGGTTCACAACTTCCTTTAAGATTTGATAGAGATCTTTTAGAAACTTTAATGGGCGGTATCAAGTATAATCATGCATACAATGGATACAAGTTGGAAAAAATTAAGGGTTTAAAAGAAATTCCTCGCGAAGAGTGGAAGTATCTTGTTTATCTAGATACCAAATCTTTGGAGGGGGCTGTATTAAACGATATATACAATAAATACGGATAATGGCTGGATTTTTAGGAGATAATGGATTGAATCCTTTTTTTAGTAACATTTGGAACAACCTAAGAAAAATAGGAACGTTCGGAATGAGTTATGGGGATATGGTAGTTAAAAATTCCCAGGCCATTGGTGTAACAGAAGCTCAGTTCATAGATAGGGGAAACGTAGATGAAAGTCTCCTTTATACTATTAGAAAAGCGGATACTAATGCTAAACAGTATGTTGCTTATTTTGATAAGGACTATCCTAATAAAAAGGTATACCTTCGTCAATTTGCTTTAAATCCCGAGATTGAATTTATTTTAGATACTGTTTGTGATGAAGCTATTGTTTATGACGATAAAAACTTTTTCGCATATTTTTCTAATGTTGACATCAAGGGCATAGGAGATAAACTGGAAGATAAGATTCAGGAAAGATATAAGCAGATTTACAATTTATTCGGATTTAACGAAGGTATTTCAGCATGGCATTTTTTCAGACAATTTCTTGTTGATGGTATTTTAGCATTTGAAATCGTTTTTGATCAAAGAGGTAAAGAAATTATTGGATTTAAAGAATTAGATCCAGTATCTCTCCTACCCTCGGTTGAAAAACAATTAGATGGTTCTTTTGTTGAATGTTGGATTCAATATCCCGACAATCCAGCAATGACCAGAAAATTATATGATTCACAAATCATTTATATTTCTTATGCAAAGGGAAATACCATAACAAGATTAAGTTATGTGGAAAGATTGGTTAGATCGTTCAATCTATTGAGAATCATGGAACACACCAGAATTATCTGGAACGTGATGAATTCTTCATATAGAATGACAATGACTGTTCCTATTGGTACTAAATCCCCCCAGAAAGCAAAGCAATCTTTAGCAGAATTGATGAGTATTTATAAAGAGGATATTAGATTAGATTCTGACAGCGGAGAATTATTTGTTAATGGTAGACCGAATATTCAATTCTTTAAGAATTATTTGATGCCATCTACCCCTAACGGTACTCCTGATATTACTCCCCTTACAGGAGCAGGCGATGCTACTCCTTTTAGCGATTTAAAGGCACTATCATATTTTGCGGATAAATTAAAGCTTGATTCTAAGATACCTTATTCTAGATTTGATAGAGAGGACAGAGGAACACAAGGAACTTATAGCGGTAATGCTGAAGGTCTAGATCAGGAAGAAATAAGATTCTTTAAATTCATAACCAGATTAAGATCTATCTTTCAAGACATTATGCTTAAGCCACTATGGATTCAATTTAGCTTAGACTATCCCAAATATCAAAAGGATTTCATGGTTAAGAGTCAATTTGGATTGGATTATGTGAAGGATAATTCATTTGCTGAAATTAGATATATGGAAATTCTTAATGCTAGAAAGGAGCAGGTAAGTAAAATCTCTGGTCTTATGGATGGAGAAGGAAATCCTTACTTCTCGCTAAGATATGTTCTAGATAAGTACCTGGGAATGACTGATGATGACAAGATAGCAAATGAAAATGCTAAGAGGGAAGCGGAAAAGAAAAAAGAGGAGGAAGAAAAGAAAAAAGAGGAAGAGACAGCAGCAGGGGGAGAAACCACAGCAGAAGGCGGGGAAGAAAAACAAGACGAGTTTAAACTTTAGAAAATGGCAGGATTTATAGATAATTTTTCGCAGAATAACCCTAACATGGGGAGAATACTTAGAACCGTAAGCAAAATAGGGTCTTTCGGAATGGAGTATAAAGATCTTGTTGTGAAAAATTCTCAAGCTATTGGTGTTTCAGAAGCAATGATGAGACAAAGACTAGCATTGGGTGATGCCGATGAGGATTTCATCTATAGTTTAGCAGCACAGGACACCTCTAATAGAAAATACATTGCATACTTCGACAAGGAATATGCATTCAAAAGAGAATTCTTAAGAAGATTTGCTATTAATGCTGAGATTGAATGGATTTTAGATATACTTGCAGACGAAGCTATTGTTTATGATGATAGAAATTTCTGTTGTGGACTATCTCTAGTTAATATGGAACTATCAGATGAAATGGTAGAATCTCTTAGAGATAATTTTAGAAAGATCTACGTTTCTCATGGATTCAATAACGGAATTTCTGCTTGGCAGTATTTTAGACAGTTTCTTATTGATGGATTTTTATCATTTGAAATAGTTTACTCCGATGATGGTAAACAAATTGTGGGATTTAAAGAATTAGATCCTATCTCTTTAACACCATCGATTGAAAGAAATCAAGCGGGTCAAACTGTCCAAATTTGGTATCAATATTTTGGTGACAACGTAAAGGAAAGAAAATTATACGATTCACAGGTTCTTTATATTTCTTATGCTAAGGGCAATACCACAAGTAGAACTAGTTATTGTGAAAGATTGATTAGATCCCACAATCTTTTAAAGATTATGGAGCATACCAGAATTATCTGGAACGTAATGAATGCTTCTTTCAGAATTAAGATGACAGTTCCTGTTGGAACCAGATCCCCTCAAAAAGCGAAAGAAACCCTGGGCGAATTGATGAGTATGTATAAAGAGGATATCAAACTGAATACAGAATCAGGAGAGCTAAGCATCAACGGAAGACCTAATTTACAATTCTATAAAAACTATCTTTTCCCAGTTCAAGGAGGGGAATCACCGAAGGTAGAAACCCTTAATTCAGCAGGTCCTAATTTAAATATTATAGATGCTGTGGTTTATTTCTTCAATAAACTTAAAGCAGATTCTAAGATTCCTTTCAATCGATTTGCTGCAAGATCTGGTGGAACAGTGGGTACTTATAAGATTGGGGCAGAATCCGCAGAAAGGGACGAAATCAGATACAATAAGTTTATCAATAGAATAAGATCGATCTATCAGGAAATTCTTCTAAAGCCGTTATGGATTCAAATGACTTTGGATTACCCAGAGCTAACTAATGACACTATCTTTAGATCTCAATTAGGACTTAAATTTAATTCAGATAACCAATTTGGAGAGTCTAAAGAAATAGAACAGCTAATTAAGAAAATAGATTTCATCGCGGGTCTTTCTGAGATTAAAGAGAAAAAAGGCGAAGAGGAAGTCCCTTATTTCAATCAAGATTTCTTAATCGATAAATTCCTAGGATTAACCAACGAAGATAGAAGGGTTAATGACATTTATAAGAAAAAAGACGAGGAAGAAAACGCAGCAGCAGCTCCTGCAGATACAGGAGCAGGCGGGGGATCAACCGCTGGAGGATCAGAACCAGCAGCAGAAGCCCCAGCAGGTGAACCAGCAGCAGAAGTCCCAGCAGAGACAGCAGCGGAACCAGCAGCAGAACCAGCAGCAGAAGCCCCAGCAGCGGGGGGAGAGGCAGAAGTGGTTTAATTGAAACATTTTTTATAACCGAGTTTTTCCTGTATATTTGATGTCTAAACTAAAATCAAATGCAGCAGGAATTAGAAATTCTTTTGGAAATTGAAAGATCCACTGGGGAGGGATCACAGAAAAAAAAACAACAGCTTATCTCAGAAAATTTATCCCCTAGATTGGAGTACATTCTCTCCATTTGTTTCGACCCGTTTGTCACAACCAAGCTACACAAATTAGAATATCAGGACAAAGATTGCAAAGAAAATTCTAAATTATATGAAGAATTTTTCTCTCTTTGTGAGGAATTAAAAGCAGCACCTGCAATTAACGATCATTTAAGGGGCAAGGCTGAACGCTTGATTGAATCCACTGGTTATCACATAGAGCTTAAAAAAGTCTTAGCTAAGGTGCTTACAAAGCGAATGAACATAGGTATCGGTGCTAAACTTATCAATAAGGCAGTGGGGAAAGAGCTAATCCCCGATCCAAGCCTTATGCTTGCAGAGGACGATCATAAAGTTATCGATAAATGGGAATCTATCGTTTGTGAAGAAAAATATGACGGTGTTAGAGTCATTTGTGCTATTGAAGGAAGAAAGGCTAAATTTTATACCAGGTCCTTCAATGAATTAGATGTTAGATTTCTTACTAAAATATCCGAGCAATTATTACATCTTAGTCGCGATCTGGGTGATATCTTTTTCGATGGTGAATTAACAGACAAAGACAGAAAAAGTGTTAGTGGTAAAGTAAATCAGATGCTAAAAGGATCTCCGAAGGAATCTATCGGAGATGATCTTCTTTTTAATGTTTTTGATATTGATGGAATGGATTCAATTAAAACAGGAAAGGGGAAAGCACCGTATACTATAAGGAGAAAAACATTAGAAAGAGTTTTTGAAACTGGGGGAGAAAATCCCAATGTTATTTTAGCAAGAAAATGGGAAGCTAAAACACAAGACGAATTAATGCCTATTTATAAAGAAATCGTAGCTAATGGAGGCGAAGGCGTTATTATGAAAGATCCTTCCCACGTTTATGAATGTAAAAGATCTAAAAGCTGGATTAAATTCAAAGAGGTTGAGGATTGCGATTTGGTTGTTACTGGATGGTATCCAGGAGAGGGTAAAAGAGAAGGATTCATTGGCGGATTTATTTGTAAAGATTCTTCCGGAGAATATCAAGTTAAGGTTGGATCTGGATTTACAGAACAAGATTTAATTGAACTTTCTAAGAACCCTGATGATATAATAGGTAAAATTGTTGCCATTCAGTATAATGTTCCTATTGAGGATAAGAACGGCAACAAATCTCTTTTCCTACCTAGATTTATTGAGGTTAGAAATGATAAAACAGAACCAGAAAATTTAGTAACAAGATTTAATAAAAATAAATGATCAATTCACTTTTAACAGAAAAACTTAGACCTAAAAAACTGGATCATATGATTCTCCCAGAGAGAATCAAGGATGCTTTTAAAAATGGGTTGCAGCAGAACGTTTTACTTACAGGATCGCCAGGATCTGGTAAAACCTCTCTTGCAAAAATACTTTCCGAGAATTCTCCTAGACTCTTTATAAATGTATCTGACGAGAGTTCAGTTGAAACCGTTAGGGAAAAAATAACAGGATTCTGCTCTACAATCTCAATCATGAACGAAGAGAATGCTACGAAGGTTGTGGTACTGGACGAGTTTGACGGAGCTTCTGATCAATTCTATAAAGCACTTAGAGGGACGATAGAAAAATTTGCTAAAAATACCAGATTCGTAGCCACTTGTAATTGGATTAACAAAGTACCGGATCCTATCAAAAGTAGATTCGAAGTTTTTATTTTTGATCCTGTTAATAAGGAAGAGGAATTAGAATTAAAAAAACAATGGGAGGACAGAATTGTACTGATTCTGAAAAAAATGGAAATCTCTATTGAAGATAAGGCTTTACAATCCTTTGTAAAAAAGTACTACCCGGATATGAGATCTGCTCTTAATTGCATACAAAGATGGCAGATTCAGGGAACTAGTGAGATAAGTGAGCAAAAAGTGTCAGAATCTTCTTGGGATTATGAAGAGCTTTATGATATGTTATTCCAAAAGCTGGATCCTGTTAAAAGCTACCAGATTATAGTAGGGCAATATTCTAATTCTGTCGGAGAAGTTATGGAATCCCTGGGTAGAGAATTCATCGAATGGGTCAAGGAGAAGAAGCCAGAAAAAATTAATATTATTCCCGCTGTTCTTATTTTAGTTGCTCAACATCAATCCCAGAGAAATCAAGTGATTGATCCCGTTGTTAGTCTATTATCTCTTTTTTATTCCATACAAAAGCTAACACAATAGAATATGTCATATAAAGAAAGTAAAATAGTTATAGTAGGTAGAGGGGGATCTGGCAAAGATTTTCTCAGAAAGAAATTTGAAGACAGGGGATTTAAATATTGTGTCTCGTATACGAGCAGACCTAAGAGGGGGAGTGAAATTCACGGGAAAGATTATATGTTTACCAATTTGGAATACTTCTCTAATAATGTTTATAAGTTCTATGAAATTGACGAATTCAATGGATGGAAATATGGGACATTAATAGACGATTTTGAAAAATCAAATCTTTTTATAATGACCCCGAGAGGAGTAAATAACATCAGACCAGTAGACAGAAAAAGGTGTTTTGTTATTTTCATAGATCCAGACCGGGATGTGATAAGAAAAAGATTGTTAGAAAGAAAGGATGCTGATTCTGTTGATAGAAGAATTGAAGCAGACGACAAGGATTTTTCCGATTTTTCTAACTATGATATAAGAATAACAAATTCAGATTTTTAATATGGTTAGCGTTATTATAGACGGCAATTATTTATTTCATAAAACATTTGCCATTTTTTCTGACTATGGTTCTAAACAACCAGGTGAAGTTTTATCACAGGCTTCCGAGCAAGGAATGTTCATGAGAAAGATTATTACAGATCTTTGTTATGCATTAAACCAATTACCAACTAATGGTCATGTTATTTTTTGTAAGGATTCCAGATCTTGGAGAAAGGATTTAAAAATAGAAAGAGCAGATTACAAGAGCTCAAGAGTTAAAGACGAGAAAGTTGATTGGGGATCTTTTTTTGATCTAATGGACGAATTTGGAAAATTTTTAGAAACCAATGGATACATTTATTCAACTGCTCAAGGTGCAGAAGGTGATGATCTATTATGGTTTTGGAACGATAAATTGAAGAAGGAAGGTCATAATGTTGTTGTTTTTTCAGGAGATAAAGACAGTCATCAATTAGTCTCTTGCGGAGATACTTGGACTATTTGCTGGAATGCTAATTCTAAAAACAATAAAATATTCTGCTCTAATAATTGGAAAACGGATTATTTAGACAAAGAAAGAGAAACCTCTATTTTTAATTTAGATTTTGCAGCAGATTCGGAGAAAGAGAAAATGCTAAACCTATCTTCATCCGCTACGATGGAATTTACTGATCCAGAAAAGCTAACATTCGAAAAAATATTAACAGGAGATAAAGGTGATGATGTTCCTAGTGTTTTTGCTTATGAAAAAACACCAGGGAAGTTTTACAAATTAACCAAAGCAAAAGCAGAAGCAATCTACGAAAGTTATAAGCAGTCCGGATGGGGATCTTCTAGACTTGAAGATGTTTGGAAAGATGATGAATTTAAAGATTGGATCTCTGGATATGTTTTGAGATCCATTGGATACACTGACAATAAAGATAACAGAAAAGAAGTTGCTAATAACTATCACGAAAATGCGCAGCTAGTTTGGTTATCGGATCAGGTAATTCCAGAAAACGTTTTAGCTAATATGGAATTTTCTTTCTCAACCACAAGAAAAGAGATTAAACCAGCATTAACTGATAAGAAAAATCTTATTGGAAGATCTAGATGGGATGCATACGAAGCACCTTCTGCATTTAACCCATTTAAAAGTTTTAAATAATGGAGCTATTCGATATTCTAAAAGCATTTTTTTCAGAAAAAAACTGGCAAGATGTAACTAAGCAGGACAAATCCCGAAATTTCTTTATGATTAATCGGATTATGTCTATTTCATTACCTCTGCAGGCAAATGCCTTTAATAACACCAAGATTGATCCTGTTCCTGTGATTGATTTTTGGAAAAATACGATCAATACAAAATATAAAACAGCTCCGGGATGGTTCTATACTCGTACTAATAAAAAAGAAAAGAGTAAAGAATATACCCCCAAAGAGGAGGTTTCTGAATTTATTCGTGCTAGGTTTGAAATCTCCAACCGGGAGATCAGAGAGCTCCTTAAATACTATCCCAAAGAATTTAAAAATTTTTGCGAGTCGATAGAAGAGCAGATAGCTGGATAGGTTCTTTTTCCTGTGGATATATAAGAAAAGTATCCACCAGAAATGAAAGAACTAACAGATTTAAACATACAGCAATTAGGAACAAGCTATGATTCCCTAAAGATTAATCAAAATTTTCAGCAGATTCAAGACGCAATCGATCTGCTACAAACAACTTTTGGGATAACCATAGAACTACCAGGATTTGATGCTCAAAATGCTAAATTTACAGTTGATGTATTAAGAGCAAATTCTATAAAACTTCCTGCTACTGGTGCAGTTAAAATCGGATTAGACGGTAATGATGGTGGTATTACTGGATCTTCCTTCAATGTTATTAATAATGCTTACGTTGGTGGTGATTTAGACATTTATAACAAAAATGGAACTGGAGGTAGAGTAAGATTTAGAGTTGATAAAAACACCGAGATTACCAAACCCCCAATTCCTGGTCAAGTAAGATTTACTGGTAATGCTTTCCAGGGATATGTTTATCAAAACGAGGTTAATTCCTCATTTTCTTTTGAAATAAACTCAGGATCGACCGGAGGAACGATCGAAATTTTCATCAACGGGAATTCTCTCACAACCACAACCTGGCAGGGTGCAGCTTATTTAACAGGTCAAAAAATCGTTGCTGATATTATCGCTATATCAAATGGCACGGTAAAAGCATTCTCTGATGCCACCACAGTAACGATAGAATCAGTTACTGGATATGCATCATATTATAATAATGCACCCGTAGTTTTAACTACTAATAATATTAGTGTTACACCATCAACAGGAATAATGTCAGGAGGTATAGACGGAACACAAGGATGGGTGAACTTCACTGGTTATATTGGAGCAACAGGAGGAACTGGTTCCTCTGGACCAACAGGGGCAACAGGGGCAACCGGTCCATCAGGAGGAAGTTCAGGATCAGCAGGATCTTCTGGATCTTCAGGTTCTTCTGGATCTACTGGATCCTCTGGAAGCTCTGGTTTATCTGGGACATCAGGAAGCTCTGGTCAAAATGGAACTTCAGGAACTGCGGGGACCTCTGGTGAATCTGGATCTGTTGGGCCAAGAGGATCTACCGGACCAGCAGGGACTTCAGGAACTTCTGGACAAACTGGAACATCTGGTTCTTCAGGATCATCAGGATCTGCAGGTAGATCAGGAACCTCAGGAACTTCGGGATCTACAGGATCTTCAGGATCCTCTGGCCAAACAGGTACTTCTGGTTCTTCCGGAACTAGTAGCACATCAGGAACATCTGGTTCTTCAGGATCCACCGGTTCTTCAGGATCCACAGGATCTTCAGGAAGCTCTGGAGAATCCGGATCCTCAGGACTAAGCGGTGACAGATATGCTACAAATGCTTCAGTTTATGATGCAACTCACACCACTGCTAATGGATTGGATTTATCCGCCTTAGTAGTAGATACTTCGGTTGTTTATTTAAATACAGCTTTACTTGATCTTTCCTATACAGTAGCACAAAGTGTAATTGTTGCAGTAGATTCTAATAACTATTTTGCTGGAATAGTCCAATCTGCTATCGCAAGTAGTGGATACTATGATATTTTGGTTAAGGACGTTGAGGGCACTACAAATTATGGATCTTCTCAGGTTTGGTCTATGAATCTTGACGGTGCAGTTGGACCAGCTGGTCCTAACGGAACATCGGGATCTGGAGGAACCTCCGGATCTTCAGGTACTTCCGGTACATCGGGATCATCAGGAAGATCTGGATCTTCCGGTTCTTCCGGATCAACAGGAACTTCTGGCTCTTCTGGTACTTCTGGTTCTTCTGGTACAGCCGGAATGGACGGATCATCAGGATCTTCCGGTAGTACAGGATCATCTGGTAGCACTGGATCTTCCGGTAGCACAGGATCTTCTGGATCTTCTGGAGAATCTGGAACATCTGGATCTTCTGGTAGCACTGGATCTTCCGGTAGTACAGGATCATCTGGATCTTCTGGAGTATCTGGATCATCAGGAACATCAGGAGTTGGTGGTGCAAATGGTACATCAACTCAAGTTGCGTTTTTTACCGGATCAACAACTCTTGGATCAGATTCCGGACTTTATTGGGACAACAGCAATAAAAGATTAGGTATTGGAGCAGGTACAAACCCAGCCTATCCATTAGAGGTAGATGGTAACGTTACAGGTATTTCGATCTATGCTAGCCATGACGTTGCAGCATATTCTGATATTTCAGTTAAAGATGAAATTGAAGAAATACCAAATGCAATCGAGAAGATAAAACAAATTAGGGGAGTAACCTTTGTAAGAAAAGATTCGGAATCTAAAGAAAGAAGAGCAGGTGTTATTGCTCAGGAGGTAGAAAAAGTTATTCCTGAAGTTATAAGTAAAAAAGAGGACGGAACATTGATGGTAGCTTACGGAAACCTTACATCTTTGTTAATCCAAGCGATTAAGGAGCAACAAATTGAAATAGATAATTTAAAAAAGATCATAGCGGAGAAATAACTATTATGCCTAG
>Ga0222712_10001174_pt1 | contig 33445 bp, 24 predicted proteins | sample C33_657DmetaG_FD_165043 | JGI IMG/M metagenome (GOLD analysis project Ga0222712, IMG submission 165043) | Estuarine water microbial communities from San Francisco Bay, California, United States - C33_657D | ecosystem: Environmental > Aquatic > Marine > Unclassified | place: USA: California...
GGGCAGACCTTTCGGGTTGCCTCCCCTTCGGTCAACGGTGAACATGACGGATACCAGTCCTTTGATGTCCAACCGCATCCACCAGAACGGTTTTGTGACCGTGGCGGCCGCCTCGCCGGCCCTCCGCCTGGGGGACCCTGCGGCCAATGCCGCCCTGATCATCCAGGCCCTCGAAAAAGCCGCCCAAGAAGGGGTGGAAATCGTCGTCCTGCCTGAACTTTGCCTCACCGGATACAGTTGCGGCGACCTCTTCGGCCAGCGGACCCTTCTGAATGGCGCCCTGAAGGCCCTTGGGCAGGTTTGCGAGGCGACCGCGAAGCTCGGCCTCACCGCCCTCGTCGGAGCCCCCCTGGAGGTCAACGGACGCCTCTTCAACGTGGCCGTCGCGCTCTCCCGCGGCAAGGTCCTAGGGGTCGTCCCCAAGACCCACCTCCCCAACACCGGGGAATTCTATGAGCAGCGCTGGTTCGCTTCCGCCCGGGTCGCCCCGGTCGCCGAAGTCGAACTCCTCGGCCAGAAGGTCCCCTTTGGCACCGACCTGCTCTTTCAGGCCACCGACATGCCGGACTGCATGCTCGGCATCGAGATCTGCGAAGACCTCTGGGCCGTCGAGCCCCCCAGCGGCGCCCAGGCCCTCGCCGGCGCCACCCTGCTCTGCAACCTTTCCGCCAGCGACGAACTCCTCACCAAGGCCGCCTACCGCCGTGACCTGGTGAAATCCCAGTCGGCCCGCTGCCTTGCCGCCTACGTCTACGCCGCCGCCGGCGCCGGCGAATCGAGCACCGACATCGTCTACAGCGGCCACGGCCTCATCGCTGAGAACGGCGTCGTCCTCGGCGAATCGGAGCGCTTCCGCTTCGACCTCGCCCTGATCGTCTCGCAGATCGACCTCGACCGCCTCGCGGCCGAACGCCGTCGCAACAGCACGTTCTTCGGCGCCCCGGTGGCCGTCCGCCCGCGCCTCGTCGGCTTCACCCTGGGCGTCCCGACCGGCCAGACCCCGAAGCTCCGCCGCCGTTTCAGCCAGCACCCGTTCGTCCCTTCGGACCCGCACCGCCGCGACGAGAATTGCCAGGAGATCTTCGCGATCCAGTCCACGGGCCTCGCCCGCCGCCTCCGCCACACGGGCCTCAAGCACGTCGTCATCGGCGTCTCGGGCGGCCTCGATTCCACCCTCGCCCTGCTCGTCACGCTCGAGGCCTTCAACCGACTCGGCCTCGACCGCAAGGGCATCATCGGGCTCACGATGCCCGGCCCCGGCACCTCGGCCCGCACGCGCGTCAACGCGATGCGCCTGATGGAGACGCTCGGCATCACCGCCCGCGAGATCCCGATCAACGACGCCGTCGAACGCCACCTGCGCGACATCCAACACCCCGCCGGCAAGCATGACGTCACCTTCGAGAACGCCCAGGCCCGCGAACGCACGCAGATCCTGATGGACGTCGCCAACCAGAGCCACGGCTTCGTCGTCGGCACCGGTGACCTTTCCGAAGCCGCGCTCGGCTGGTGCACGTTCAACGCCGACCACATGTCGATGTACCACGTGAACATCGGCGTGCCGAAGACCTTGGTGAAGCACCTCGTGGCCTGGGCCGCGCACGCCCGCCACGTCGGCACCGAACGCGCCATCCTCGAGGACATCGTGGCCACCCCGGTCAGCCCCGAGCTGCTCCCGCCCGGCGACGACGGCGAGATCGCCCAGCAGACGGAGATGCTGGTCGGTCCCTACGAACTCCACGACTTCTTCCTGTACCACGTCATCCGCAACGGCTTCCGCCCCTCGAAGGTCCTCTGGATCGCCGAGCACGCGTTCGCCGGGAAATATGACCAGACGGAGATCCGTCACTGGCTCCCTCCTTCCTGAACCGCTTCTTCAGCCAGCAGTACAAGCGTTCGGTGATGCCGGACGGCCCCAAGGTGGGCTCGCTGGCCCTGTCCCCCCGCGGCGATTGGCGCATGCCTTCCGACGCCGAGGCGACGGCGTGGCTTGCCGAACTGGGCTAACCCTGCTTGATGGGGGGCGTGAGCCAACCCGCGCAGACGCATCCCGCCGCCACCCAGGCCCTCCTGGCGAAGCTGGGTCCGCAGGTCGTGAAGACCGACGAGGCCTCGTGCTTCGCGGCGTCGTTCGACAACATGCGCCTGTCCTTCATGCCGGAGGCGGTCATCCGCCCGGCGACGGAAGACGACATCGGCGTCACGCTGAAGCTCGCCAACGAACACCGCATCCCGGTCACCGTCCGCGGACGGGGCACCGGCACGACCGGCGCCTGCGCGCCGATCAAGGGAGGCTGGGTCATCCACCTCGACCACTGGGACCAGATCGAGATCGATCCGGTCTCGTCGATGGCGACCGTCCAGCCCGGCGCGATCACGGCGCACATCAACGACCGCGCCGCCCCGCACGGCCTCTTCTTCCCGCCCGACCCGTCGTCGGTGAAGCATTGCAGCATCGGCGGCAACATCGCCACCAACGCCGGCGGCCTGCGCGCCGCGAAGTACGGCGTGGTCCGTGACCACGTCTACGCGCTCGAAGGCTTCCTGCCCACCGGTGAGAAGGTCCGCTGGGCCGCGCCGCTCCGCAAATTCGTCAGCGGCCTCAACCTGCGCGACCTCTGGATCGGCTCCGAAGGCACGCTCGGCGTGATCACCAAGGCGACGATCAAGCTCTCCATACTGCCTGCCGCCCGCCGCACGTTCCTGCTGGCCTTCAAGACCGATGAAGCGGCGCTCGAGGCAGCCATCGAACTCATCTCCCTCCGCGTGAACCCGTCGGTGCTCGAGTTCCTCGACATCCAGACGGTCGCCGCCACGGAGAAACGCCGCGGTAAGCGCATCTTCACCGACGCCGAACTGGCCGGCTCCGCCGAGACCCACGCCGCCTTGCTCGTGGAGGTCGACGGCCATCCGGCCGTCCTCGCCGAAGACGCCGCCAAGGTCGTCGCCTGGGCCAAACGCCACGCGGTCGCCTTCCGCGCCCCGGAAGACCCCGCGGAAGCCGAAGCGCTCTGGGAACTCCGCCGCACCTGCTCGCAGGCGATGTTCGCCCTCGGCGATGCCAAGCTCAACGAAGACGTGGTGGTGCCGATCCGCAGCTACGTCGCCCTGCTCCGCTTCACCCGCGAGGTCCGCGACCGCATCGGCCTGGCCACCCCGACCTTCGGCCACGCGGCCGACGGCAACTTCCACGTGCACATCATGTACGACCGGTTCAACCCCGAGCACTGCCGCAAGGCCGAGCAGGCGATCCGCGAGGTGATGGAGAAGGTCGTCGAACTCGGCGGCGCGATCACGGGCGAACACGGCATCGGCCTCGCGAAGTCGCCCTTCCTGTCCTTGCAGCACACGCCGGCCGAGATCGGCGCCATGCTCGCGATCAAGAAGGCCCTCGACCCCAACGGCATCCTCGCCCCCGGCCAGATCTTCGAACCCTTCAACGTCTGGGAGCATCGCCCGATCAAGGTCACGCTGCCCTGGGACAAGCACTGAGCCATGCCTCGCACCGTCGCCGTCTTCGATTGGGACGGAGTCGTCATCGACTCCTCCGTCGCCCATGAACGCTCCTGGGAAGCCCTGGCCAAGGAAGAGAACCTCCCGCTGCCGGCCGACCACTTCAATCGCGGCTTCGGCAAGCGCAACGAATTCATCATCCCCGAAATCCTGGGCTGGACGAGGGATCCCGCCGAGGTGAAGCGGCTCTCCGACCGGAAGGAAGCCCTCTACCGCGACATCGCCCGCACCGGCCATGTCCGCCTGCTGCCCGGCGTCCGCGAACTCTGCGGCGCCCTCAAGGACCTCGGCATCCCCTGCGTCATCGGCACCTCGACCCACAAGGAGAACCTCGCGCTGTCTTTCGATCTCTTCGGTATCGGCCACTTCTTCGCCGGCGCGGTCGCCAGCGAGGACGTCACCAAGGGCAAGCCCGACCCGGAAGTCTTCCTCAAGGCCTGCGCCCTCGGCGGCGGCGACCCCGCGACCTCCTTCGTCTTCGAGGATTCCTTCTCGGGCCTCCAGGCCGGCCTCTCCGGCGGCTTCATCACGATCGCGCTGGCGACGACGAACACCCGCGAGCAGCTGGCGCCCGTCGGCGCCCACCGCATCGTGCAGGACCTCTCCGAAGTCGACCCGCAGTGGCTCGCCCGCGGCCGCCTGGGCTGAGATGGAATTCCGCCTCAAATCCGACTACCGCCCGATGGGCGACCAGCCGACCGCGATCGCCGCGCTCGACGCCTCCCTCCGCGCGGGCCACGGCCGCCAGACGCTCCTCGGCGTCACGGGCTCGGGCAAGACGTTCACGATGGCGAACCTGATCGCCCAGCAGCAGCGCCCGGCGCTCATCATCTCGCACAACAAGACGCTGGCCGCCCAGCTCTACTCGGAGTTCAAGAACTTCTTCCCCGAGAACGCGGTCGAATACTTCGTCAGCTACTACGACTACTACCAGCCGGAGGCCTACGTGCCGGCGACGGACACCTTCATCGAGAAGGACTCGGCCATCAACGAGGACATCGAGCGCCTGCGTATCAGCGCCAGCAGCGCCCTGCTCTCCCGCCGCGACGTCGTCGTCATCGCCTCGGTCTCCTGCATCTACGGCCTCGGCTCGCCCGAAGACTTCCTCGCCGCGATGATCGCGCTCAAGGCCGGCATGACGCTGCGCCGCGACGAGCTCCTCGCGAAGCTGGTGGCCAACCAGTACGTCCGGAACGACGCCATCCTGGAGCGCTGCAACTTCCGCGCCCGCGGCGAGACGATCGACGTCTGGCCGGCTTACATGGAGTCGGCTGTCCGCCTCGAATTCTGGGGCGACACGCTCGAGGCCATCCGCGAGCTCGATCCGGTCAGCGTGAAGCCGGGCAAGCAGCTCCAGAAGTTCGACCTCTACCCGGCCAACCAGTACGTGATGGCCCCCGGCCGCGTGAAGGCCGCCGCCGCCGCCATCCGTGCCGAGCTCGAGGAACGTGTGGCCCATTTCGAGAAGACCAACCGCCTCGTGGAGGCCCAGCGCATCCGCATGCGCGTCGAGCACGACCTCGAGATGCTCCGCGAGACGGGCTTCTGCCCGGGCATCGAGAACTACTCGATGCACATGTCCGGCCGCCGCCCCGGCGAGCGCCCGCACTGTCTCCTGGATTTCTTCCCGAAGGACAAGCTGGTCTTCATCGACGAAAGCCACGTCTCGGTCTCGCAGATCGGCGGGATGTACCACGGCGACCGCGCCCGCAAGGAACGCTTGGTCGAGTTCGGCTTCCGCCTGCCTTCCGCCTTGGAGAACCGCCCGCTCCGCCCGGAAGAGTTCGACGAACTCGTCGACCAGGCGGTCTACGTCTCCGCCACGCCGGCCCCGCACGAATACAAGGTCTCCTCCGTCATCGCCGAACAGGTCATCCGCCCGACCGGCCTGCTCGACCCGATCATGGAAATCCGCCCGATCGCCGGCCAGGTCGAGGACATCATCGGCGAGGCCAAGGCCGTCGCCGCCCGCGGCTTCCGCACGCTCGTCACGACGCTCACGAAGCGGATGTCCGAGGACCTCGCGAACTTCATGCGGGACAGCGGCCTGAAGGTCGAATACCTGCACTCCGACATCGATGCCATCGAACGCGTCGAGATCCTCCGCCGCCTACGCGCCGGTCATTTCGACGTCCTGGTGGGCGTCAATCTCCTCCGCGAAGGCCTCGACCTCCCGGAAGTCGCGCTGGTCGGCATCCTCGACGCGGACAAGGAAGGCTTCCTCCGCAGCGAGACGAGCCTCATCCAGACCTCCGGCCGCGCCGCCCGTCACCTCGAAGGCAAGGTCCTGCTCTACGCCGACGTGATGACGAAGTCCCTCACGCGAGCCCTCACCATCTGCGGCGACCGCCGGAAGCGACAGGAAGCCTACAACACCAAGCACGGCATCACGCCGAAGAGCACCCAGCGCAAGATCGAGGAAAGCCTGGTCGAACTCGAGGCCGACGAGGCGCTCGCGGTGGCCGAAGGCACCGACGACCGCGATATCGCGCGCGTGCTCGCGGACATGGAAGCCGAGATGCTGGCGGCCGCGGACGAACTGCAGTTCGAACGCGCGGCGAACCTGCGCGACCAGATCGAAGCCCTGCGGACCGGCAAGCCGGCATCCCCCAAGCGCCCCAAAGGCCGCCGTTGATCAGCCGAAGCGGCGGGTCAGGTCGGCGTCCGTCCACTCGACGTACGTGCGTCGACCACGCGGGCAAGTGCCCGGCTGCACGGTGCGGAACAAGGACTGCACGAGTTCCATCAACTCGGCATCCGAAAGACTGTCACCCTTCCGGCGGGCCTTGATGACGGCGATCTTCGCGAGCGCGTCATAAGCCAAGGAAGGTCGGCCGAAATCTCCCTCACGTCGGGCCATCTCGGCGAGGAGATCACGCACGAAGGCCAGCGCCCCTTCGGGCTCGAGCCACGCCGGCAAGGCCTGGATGCGCCAGAAGTTGCGGCCGTATTCCTCGAAGTCGAAACCGGCGGAGGAAAGCAGCGGCATCCGCTCCTTCAGCACCGCGGCCGGCAACGGCTCCAGCTCGATGCTCAGCGGCACCAGCAGCGGCTGGCTGACCGGCTTCTGGGCGGTGAACTGGGCGAGGATGGACTCGTAAAGCACGCGCTGGTGCGCCGCGCCGATGTCGAGGATCGCCAGGCCGGTGGGTGTTTCAAAGACCGCCCGCTCTTCGCGCAGACGGGAAAGCAGACGCCAGCCAAGCCGGACCGCCGGAGCGTGAGCCGGAGCGGAAGGCGCAGCCGCAGGCGGCACGTAGGTCGGCGTGACGCCGCCCATCGAGACAGGGGCGCTGACCGAGGGAGGCACTGAAGCTGTCAGCGGCGTCGCCGGCGCCGTCGCAGGAATCGTCTCGGCCGGGAGCCCGTCGTCGGCCCGGGCACGCAGCACGGCGAGGACGGATTCGATCAGGAAGTTGCGGACCTTGGCTTCGTCGCGGAAACGTACCTCGCGCTTAGCCGGATGGACGTTCACGTCGACCCAGGCCGGATCCATCTCGAGGAAGACGAACGCCAGCGGGTAACGGCCCTTCGGGATCAGCGTGTGATAGCTCTCCGTCAGTGCGAAGGCCATCGTGCGGCTGTCCACCGGACGGCCGTTGACGACCGTGACGAGATCCTGTCGGGTGCCACGGCTCACGCCCGGCTTACCCAGCAAACCGCTGAGACGCATGCCGGGACGCTCGAAGGCCGGCATGATCGTGACCTCTTCAGCCACTTGGCGACCCCAGATCTCGCGCACGCGATCCAGCAGCGGGGCGTTGCCGGGCGACCGGAAGATCTCACGGCCGTCTTCACGCAAAAGGAAGCCGACTTCCGGGTGGGCGATGGCGTAAAGGCGGACCAGGCGCACGATGTGCGCGGCCTCGGTCTCGTCGGACTTCAGGAACTTCAGACGAGCCGGGACCGGATGGAAGAGATTCGAGACTTCGATGCGCGTGCCCGGCGCCATGCCGTGGTCGCGACGGTGCACGAGCTTGCCGCCGTTGACCGCGATCTCGGTGCCCGAAGGCGCGGAGGCCGGACGCGTCTGCATCGTGAAGCGGGCGACGCTGGCGATGGAGGGCAAAGCTTCGCCGCGGAAGCCGAAGGTCGCGATGCGATCCAGGTCGGCGGCCAGCTGGATCTTGCTCGTCGCATGGCGCTCGAGGCTGAGCAGGGCTTCGTCCCCCGTCATCCCCTTGCCGTCGTCTTCGACGATCATCTGGGCCTTGCCGCCGCGGGAGAAATCGACCGTCACGCGACGCGCGCCGGCGTCGAGGGAGTTCTCGAGCAGCTCCTTGATGACCGCGGCCGGGCGTTCCACCACCTCGCCGGCGGCGATCTGGTTGGCCACGGTCGGCTCAAGGATGCGGATGGTCGACATGATCAGGCAGGCCCGAACGCGGGCCGTCCATAAGGACGACCAGGGACGCGATGGGGGCGGGCGGCAGGCACTCGGAGACCTTTGCCCTTCGCCCCCTCCCCTGCAAGTCGAACGGCTCGGAAACGGTCTTTGTTGCACCCTGCCGCCGGATGCCAAGGTTCCAGACGTGTCGAACCGCCTGGCCCACGAAAGCTCGCTCTACCTCCGCCAACACGAGGCCAACCCCGTGCATTGGTGGCCGTGGTGCGCCGAGGCTTTCGCCGAAGCCAAAGCCAAGGATAAACCCGTCCTGGTGTCGGTCGGTTATTCCTCCTGCCATTGGTGCCATGTCATGGCGCGCGAGTCCTTCGAGCAGCCCTGGGTCGCCGACCTGATGAACCAGCACTTCGTCTGCATCAAGGTCGACCGCGAGGAACGCCCCGAGGTCGACAAGCTGATGATGGACGCCGTGCAGATGATCCAGGGCCACGGCGGCTGGCCGCTCAACTGCTTCTGCCTGCCGGACGGACGGCCGTTCTTCGGCGGCACCTACTTCCCGCCCGAAGACCGCGGCCACGGCCAGGTGCCTTGGCCGCAGCTGCTGATGCGCGTCTCGGACTTCTACCACCGCAACAAGTCGGAGCTCGCCGCCAACGCCGACGCCATCGCGCAGAACCTCACGCACCTCACGCGGGCGCCGGACGCGGACGGCAGCGCGCCTTCGCCCGAAGACCTGATCGCCGCCGCCCGCCGCATCTGCGAGCAGCATGACGACACCTTCGGCGGTTTCGGCGCCGCGCCGAAATTTCCGGCTCCGCACACGCTGAACTTCCTCCTCGGCCTCCGGGGCGCCGCCGCCGTCGAATCGGACCGCGCGCTCGCCTCGCGGATCGACGCCGTCCTGACCATCACCTTGGGCTCGATGGCCCGTGGCGGCCTGTTCGACCAGATCGGCGGCGGCTTCCACCGCTACTGCGTCGACCGCGACTGGACCGTACCGCACTTCGAGAAGATGCTGTACGACAACGCCCAGTTGCTCGGCACCTACGCCGAAGCCTGGGCCCGCTACCGCGACCCGCTCTACGCCGACGTCTGCGCCGAGACGGTCGGCTGGCTGCTGCGCGAGATGCGCACCAGCAACGGCCTTTTCGCCGCCTCGCTCGACGCCGACACGAATCACCACGAGGGCACGACCTACGTCTGGACCGCACCCGAAGTGGCGGCGGCCCTCGGGGACGAAGCGTTCGCCTTCGCGCAGGCCTACGGCCTCTCCGACAAAGGAAACTTCGAAGGCAAGAACATCCCCAAGCTCAAGGGCGATCACGCCGCCCGCGTGCGCTTCGCCGGAGCCCGCGCCAAGCTCCTCGCGCTCCGCGACCGTCGCCCGCAGCCCGCGCGCGACGACAAGAACCTGCTCAGCTGGAACGCGCTGCTCGTGGGCAACCTCGCCAAAGCCGCCTGGATCTTCGGCCGCAAGGACTGGAGCGAGCTCGCGCTCGAGATCGAGGCCAACCTCTGGGCCCGCTTCGCCCGCGGAGACGGCGAAGGCCTGCGCTCCGTGGCGCATGGGGACAAAGTCACGCTCGAGGGCAACCTGAGCGACTACGCCTGGCTCGCTGAAGCGGAACTCGCCCTCGCGGCCATCGCCCCCTGGGCACAGCCCGGACTGAAGCACCCTTACGCCGCGCGGGCGGAGCGCCTGCTGCTCGCCGCCCAGGCACGTTTCGGCGATCCGCACGCCATCGGCTCCTTCGTCGTGTCCGCCGAGCGCGACGACCTCTCCGTCCGCCAGAAAGACTGGTTCGACAACGCCGTACCCGCCGGCAACTCCTCGCTGCTCCACGGCTTCGGCCAGATCCAGATGCTCTCCGCGGACACGCGCTGGGCGCGGGAGTTCGCCGACCTCACGACTGCGTACGGCGGCCTCTGCAAGAACGTGCCGAACGGCGTCGCCCACGCCTTGGACGGCATCGCCCGTTTCGCGCTGGGCCATGTGACCGTCAAATCGGCCGGACGCTGGGACGAACTGCAAGTCGCCCTGAACGGCGACATGAAGACCGCGCCACACGCCCGCCCTTGCCGGACCGTCTTCCTGCTGGAAGCGCCCGCCACGACCGGCTTCGCCGTCTGCGTAGGCCAGACCTGCCTCACGCCCGTCGGGACCGCCCAGGAGGCCGCCGCGAGCCTTTGACGGGCAATCCGCTCTTGCCCGCCTCATGCGGAGCAGGAACATCGTGGCAGGCATGTCAGCCGACCCCCATTACGTCTACGGCCAAGGGCAGAGCTCGCGCTCAAGCCACCCTATCCTGCTGGGGATGGTCACCGTCGAGACCATCGGCTACAAGGAACGGAAGTACCGGCCGAACTGGCGCCGCATCGCCCTCCTCTTCCCGGTCTTCCTGACGATCCTCTGGGTGGCCCTCTCGGAACTGAACTATTTCAAGGAGCGCTACATGAACGGCATCCCGACGACCCGGCGGGCCGACATGTACCTGTACCTGCCGGACACCTTGGTCAATTCGGCCGCTAACCTCTTCCTCGGCAAGGAGCAGGTCCGTCTCCGCGAACGCGAGAAACTGCTGTCGGTCAAGGACTCCTACGGACGCTCCGCGCACCTTTACCGCAAGGGCGAGTACTTCGTGGGCGTCGCGAAGGCCGCGCTCGCCCGCCAGGACTACGCGGAGTTCGCCCGCTACATCGGCACCGGCGCGCAGCTCACGCCCGCCAACCTCGAGGCCCAGCGTCTCTGCGCCGACCTCTTCTTCGCCTTCCAACGTCCCTTGGACGGCTACCAGCTGCTCGAAGAATCGCTCGTCTTCGCCAAGCGGGACCAGGACTACTTCCGGCAATACATCACGCGTTGCTTCATGCTCGACCAGGACGCCCGCCTGATCGCGACCGCGGCCCGCTTCCTCGCCGACCCGGAGATCTCGCCGGAAGTCCGCGCCGACCTCCAGATCGCGGCCGCCCAGGCCCACTTCCTCCGCGGCAATTTCACCGAAGCGGCGAAGCTCATCAAGGACCACCGGCTCGACCAGACCGCCGACGGCTACCTGCTCAACTGCCAGATCCTCTGGGAGAGCGGCGACCGGGCCGGCGCCCTCGCCGAGCTCGACGCCGCCCTCGCCGCTTATCCCGCCGGGATCCGCCTGCTCGAGATGAAGGCCCGCTGGCTGAAGGACAGCGGCGAGCTCGCGCGCGCGAAGGATTGCCTCGACCTGCTCGCGATCAGCATGCCGGACAAACCGGGGCCGCTCATCCAGTCGCTTTACCTCCTGCCCGGCGAAGCCAACCGCGCGGCCCGGACCGCGATCGTCGAGAAGGCCATCGCCCGCTACGGCAACCACGAGCAGGCGATGCTCGACCTCGCCCGCTACGGCAACGAGTTCGCCGACGTGGCCCTGACCGCCCGGCTCGCCAAGCACGCCAAGGAGCGCCGCTTCACGAACCGCGTCCGCTTCGACCTCGTGCACGTCGAATGCCTGCTCAACGCTGGTCGGGCCCGCGACACGATCCTGCTCGTGGACGAGCTCTACAAGCAGGCCGAACGCGACCAGTGGGTCGCCGAGACGCGCATGGCCTTCGAAGCCCTCCGCATGATCGCCTACTTCGCCGATGGCCAGACGGAGATCGGGTCGATCAACCTGCAGAAGCTGATGCAGAACCGCAGCGTCCCGCCGCAGGTCCTCATCTCCGCCAGCCGCAAGCTCATCCTGGCCAAGCGCTACGACGAAGCCAACGACGTCCTGATCCAGGCCCACCTGCAGAACGAGACCAACCAGGCCGTTCTCCAGCAGATCGTGCAGCTGAAGCTCGACCACCCGCGCATCGCGGCCGACCTCGAGACCTACCTGCGCCGCCTGATGCAGAATCGTCGTCCGTCGAAGGAAGTCCTCCGGACGGCGCTCCGCCGCCTTGGTTCCGACGTCTACCTGTTCTCCGGCGACCGCGAGACCTTGCTCCGGGACGTCGAAGCGAAGCTCAGGTAGCGGCTTCGGGCGAGGCAGCCGGCTTCGCTTCCGGCGCCGGGCGTTCCGTCACCTCGAAATAGGTCACCGAGCCCAGCTTGGTGCCATCCGGCAGCCACAGGCCGCGGCTGCAGCCACGGTTGACGAACTCCTCGGCCTCGGAGGCATTGAGGACGGCGGCGGCCATCGCGAGTCCTTCGGCTTCGAGGGCGGAAGTGGCGATCGCCCGCACCGGACCGGGCAAGGCGACGACCTGGCCCGTCCGCGGGTCGACGAGGTTACCATGGGCCGGGTCGGCCGTCTTGCTGGCCATCGCGAAACGGCAGAGCTTGATCTCGGCGTTCGCGCCGACGCCGATGCGCCAGCCGGCGGATTCGCCGGGAGGGTCGAGCGCGAGCGTCACGCTGCCGGAGGCCATGAGCAAGGCGCGGTGGATGCCCCAGCTGCTTTCGAGCATGTCCGCCATGCGGTCGAGCGCGTAGCCGCGGACGATCGCGCCGAAGTCGACGGCGCAGCCGAACTTCACGCAGTGGAGCTCGCAGCCGTCGAGGCGGAACTCGCCCTCGCGATAGGCCGACATGACCTGGGTCCAGGCCTGGTCATCGGGATTGAACGGCAGGTCGCCACGGTTCTTCCAGTAGCTGAACAAAGCGCCTGCGGCGGCGTCGAACGCCTTGCCGGTGTCGGCGCCGACGTCCTTGGAGAAATTCCAGAGGGCCTGCACGTGCTCGGAGGCGGCGATCATCGCCCCCTCGGGCATCTGGTTGATCGAGGTGACCGGACCGCTGTCATGACGACGGTCGGTCTGGAAATCGAGGTCGTCGAGCAGCTGGAACAGGGCCTCGGCGGCGTTGCGGGCGTAGACGCCGTCCTCAGCGGCGATGCGGACCCAGAAACGGGAGCCGAAGGCCTCGTGCGAGAAGTTGTGGATGATGGGGGTGTCTTCCATGGCTTACTTGCCGATGAAAACGCTTTCGTGGCCTTTGGCAACCAGCACCCAATAACGATCCCCGCCTTCGCGGAGCACCAGGCTGCTGACGGCATAGCCCGGGACGACCGGCTCGCTGGCGTCCGTCGCCGGGATCAGCCGCAGCGGCGCCTTGGCGGCCCGGGGGAAGTCGCCATAACCCACGGGATATTTCCGCAGGTAGTACGGCAGCGGCCAATAGTGCCCGCCTTCGACGGCGATATAGAACTTATCACCGTGAGCCTTGGCCAGGTTCGCGACATTTTGGCGGAAGCCAGAAACCAAGAACGACGTCTTCGTATGCGAAGACAAAGAGCTTTGGGCAAGAATGGCAATCGTCGCCAAGGCCGGCGCCAGGACGATCGCACGCACGTCGCGTCCGACGAGGAGGTAGGGCATCGCAATCGTCAGAGGCAGGGAGAAGGCCAGCAACAGGAGCCACGGCGTCTTGTAAGGCAGCGCGAGGTGGAAGAGGAAGACGAGGAGCGCGACCAAGCACGGCAGATCGGCCTCATGGCGGCTCCGCCAACGCGCGCGCGAAAGTCCCGAGCGCGCCAAGGCGAAGGCCGCCAGCCAGGCGGCGGCCCAACCCCAAGGAGCCAGGCTTTCGGCATACAAGGTATCTTCGGACCGTCCGCTCGCGACGCCGAGGGAGCGGCCCAGCTGCACCCACCATGTCTTCAGGCCCGGCAGATCCGTGAAGCCGACCGACTGGAACAACGCCCAAGAGGCGACCAGGCCGAAGCCGAAACGAAGCCAGCGGCGATCGGGCACGAAGCGACGCAGCAGCCACAAGGCGACGAGGAACAGGAACAGGTAAGCCGCGGCGGTGACCTTGCAGGCGAGGGCGAAACCGAAAGCCGCACCGGAGAGCAGCCACCACCGGGAATCAGGCGCCGACCCTTCGGCGCGCATCCACAAAGCGACACCCCAGACGAAGCCGCACACCAGAAGCATTTCCTGGACGAAGTAATACCCGAAGGGCGTGCACCCGCCGGTGAGGACGATGAACGCCGCGGTGACGTAGCGCGGCCCCTTGCTCACGCCCGGCAAGATCAACGCGGCGCCGGCCATCAGGCCGAGGAAGATCGAGACGACGCTGCGAAGGTAATGTTCGTCCATGTCCATCGGCGCCGTGCCCGTCAGCTTGGCGGTGATGAGCAAGGCGGTCGCGAGCGGCGGCCCATGGAATTTGTCCTGGTGCGTGCTGTAAGGCGTGCCCTCCGACAGCTCCTTGGCCAAGGACCACTGGACGGCTTCATCCGCATGCAGAAGCCCCGGAGGCATGAAAGTGTTCGCAGACCAGAGCAAGGCGACGAGGATCACGAGGGCCAAGCCCAAGCGGGAGACCGTTCCCGACTGGTTCGCTGCGTCCGCCATCACGCGCCGAAATGCTTCTGCAGCGCCGTCTTGATCTCGAGCGGCACGAGGGCGGCCGACATGGGGCCCTGCGCCTCGCGCCAGGCGTAGACGGTCGTCAGGGCGCCCTTGGCGACGGCGCGTTCGCCGACGGCGGCGGTGAAGCCCCAGACAAGCTTCTTGTCGCCGATCTCGTTCGGCGTCAGGGCGACGGTCACGACGTCCTCACGGTAGATCGGCGAGAGGAAGTCGCACTCGACGCGGACGCGGGGGAAGCCGGTGAGCTTCGAACCCTCGGCGCGGATGAACGGGAGCTGCAGCTGACGGAACAAGGCCTCCTCGGTCGCCTCGACCCAGAAGAAGACCGTCGAGAAATGCACGATGCCCGCGGCGTCAGTATCGGAGAAATTGGCGCGGTAATCCGCCGTGAAAGGGGCCATGCGTCCATCCAAGCCGTCCTGCCGAAGGGTGCAACCGTCAAGGCGCTTTCCGACCGCCTTTACGGAGCCAGGATACCGAGGTCCAAGCTCCGCCCGAGGCGGCCACGCAGGCCTGCAGGAAGGCCTGGGGCTCCTGCTGGACGGTGAACAGGTAGAGCCTCGGCCCGGCGCCCTGCGGGGCCTTGCCGAAGGCTTCCAGCCACTCGCGTTGCCAACGGGCATGGCCCTTCTGGACTCCGCCGACCTTATGATAGGAGCTATCCGAATAGACCATCTTCGGCTCGCCATTCTTCGATTCATACAGACGCACGCCATCTTGGAAATCCGAGAAGACCACCAAGGCGTCGTAGGACTCGGCCAGCAGGCGATCCACCCACGCGCCGAGCGAGCCCTTCTCGCAGGCCACGCGGACCTTCGCCTGCACCGTCCGACCGATCGGCGTAAGCGTCTCAACCTGCGTCTGCGTCGGCCCTTCGCGCAGGCGGGGCGCGACGCCGTGGAACTTCCGGCCATGGACGACCACGTCGCCCAAACCGACGACCCGGGCGCCGTCGAAGCGGAAGACGTCGGCGTCGGGAAATTCCTTCCGGATCTCGGCTTCGACGCGCGGGAGATAAGAACGCATCGACCCGGAGCAATCGAGGTAGACCGCGACGCGCTTCGCCCGGATGAACGCGCCCATCACCGGACGACCGACGAAGCCGGCCCGGTTGCCTAAGCCTGCACCGAGGCCGTGGCCACCGAAGGCCCCTTGGCTGCGCCCGAAGCCGCCCTTCCCTTGTCCGCTCGACAGGCCGGCCAAGCCCATGTCCGGAGTGGATAACTTCATCGGCGGCAAAGCCAGCGTCGCCGTGGCGGATTTCGACGTCAGGCGGCGCGCCGTCGTCGTCGGCACCTTCGGCTTGCGCGCGATCGGATGGGACGTCGCCGGTCCGCCTGACTTGCCTCCGGCCACGGCGTGCGCGATGAACTCCTGCTTGGGCGGGATCGCCGGCTGGCGGAAGACGATCCAGCAGGCCGCGACGATCAAGGACGCGTGCAAACCCAGGGACAACAGCAAGCCGCGCCAGGAACGGGGCGAACGACGGCGAGGGACGGCGAGCGGAGAGACGGAAGGCTCCATCCCCCCAATCCTACGAACCCACGGTACGCATCAAGAAAGCGGCCGTCCGAAGACCCCCCGCCTTCCGGCCGCAGATTCCCCCCAGCGGCGGACCTCAGTTGCCCGGCTTCGGCGGACCGTCCGGACGGAGCCAATCGATGAGCGTGAACTTACCGCCCGAGACGTCGGCCGATTTCTGCAGGATCCGGCTGGCCGGATTCCGCGTGGAAAAAAGGTAGAGGACCGGAGCTTTGCCGGCGTGGGCGAGATCGAAGGAGCCGACCCATGCGTCTTCCCACGCCTTCTCGGCGACGGTGCGGTCATCCTTGATCTCCGCCTCGGGCAGGGCGCGCTGACCGGCATCGTCGACGTAAGTCTGCACGGGCGGCTTGCCGAGGCGGACCTGAAGGACCTGGTCGTTGAAATCGGAGAAGATCACCAGCGCGTCGTAGCGCTTCTCCAAGCGCAGGATATCGACCCACGCGCCGACGGATCCTGCCTCGAAATTGCCGGCGTAACGGGCGAGGATCTCCTTGCCCGTCGCGCTGAGACGGCTCGTGTCCAGGCTGACCGTCGGGCCGGACGGAGCAGGCTTATGCGGCAGCACGGCCTTGGCGCCGCCGCGCACGACGGCGCCGTCGACCCAGACCTTGATGGCCGGCACCTTGAAAACATCGGCGTCCGGGAACTGCTTACGGACCTCGGCTTCGACGGCGTCGAGGTAAGGCGCCATGGAGCTGGAGCAATCGAGGTAGACCGCGATGCGGGGAGCCGTTTCGCCGGCACCGCCGGTAGGTCCGCCGGCCTTCGCCGCATGGGCGCAGGCGGCGAGCAGAACCAAGGCGACGAACGCAAGCAGACGGGGAAGTCTCATGGGGATACGTGAGATTATCTGCGGACGTCGCGCCGAGGGGAAGCCCTTAAAGCTGCGTGAGGCATTATCCCTAAAACGAAAAGGCGAAGCCGGGTGGCTTCGCCTTTGTCCGCCGAACGAAGTCCGGCTTAGCGGGCAGGGGCGGCGCCGCGGGAATTGCCCGTGCTCGAGCCGGCCGGACGGAAGCGCAGCACCGCGTTGGCGGCGGCGGCGTTGGCCGGGGCGGACATCTCGACGGTGAAGAAGCCCGGGGACCCCTTGGTCGGGGTCACCGCGACGATCTTGGTGGCGGCCGGGAAGCGGGCGTCCTGGATGAGCATGCCGGACTTCAGGTCGATCGAACCGGAGACCTCGTCGATGACCTTGGAATCCTTGGCGAGCGTACCGACGGCCTGGATGAGAGGCGTGAAGGCGAAGACCGCGTTGGTGGCGTCGTCGGTGAGAGGCGCGGAGATCGTCATCTGCTTGTCGACGACGCGCTTCTTGCGCTTCTTCTCGGGATCCTCGGGGTCGATGATCTCCTTGAAGGTCGGCATCGAGACCAGCGTGGCGCCATCGGGGATGCCGCGACCGCTGACGGGCATGCCGACGTAGAGGTCGTCGTAGTTGTGAAGGTCGTTGAGCGTGTTGGCGCCCTTCTTGGCGTTGCCGAACTTGACCATGATGGCGCTGCCTTCGGAGGCGGAGACGCAGCGCTGCAGGATGGTGCCCGGCTTGTTGCCGTAAGCGCGGGAGGTGCTGATGAGGTAGAGGCGCGGCCCCTTGTTCTCACGGGCGCCGGCGAAGGCTTTCTCCCACTCGTCCTCCCACTTCTTCTCCTCGGGGAAGCGCTTGTCGCCGCCGTTGTTGCACACGACGCGGCCGGTGGCGACGGCCGTGAGGGGCTTGCTGAGGGTGAAGCTCACGTTGTCCTTGATCTCGGTGACGGTCGTGCCCTGCGGGATGCCCGAGCCGAGGGCGACCATGCCGACGATCAGGCCGGTGGTGTCCTTGCACTGGACGACCGGCTGGCCCGACGCGCCGCCGTTGGCGATCAGGGTGACCGAACGGGCGAAACCGCCGCCCTGGTTGGTGCGGTCGGAGAAGACCACGGGCGGATCGGCCCGCATGCCCTTGTCAGGCTTGTAGGCCGGGACGCCGCCGATCGCCTTGGTGCGGATCTGCCGGACGCCGTCCTGGAAGTCGGAGAAGATGATCAGCGCGTCGTAGGTGCGGTTGTCCTTGAGGATGTCGAGCCAGCCGCCGACGGAGCCCGTCTTGAAGTTGTTGCCGTACTGCTTGAGGATGGCGCGGCCCTGGGAGGTGAGCTTGGCGGGGTTGGTCTCGGTCGCGACGAGTTCGCCCTTGGCGTTCTTCTTGGAACCGCCGCCGGTGGGCCGGTTGAGGAAAGGCGTGCCCTTGAACTTTTCGCCGCCGACGACCTCGTTGTCATGGACGTCGACGAACACGCCGTTGCTGAGGTAGACGTCGGCGTCCGGGAACTTGTCACGGATCTCCGCTTCCACGCGCTCGAGGTAGGGAAGCATGGAAGCCGACGCGTCGAAGTAGACCGCCAGGCGCTGGGAGAAGATGTTCGCGCCCATGACGGGCTTCGCGACGAAGTTCTTGCCGCCGCCGGAACCCATGCCGCGGCCGGTGCCGATGCCGCCGCCGGAACCGCCGCCGAAGCCCTTGGAGGCGCCGCCGGCCATCGCGCCGGAGATCATCGACGAGGCCGAAGCGGAGTTCGGCATGTCGGGCAGCGCGATCGAGGCCGAGGCGCTCTTGGAAGTGATGCGCGTGGTCGTCTTGGCGAGGGACTTGACGTTCTTCGGCTTGATCTTGTGCTGGGTGTTCTTGACGCGCTCGCCGCCGGAGCCGCCGCCCGCGCCCGTGGCGAAAGTGTTGGGATCCTTCTTGGCGTTGTCGGTCACCGTGGAGACGACGTAGGCGGCCGCGATGAAGACCAGCAGCACGTGGAAGGCGAGCGAGACGGACAGACCGCTGGCGCCGATGCGCTGCCAGAAGGAGCGCTTCATGCGCTTGGAACCGAGGGCGTCCGCTTCGACCTTTTTCTGGTCAACCGGAGGGACGTCGCCTGGAGGGGGCGTGGGGGTATCTTCAGTCATCGCTAGAAGGGGGTGGGCAATCTTCCCCCCTCCCCCGCCTGCTTCAACCCTTTTTGCCCGCCCACCGAGGCTGGAAGTCGCGTAAGAAATGGCTTGCGAGTCGGCCCTGGCCGCCTTCTTCTTCGCCTCCCACTTATTGCAGGGTGGAGCAGCCCGGTTAGCTCGTCAGGCTCATAACCTGAAGGTCGTAGGTTCAAATCCTACCCCTGCACCCAATTTCAAGCCGTTGAAGGCCAGTCACTTAAACAAGTGCCTAAAAAGATCACAATAAGGCTTGAACCGTCCTGAATTAAATGCACGGTATCAGGTATTAAATTTGTCCTACGGGACAATGGGGTAAGTAAGATAAAGCAGTAAAAAACAGGCGGCTTGCATAGGGGTATGCAAGCCGCCTCCTTTTTGGGGGGATCGCCCCCTGCCCTGGAAACGAAAAAGCCCGGCTCCTCGCGGACCGGGCTTCGTCGTTTCGCGGCGCGTCGGCTCAGCCGCCGCCGGTCATCTTGGTGATGAGCGCGATGAGCGGGAGGAACATCGCGAGCACGATCGTGCCGACGACCACGGCCAGGAAGACGATGAGCACCGGCTCGATGATCGACGTCAGCGCGGTCACCGCGTTGTCGACTTCTTCGTCGTAGATGTCGGCGACGCGGTTGAGCATCTCGGGCAGCTGACCGGTCTCTTCGCCGACCTGGATCATCGAGGTCACCATCTGCGGGAAGACGCCGGACTGTTCGAGCGGCACGGAGAGCGGCTCGCCGTCGCGGACGCGGTCATGCACGCGCTCGAGGGACTTCGCGATGACGACGTTGTCGAGCGTGTCGCGGGTGATCGAGATGGACTGCAGGATCGGGACGCCGGACGCCATGAGCGTGCCGAACGTACGGGCGAAGCGCGAGACGGAGACGATCTGCACGAAGGCGCCGACCTTGGGCAGGCGGAAGATGATGCGGTCGAAGAGCTCCTTGCCCTTCTCCGTCGACAGCCAGGTCTTCAGGCCGAAATAGATCCCGAAGACGAGGATCGGCGTGGCCCACCAGTAGACCGTCAGCAGCTTGGAGATGCCGACGACGAACTGCGTGAGGGGCGGCATCTGGGTCTTCTGGCCGTCGAGGAGCTTCTGGAAGGAAGGCACGACCTTCACCATCAGGATGTACACGATGATGATGGCCACGGACATGACGACGCCCGGGTAGACCATCGCGGACTTGACCTTCTTCTGGATGCGCTCGGCCTTTTCGCGGAACTTCGCCAGACGGTCGAGGACCTTGTCGAGCACGCCGCCCGCCTCGCCGGCGCGGATCATGTTCACGAAGAGCTTGTCGAAGACCTTCGGGTGGGCCTGGAGGGCTTCCGAAAGGTTGTTACCCTGCGAGACGCTCTCGGCCACGTTCGCGAGGATGGCCTTGAACGCCGGGTTGCGCTCCTGCTTGGTGATCAGTTCGAGGGCGCGCAGCAACGGCAGGCCGGCGACGATGAGCGTGGCCAGCTGGCGCGTCATGACGGTGACGTCGTTCTGGCTCACCTTGGAGCCGAAGGAGAAACCGCCCTTGGCCGGGGCGGCCACGGCGGCGGCGGGCTTCGCCGAACCGGCGTCGTTCGCCAGGGTGGTGACCATCAGGCCCTTCGCCATGAGCTTCTGGCGGGCCTGTTCGTCGTTGGCGGCCTCGATCTTGCCGGAGGCCTGCGCCCCGTTGCGATCGATGGCGGTGTACTTGTATTCGGGCATGGGAGTGGTGGGGTGTTGTGAAAGTTAGGTGTACTTGAGGACTTCCTCGATGGAGGTGTGGCCGTCGAAGATGCAGCGCAGGCCGTCCTCGCGGAGCGGACGCATGCCCGACTCGATCGCCTTCTGCTTGAGGACGAGCGTCGGGGCCTTCTGGGTGATCAGCGAGCGGAGCTGGTCGTTGATCGTCATCAGCTCGAAGAGGCCCTGGCGGCCCTTGTAGCCGGAACGGTTGCAATCGGGGCAGCCCTTGCCGAAGTAGAACTTCTTGTTGGCGATCTCGAGCGCGTCGACGTCGAGCATGTTGATGACGTCCTTGTCCGGTTCGTACGCGGTGCGGCAGGTCTTGCAGACACGGCGCAGGAGGCGCTGGGCGAGCACGCCTTCGAGGGAGGCCGAGATGAGGAACGGCTCCAGCCCCATGTCGATGAGTCGGGTCACGGCGCCGGGAGCGTCGTTGGTGTGGAGCGTGGAAAGCACGACGTGGCCGGTCAGGGACGCCTGGACGGCGATCTGGGCGGTCTCGAGATCTCGGATCTCACCGACCATGATGGTGTCCGGATCCTGTCGGAGGAACGAGCGGAGCGCGGCGGCGAAGGTCAGGCCGACCTGGTGGTTGATGGGCACCTGCATGATGCCTTCGACCTCGTATTCGACGGGGTCCTCGGCGGTGAGGATCTTGACGTCCTCGGTGTTCACCTCGCGGAGCGCGGAGTAGAGGGTGGTCGTCTTGCCGGAGCCGGTCGGGCCGGTGACGATGAAGATGCCGTTCGGACGGCCGACCATGGCGCGGATGCCTTCCTTGATGTCATCCTGCATCGAGAGGGCCTCGAGGCTCAGGTTGACCACGGTCTTGTCCAGGATTCGGAGCACCACGGACTCGCCGAACTGCGTCGGCAAGGTCGACACACGGAGGTCGATCTGGCGGCCGCTGATGGTCGTCTTGATGCGACCATCCTGCGGGACGCGGCGCTCGGCGATGTTGAGCGAGGAGAGGACCTTGACGCGGGCGATGACCGCCGAGGCGAGGTTCTTGGGCGGCGGCGCCATCTCGTAGAGCGAACCGTCGATGCGCAGACGGATGCGGAACTCAGTCTCGAACGGCTCGAAGTGGATGTCCGAAGCCTTGGCCTTGACGCCTTCCTGGAGGACGAGGTCGACGAAGCGGATGATCGGCGCCTGGCTGGCCTGCTTGGTGACGTCCTCGTCGGTGACGGCGACGGTGTCGACGTCGCCGAACTCGCCCAGGAGGTCCTCCATCGAGGAGGAGGTGGCTTCGCCGTACACGCGCGTGACGGCGGCCTCGACCTGGGCGGGGTCGGCCACGGCGAGCTCGATGTCCTTCTGCAGGATGAAGCTCAGCTCGCTGATGACCGAGGAGTTGAAGGGGTCCTTCGCGAGCAAGGTGAGCTTGCCGGCTTCGTCGGCGACGGGGAGGACGACGTACTTGTGGGCCTGCGGCGCCTTGAGCAGCTTGGTCAGGGCCTCGCCCGGATCGGCCGGGACGTTGGAATAGAACTGCACCTGCAGGTGGTCGGCGATGGCCTGCAGGATGGTCGGGCGGTCGGCGAGACCGGCGTCCACGAGGCTGTCGCTGAACGATTTGCCGGTGGTGGCGTGGGACTCCCAGATCTCCTCGGCCTGGGCGGGCGTCACGAGGCCGGCCTCGAGGGCGATATCACGGATCACGTCACTATGGTCGTCGAACATGGGAATGGAGGGGGTAAAGGTGGGGGAGGTTCAGCGCGCGGACGGGCCGCCGCGCATGCGCTCGCGCATGGCTTCGGGGTTCTGGCAGTAATTGAAGACTTCCTCCTCGGACACGACGCCCTGGAAGAAGAGGGCCAGCAGGTCGCTGTCGAGGGTGCGCATGCCGCGGGCGCCGCCGGTCTCGATGTCGGTGAGCAGCTGGTAGGTCTTGCCTTCGCGGATCTTCGCGCCGACGCCGTCGGTGCGGAGCATGATCTCGAACGCGGCGACGCGCTTGTCGTCGGTGGTGTGCAGCAGGCACTGCGAGATGACGGCGCTGAGGGAAGTGGAGAGCTGGGCGCGGATCTGGTCGCGCGCGGTGGCCGGGAACGCGTCGATGATGCGGTCGATCGTGCGCGTGGCGCCGGAGGTGTGCAGGGTGCCGAGCACGAGGTGGCCGGTCTCCGCGGCGGTGACGGCGGCCTCGATGGTCTCGAGGTCGCGCATCTCGCCGATGAGGATCACGTCGGGATCCTGGCGCAGGGCCGAGCGGACGCCTTCCGCGAAGGACGGCAGGTCGACGCCGACCTCGCGCTGCGTGATCAGGCAGTTCTTGTGCGCGTGGGTGTACTCGATCGGGTCCTCGATCGTGATGATGTGGCCCTGCTGGTTCTCGTTGATCCAGTTGATCATCGAGGCGAGCGTGGTCGACTTGCCGGAACCGGTCGGACCCGTGACGAGGACGAGCCCGCGGGCGCGCTTGAGCATGTCCTTGATCACCGGCGGCAGGCGCAGCTGCTCGAGCGTGAACATCGCGGAAGGCAGGAGGCGCAGCACCATGCCGTAGCCGCCGTGGCCGCGGAACGCGTTGACGCGCAGGCGGGTCTTGTCGCGGAAGGAGAAGGCGAAGTCGCAGCCGCCGTCGGCGTCGAGGCGGGCCGACTGGGCGGCGGGCACGACGTCCATGACCATGGCCTTGGCTTCGGCTTCCGTGAGCGCGGGGCCGTCGATGGAGACGATCTCCCCGTTGACGCGGAGGCTGGGAGAGCGGCCCACGCGGATGTGCAGGTCCGAAGCGCCATTCTCGACCATGGCCTCCAGCAGCTGGTTCATCACGTAGGCCATGGGCTCAGATGACGTCGTCCGCGACGGTGGCGCCGAGGACTTCCTCGATCGTGGTCATGCCGGAAGCGACCTTGCGCTGGCCGTCCTCGCGCATGGTGCGCATGCCGGCCTCGCGGGCCTTGCGGCGGAGGTCGACGAGGTTGGAGCCGCCGTAGATCATCTCCTGGATCTCCTCGGTGATGACGAAGAGCTCGAAGACGCCGCGGCGGCCCTTGTAGCCGCGTTCGCCGCACTTGGGGCAGCCGGCGCCCTTCATGGGCGTGGCGCTCGCGAGATCCTGTTCGGTCATGCCGATGGAATACAGCTCCTTGGCGGTCGGCTTGTAGGGGGCGGCGCAGGCCTGGCAGTTGCGGCGCACGAGGCGCTGGGCGAGCGCGCCGCGCAAGGCGGCGGACACGAGGAACGGCTTGACGCCGATGTCCACGAGTCGGGTGACGGAGCTGACGGAATCGTTGGTGTGCAGGGTCGAGAACACCATGTGACCGGTGAGGGCCGCGTTGACCGCGATTTCCGCGGTCTCGAGATCTCGGATTTCACCGATCATGACGATGTTCGGCGCCTGACGGAGCATCGCGCGAAGGGCGGCGGCGAACGTCATGCCGACGTCGCGCTTCACCTGGACCTGATTGATGCCGGCCATCTGGTATTCGACCGGGTCTTCGACGGTGATGATCTTGCGGTCCGGCTTGTTGATGTAGTTCAGCGCGGAGTAGAGCGTGGTGGACTTGCCGGAACCGGTCGGGCCGGTGACGAGGAACACGCCGTCGGAACCGGAGATCAGGCCTTGGAACTTGGCCTGGTCGTCGGCGAAGAAACCGAGTTCGGGGAGGCCGAGCTTGAGGCCTTCCTTGTCGAGGATTCGCATGACGATCGACTCGCCGTAGACGGTCGGGAGGACCGAGACGCGCAAGTCGATGTCGCGTCCGCCGGTGCGGGCCTGGATGCGTCCGTCCTGCGGGATGCGCTTCTCGGCGAGCGAGACTTCCGCCATGAGCTTGAGGCGGGAGATGATCGAAGGCTGGAGGCGCTTGGGCGGACCCTTCATCTCCTGCAGCACGCCGTCGACGCGGAAGCGGACGCGGAAACGCTTCTCGAGGGGCTCGAGGTGGATGTCCGACGCCTTGCGACGGATGGCGTCGACGATGAGCGAGTTGACGTAACGGATGATCGGCGCGTCGTCTTCCTTGACGTCGCCGCCCTGCGGGAGCTCGACCGCGAGGCCGTCTTCGCCGCCCTTGCCGAGGATGTCGGAGTAGGAAGCGGAGCCGCCGATCTGACCCCCGTTATAACAGCGGGAAATGGCCTCCTTGAGGGCGTCCGGGGACGCCAGCTTCGGATTGATGGGCAGCTTCAGGACGCGCGAGACGGAGTCGATGGTCTCGGTGTCGAGGGGGTCCGAGATCGCGAGCAGCAGTTCCGCGCCATCCATCTGCAGCGGCAGGATGTTATGCTTTTCGGCCTGCTCGCGGCTGATGAGCTTGAGGATGTCGTCGGACGGCGTGACCTGGCCGACATCGACGAGCTCCATGTCGAACTCCTGGCTGAGGGCCGCCGTGATCTTGGGCCAGGCGACCTTGCCGGTCTCGACCAGCTTGGCGAGGGCGAGGGTATCGGCATTCTGGCCGTCCGGGACGGGTTCGATGGCGGCACGGGCCTCGGTCACGTCGGCAGGGGACACCAGTCCCTTGTCCTGAATGAATTGGATGACGTAGTCGTCGGCGGTCGTCACAGTGGGGAAATCCGGGGCGGAAGATAGGGGTAGGGAGATTGTTCCTCAGAGAGGAGAACAACGGGGAAAAGTAACCTAAATCCGGGTACCTTGCCCGCAACCGCAAATTAACCAAAGATACGCCGGTTCACGGGGCCGGAAACCGGCCGACCAGCGCTGCGACCTGTTCGCGTAGGAACGAGAGCTCTCCATCGTTCCAAAGGACGACGTCGGCACGCTTAACCTTCTCCGCAAGAGGCATTTGCGAATCAATCCTCCGAGATATCTCCTCCGCCGACAGGCCCTTTTTGAGCAAGCGGCCTCGACGCGTGTCCTCGGAGCACGCGACGCAGGCGATCAACGTGAATCCGTCCACCAGGTTCTTTTCGAAGAGCAGCGGGATTTCGACGACGTGATGACGCGACTTGTCGGCGACGGCCAACTGCCGCAGGCGGGCGACCTCCGGGTGCGTCAGGCCTTCGAGGAAGGCGAGTTCCGCGGCATCGCTGAAAACTTTCGCGGCGATCCAGCGACGGTCGGGCAAGCCATCCGGCCTCAGGCAGGCATCACCCCAACGGGCGCGTAACTGGCTGACGCAAGCGGGAGCGTTCAGGACCTGCCGGGCGAGCTGGTCGGCGTCGACGACATTGAAGCCGAACTCCGCAAAGCAGGCGGCCGCCGCGGACTTGCCGCAGCCGATACCTCCCGTGAGACCGATGACCATGCCCCACCCTACCCGCCCGGCCCGCCGAGGGCAAACCTCAAGCGGGGCTGGGCGAGGACTGCAGGCCGGGGCCGGCGTCCGCCGCCGGCGTCGCCGCCGGCTGGGCCGCTTCCGAAGCCGGCGTCGGCGTCACGGCCGGACCGGAGATCGGCGTCTGGATGGCGCCGGTCTTGATGATTTCCATCACGTGGACGCCGTCGAGGGTCTCATGCAGCAGCAAGGCTTCGGCGATCTTGCGAAGGGCTTCGGCGTTGTCGGCGATGAGCTTCTCGGCGCGGGCATACTGCTCCTGGACGATGGCCGTGATGGCTTCGTCGATGCGTCGGGCCGTGGCGTCGCTGTGATTCTGGGTACGCGAGATCTCGCGACCGAGGAAGACGGTGTCGGAGTTCTCGCCGTAGGCGATCGGGCCGAGGTCGCTCATGCCCCAGTCACAGACCATCTGGCGGGCCATGCGGGTCGCCTGCTTGATGTCGGAGGAGGCGCCGTTGGAAATCTCGCCGGTCACGACGCGTTCCGCGATACGGCCAGCCATCGCCGTGCAGATGTAGTTCAACAGGCGGGCCTTGGAGTAACCGAGGATCTCCTTCGCCGGCATGTACATCGCCATGCCGAGGGCGCGACCGCGCGGCAGGATGGTGACCTTGTGCAAAGGCAGGGAGCCGTCGTCGATGAGCGACTGGACCAAGGCGTGGCCGGCCTCATGGTAGGCGGTGCTGCGACGGTCTTCCTCGTCCATGACCTTCTTGCGCTCGCGGCCGTAGGCGATCTTGTCGCGGGCTTCCTCGATGTCGGACATCTCGACCTTCTCGCGATTGCGACGGCCCGCATGGAGCGCGCCTTCGTTGAGGAGGTTGGCGAGGTCGGCGCCGGACATGCCGGTGGTGATGCGCGCGACGCGCTGGAGGTCGACGGAAGGAGCGAGCTGGAAACGCTTGGCATGCACGGCCAGCACGGCCTCGCGGCCGCGGAGGTCGGGCAGGTCGACGAAGACCTGGCGGTCGAAACGACCCGGGCGCAGCAAGGCGGAATCGAGCACGTCGGAGCGGTTGGTGGCGCCGATGACGATCACGCCGGCCTGGCCGTCGAAGCCATCCATCTCGACCAGCAAGGAATTCAAGGTCTGTTCGCGCTCGTCGTTGCCGCCGCCGACGCCGGCGCCGCGCTGGCGGCCGACCGCGTCGATCTCATCGATGAAGATGATGCACGGAGCGAGCTTGCGGGCCTGCTCGAAAGTGTCGCGCACGCGGGCCGCGCCGACGCCGACGAACATCTCGACGAAATCGGAACCGCTGATGCTGAGGAAAGGCACGCCGGCCTCGCCGGCGACCGCGCGGGCGAGGAGCGTCTTGCCCGTGCCGGGCGGGCCGACCATGAGCACGCCCTTGGGGATGCTCGCGCCGATCTTGGTGAAACGCTTCGGGTCCTTGAGGAAATCGACGATCTCCTTGACCTCTTCCTTGGCCTCGTCGCAACCGGCGACGTCCTTGAAGGTGGTGGTCTCCTTGTCGGTGGAGTTCAGGCGGGCGCGGGACTTGGCGAACTGCATCGCGCCGCGGTTGGCGTTCTTCAGGAAGCGGTACATCATGAACAGCACCACGCCCGAGACGAGGAGCGTGGGCAGCACGTTGTAGAGGAACATCGTCCAACCGGTCTGGGCCGGGACTTCCTTGAAGGCGTCGCGGGAGACGGAACCGCGCAGGGCTTCGAACTCCTTCTCGGTCAGATGGCCGTCCGCGACGAAGCGCGCCTTTTCGTCTTCCTTGGCGCCCGCGACTTCGAGTTCGCCGGTGATATGCACCCAGCGTTCGGAACCGGCGGTGGGATTGGGCTGCAACGTGAGGTTCTTGATCTTCTTCTCCTGGGCGTAAGCCAGCACCTGGGTGACCTCGAGCTTCTGGACGGCGTTGCGGGCGTCGGCGCCCGGGAAGTTGAAAAGGGCGATGATGGCGGCCATCAGCAGCATCCAGACGAGCACCGGCTTGGCGTTCAGGCGGGGGCCGTTTTTATTATCATCCGGCTGGTCGTTTTGACTCATGGGCAGAAGTTTTAACCTAAGCAGGGGCCAAGCCAAGTCAACCGGAGAGCCCCCTTCGTCGGGCCCGTCAGGCGTGCGGATTCGGCCGGCGGCAGGCCGGGAACCCACAGGATTGCGGAGCCCGCCAGGACGACCGGGAGCGCCTCCCGCCTTTCCACGGGGATTTTGCGGTTGATGAGCAGGTCGGAGAGTTTCGCCGAGCCGGGCGAGCCGAGGGGCTGATAGCGATCGCCGTCGACGCGCCCACGCCAGGTCAGCTCCGCGGACGGAGGGATCACGTACGCGACGAGCGCGGGCGAGAGGTCGCCCCGGGACAAGCCGGCCCACGCCGCGTCGTCGACCTCCGTGCGCTCGACCAGCAATCCGCATTCGTCGTCGGCCTGGCCGATCGTGAGCCGACGCTCCTGGGCGCCGAAGGCCGGCGGCTCCGCTGGAAGGTGAAGTACGCCGGCGTGCGCGCGCACGAGCCGGCCGCGCACGCTCGCGCGGACGTCCGCGCCCGCCGCCAAAGCCTGCGCAAGGGGCTCGAGCGACTTCGCGCCGGGCTCCGTCACGCCATGATGATGCAGGAAGGCGCGCAGGCATTCCTGCACCAAAGCCGGCGGCCGCCCCCGCAAGGCGAGCACCGGCATGCTCCCGTCCGGGCGGACGACGCAACCGAGTTCCTGCGCCCACTGCGCCAAGGCGGCCTGCGCCTCGCCGAGGATGCGGGCGGAACGGGCGAAGCCCTCGGCGTAGCCGGAGCCCAAGGCGGCGTCGCCGCCCTCGGCGAGCCAGGCGCGCACGCGGTTACGCGTCGCGACGGGCAGGCCGTTCGTGGCATCCTCCCGCCACGGGATGCCCGCCGAACGCAAGGCGGCGAGCACGCCGGCCTTGGTGAGGCCCGCGGCGATGAGCGGACGCCAACGCCGATGACCGTCGCGGAAATCCTGCAGCACGCGCGGCGCCGAAAGGCCCGCGAGGCCGGCGCCGCGGGCGAGCCGCATCAGCGCGTTCTCGACGACGTCATCGAGGTGATGGGCGGTGCAGAGCAGCTCGCAACCAAGCGCCTTCCTTTGGGCGGCGAAGAAGCCGTCGCGGGCGGCGCGCAGTTCCGCCTCGGAAGCCGCGCCCTCCCCTTCCCGGCGTCCGGTGACGCAGGGGACGTCGAGGGCGGCGCACAGCGCGGCGACGAACCGCGCGTCTTCCGCGGAAGCCTCGCCGCGGACGCGATGGTCGAAGTGCAGGACGCGGAGGCGCGGACGCACGGCCTCGTCGGCCCAGAGCGCGCACAGGAGGAAGACCGAATCCGCGCCGCCTGAGACCGCCACGGCGATCGGCCCGGCGATGTCCGGCGCGGCCGGCAACCCCGGCAGCCGCGAAGCGACCGCGCGCAGGGCGTCGGGACTGGGGAGGCTCTTGGGCACGCGATCAGACTACCCCGCGTCGAAGCCCTGCCAATCCAAAGCGGACGTCAGAACGACAGCGTGTCCTTGCCGTACCAGCGACGGAGCGCTTCGGGCACGCGCACGGTGCCGTCGGCCTGGAGGTTGTTCTCCAGGATGGCGGCGAGGACGCGCGGCAGGCCGAGGCCGGAACCGTTGAGGGTGTGGACGAACTCCGGCTTCCCGTCCTTCGGGCGGAAACGTATCCCCGCGCGGCGGGCCTGGAAGTCGGTGAAATTGGAACAGCTCGAGACCTCGAGCCAGCGCTTCTGGCCGCCGGCCCAGACCTCGAGATCGTACTGCTTGCTGTGCGAGAAACCGATGTCGCCCGCGCAGATCATCAGCACGCGGTAAGGCAGGTTCAGCTTCTGGAGCAGACGCTCGGCGTCGCCGCGGAGGAGTTCGAGCTCCTCGAAGGACTTGTCCGGGTGCGTCCACTTCACGAGCTCGACCTTGTCGAACTGGTGGAGGCGGTTCAGGCCGCGCACGTGCGCGCCCCAGCTGCCGGCTTCGCGACGGAAGCAAGGCGTGTAGCCGCAGCGCTTCACCGGCAGCGAGGCTTCGTCGAGGATCTCGTCGCGGAAGAAGTTCGTGACCGGCACCTCGGCCGTCGGGATCATGTAGAAATCATCCGTCTGCGCGTGATACATCTGGCCTTCCTTGTCGGGCAGCTGGCCGGTGGCGGTGGCGGAGGCGGCGTTGACCAGCAAGGGAGCGTGGACCTCGGTGTAGCCGTTGGCGCCGGCTTCCTCGAGGAAGTACTGGATCAGCGCGCGGACGAGGCGGGCCATGTCGCCGACATAGAACGGGAAGCCCGCGCCGGTGACCTTCACGCCGCGCTCGAAGTCGATCGCCTTGTTGAACCAGGCGATGTCCCAGTGCGGCTTGGCCGACGGGGAGATGAGCTTCGCGTGATCACCCCACTCGAGGATGACCTTGTTGTCGGCCTCGGTGCGGCCCTCGGGCACGGAATCGTGCGGGATGTTCGGGACGGACAGCGCGACGGCCTTCATCTGTTCGTCGGCCTCGGCGACCTTCTTCTCAAGCTCCTTGACCTTGGCGGAGGCCGCCTTCATCTCGGCGACCTTGGCTTGGAACTCCGGCGAACCCTTCGGCATCGCGGCCATCTCCTTGTTCGCGGCGTTCTGCGCGGAACGGGCGACCTCGAACTCGGCCACCGCATGGCGGCGGGCTTCGTCGGCGGCCAGGACGGCGTCGAGGTCGACCTGGAACTTCTTCCGGGCGACGCCCTTGCGGACGAGGTCGATGTTTTCGCGAAGGAACTTGGGATCCAGCATGGACCGACTTTGCCCAAATCCCCCGCCCGAGAGCAACGGGGAATTATCGGCCGCGCCGGATTCGACCGGCCAGGAAGCGGCTCACCCAGAGCACGGTCGCTCGGTCGGCCCCGGCGCCGCCGAACTTGAGCGTCTTGCCGCCCTCGACCGCCACCTCGACCTGGTAGGTGGTCGTATAGGAGTTACGCCCGCGACGGGACGCCTCCGTCAGGCGGCAGGACAGCACGTCCTCCCAGGCGGCCGACTGGGTCCGGTAGACACCCAAGGCTCCGAGCCGGATCGAGAACTTGCCGCCCGCCAGCTCGACGACGCAACGACCCGCGACGGCCATCACCGTCAGCGCGACGAGGAAGACCGAGCCCGCGAGGAAAGGCAGGCCGAAGAGCGACATCATCAGGTTGAACTGACCCTTCGCGATCTGCGTACCGTAGATACCGCCGAGCGAGCCGCCGGCCCAGACCAGCGTGAACGGCACGAGGAAGAAGCCGACGCAGCTGCGGGTCGAGAGCGTCAGCCGGAATCCATCCATGGTCTCTTCCAGCTTCACGCCCTTCGGCACCGCCTGCTCCGGAACGATGTTGCGATGTTCGAAAGGAACCGCCGACCGACAGGCCGACAACGGGTGCGGCTTCTCGCAGAAGCGGCAGACCGCGACGCCTTCGGACGGCGCGAGGTCCGCGGTCTCGATCGGCAGACCGCAATCTGGGCAGTGAAACTCCATGGCGTACTTCTGGCCGCCGGCCGGCCGCCTGCCAAACAGATAAGCCCCGCAGCGCGAACTGCGGGGCCTATTTTGCTATGCTTTCGCTTAGACTCGGCTTGCCTCGGGGGCGAAGACTTCGTCGGGACGGAAGAAACGGCGGACCTCAGCTTCCGCCGCGGCGGGGCTGTCGGAAGCGTGGCACACGTTACGCATCATCTCGGTGCCGAAATCGCCACGGATGGTGCCCTTGGGGGCCACTTTGGAATTGGTCGGTCCGAGGAGCTCGCGGACGCGGGAAATGACGTTCTCGCCGACGAGGACGGCGACGATCACCGGACGGGAGGACATGAAGGCCTCGATCTCGGGATAGAAGGGCTTGTCGGCGACGTGGGCGTAATGCTCGCGGAGCTGGGCGGACGTCAGGCGGGTCATCTTGCTGGCCTGGATGTCGAAACCGGCGGCTTCGAAACGCGCAAGGACGGTGCCGCACAGGCGACGCTCCATGCAGTCGGGCTTGAGGATGATGAGAGTCTTTTCCATAGGGTGCCCTTCGGACTGAAGGGTCGTTAAATATGCGGTTTTCAGGCCTGAAACACAAGCCAAACCTCTGTTTTAGCCAGAAAAGGCCTTAATTAGCCTTAAAAACGAGGCAAATGGCCTGTACCGCCAAGGCCTTACCCTGCCCGATCGAGTCCATCCCCTCGTTGGTCGTGGCCTTGATGCCGACCTGAGAAGGGGCGATACCGATGATGCCGGCGACCGAAGCCTTCATGGATTCGACATGCGCCATGACCTTCGGACGCTCGCCGATGAGCACGACATCGACGTTGCCGACATGCCAGCCGCCGTTGGCCTGCGCTTCGGCCACGGCCTTCTTCACGATGACGGCGGAATCCAGGCCTTTGATGGCGGCGTCCGTGTTGGGAAAATAATGCCCGATGTCGCGCAGACCCGCGGCGCCGAGGATCGCGTCGGCGACGGCATGCAGCACGACGTCCGCATCCGAATGCCCGTCCGGTCCGACGTCCGAAGGAATCCTGACCCCGCCCAGGACGCAGGGCCGGCCGGCGACCAGCGGGTGGATGTCATACCCAAGACCGACTCGAAAGGCTGGTTGGGATGGGTTCATGGCCTGTTCTTAGGCGATATTACGGCCAAAGGGAAGCCCTCGCACAAAACCCTTGAAACGCCCTCCCCGAGGAGGCATTTTACGGTCCTGTCAGTCTTCAGGCGCGGTAGCCAAGTGGTAAGGCCGGGCTCTGCAAAAGCCCCATGCGTCGGTTCAATTCCGACCCGCGCCTCCAGTTTAAACAAGAAGGGCGTCCCGACCGGGACGCCCTCTTCTTTTGGCTGACCGAACGGCTTAGCGGACCGTCTTGCTGAGGTTCGCGACGCCGTTGACCTTGGAGTTCACGCGCAGACGCAGGCCGTTCAGGCGGATGAAGCCGGTGGCGTCGTCCTGGTTGTAGGCCTTGGTCGGATCCGCTTCCATCGTGGCGATGTGCGGGTTGTACAGCGAGCGGGCGCTCTTGCGGCCGGCGACGTAGACGCTGCCCTTGTAGAGCTTCACGCGGACGGTGCCGGTGACGTTGCGCTGCGACTCGGTGATCAGGGCCTGGAGGGCGAGGCGCTCCGGGGCGTACCAGAAGCCGTTGTAGACGAGCGTGGCGTAGCGCGGGACGAGCGAGTCGCGCAGGTGCATGACCTCGCGGTCCATGGTGAGGGACTCGATCTGGCGGTGGGCGAAGTGCAGGATGGTGCCGCCCGGGGTCTCGTAGACGCCGCGGCTCTTCATGCCGACGAAGCGGTTCTCGACCATGTCGACGCGGCCGACGCCGTGACGGCCGCCGAGCTTGTTGAGGGTGCGCATGACGCCGAGGGGGTCGAGCTTCTTGCCGTTGACGGCGACGCAGTCGCCCTGGCGGAACTCGAGTTCGACGTACTCGGGCTTGTTCGGGGCGTCCTCCGGGGAGACGGAGAGCTTGAACATGGCCTTGTTCGAGGGGTGGAAGGCGTCCATCCACGGATCCTCGAGGATACCGGCTTCGTAGGAGATGTGGAGGAGGTTGCGGTCGGAGGAGTAAGGCTTCTTGGCGCTGGCCTCGACCGGGATCTTGTTGTCGGCGCAATAGGCGATCATCTCGGCGCGGCCGGGGAAGTCCTTGCGGAAGGCTTCGTTGCGCCAGGGGGCGATGATCTCGAGATCAGGGGCGAGGGCGGCGCAGGTCAGCTCGAAGCGGACCTGGTCGTTGCCCTTGCCGGTGGCGCCGTGGGCGATGGCGGTGGCGCCTTCCTTGCGGGCGATCTCGACCATGCGCTTGGCGATGAGCGGGCGCG
>Ga0222712_10001175_pt1 | contig 33410 bp, 62 predicted proteins | sample C33_657DmetaG_FD_165043 | JGI IMG/M metagenome (GOLD analysis project Ga0222712, IMG submission 165043) | Estuarine water microbial communities from San Francisco Bay, California, United States - C33_657D | ecosystem: Environmental > Aquatic > Marine > Unclassified | place: USA: California...
TTTGGTCAAGATATAGAAACAATGGTAGATTATAATTTAAAAGATATAAAATGATAATATATTCAAGAAGTCCTTACTTCATAACAGTTAACGAATCAGCACAAGTAGGTTCAAAAATAGAATTAAGATTATGGAATGGTACTGGTTCAGCACCAACACCTGCAACTTATACATTTAGCAAAGCTATTGCAAGTTCAACCCAAACAGAAAACGTTTATAACATTAGCCCGTTTGTAAAAGAATACATTGACAACGTAGCACCTGATTATGCTGCAGGTGAAACTGATTCTACTACTATGTGGGTTAACGTTCAAGTTAAACGATATAAAGAAACTTCAGTAGGTACATATTCTTTATTAGACACTACAACTTATTTAGGCACTAATGGTTACACTCAATTTTTAGATGGGTATAACTACACCAATGCTTCAAATACTTTTATGTTATTATCTGATAATACAAAAGAAATTAGGTATGACATTACAAAATCTATTCCTTACGTTAACGTATTAATCAAGCCTGAAAGTGGTGATGTAATAGAAGCAAAGTATAAAGATTTAAGAGGTCGTAATGAAGTAGTAGTTGGTTACACAGAAACAAAAGGAATGCTTAAAATACCATTGACAACTACAAGTGTAAAATATAATAAAGGCAACACGTTAACTATATCTTATAACGATACTGATTATGTTTATAATGTGATGCCAATATGCGAACCTAAATATTCACCAGTTATTTGCTCGTTTATTAATCGCTTTGGTGGATGGCAGTTTTTAACGTTCTTTAAGGCACAAACTAATAATATTAATGTTAAGGGTAGTAACTTTAATTTACTGCAGGATTCAATCAATTATAACACATCTAAAGGGCAAAGCAAATCGTTTAACATTAATGGTAAGCAATCGGTAAAATTAAGTTCAGGATTTGTGCCTGAAAACTATTCTGATTTGATTCAAGATTTGTTATTAAGTGAAACGGTTTTATTGGATGGCAAACCTGTTGAAGTTAAGACACAAGCAACCACATTAAAAACTTCTTTAATGGATAGAAATATCAATTACGAAATAGAATTTGATTACGCATTTAACTTAATTAACAACGTTATTTAATGGTAACAGTAGGATTATATATTTATATAAATGGAATTGCTAAACGTGTTGAATTGTTTGATGATGAAAAGATTTCTATTACATCTTCAGTTCAAGACGTTTCTGATATTTCAAAAGTAAGAACAGATTTTAGTCAATCTTTTACAGTACCTGCTAATGATAGAAACAACGCTATCTTTTCACATTGGTACAATAATTCTATCGATGGTGGTTTTGATGCAAGAAAAAGAAAAGATGCCTATATTGAATTAGATACCATACCATTTAGAAAGGGTAAGATACAATTAGAAAAAGCTACTATCAAAAATGGTGTTCCTGAAAATTACACTATTACTTTCTTTGGCAGTTTAGTTTCTTTAAAAGATACGTTTGCAAATAAGAAATTATTTGATTTAGATTTTAGTGCTTATAATTTTACTTATACAGGTGGTGATGTAGTTGATAGGGTAACAGGTGGAATAACAAACGATGTTAAATTCCCTTTGATTACTTCAAATAGGGTTTGGTCTGAAACAGGAACGACTGATAATATAACTACTTCAGGCGGTGCAATATTAACTTCTGAATTATTTCCTGCATTACGTTTAAATAAAGTATTTGAAACAATAGAATCTGATTATGGAATTACATTTGAAGGTAATTTTTTAACTGATGCACGATTTACAAATGCCTTTTTATGGTTAAAAAATGCAGAAACATTTATACCTAAAAGTGGATTGACAAAAATAGAATTTTCTACAAGTTCAGGATTCCCTGTTGCAAGTAGATGGTTTTTAGGCAGCACGTTAACATATAATCAGCCTACTACATTTGCTAATTCATTTGTAGAACTAACTATTACAGCAGCTACTACAGGTATAGACTACTCAATTTTGCTTTATAAAAATGGTACACTATTAAATACGTTTCCTGTACCAAATAAAAATAACGCAACTAATGTATTCACTTTATTAAACTTTACATCTGATTTACCTGCAAACGTAGGAAGTTATGAATTTTATTTACAATCTGAATCACCTTTAACGTATGCAAATTCTTTAATTGTAGCTGTTACAGGATTTAGTAATGGTATTGCAAGTAAAGCTTCATCTACTACTTCAGGACTTGTAAATATTTCTTCTTTTATGCCTGATATTAAAGTAGAAGATTTTTTTAGTGGCATTTTAAAAATGTTCAATCTAACTTGTATCAGTTACGAGCAAAACGTTTACCAAATACAAGAATTAGAATCTTGGTATGCTGACGGGAATATACAAGATATTACTCAATATGTTTTAAGTGACGATGTAAGTATTGATAGATTGCAATCATATAAGAAAATCAATTTCAAATATGAAAAGTCTGAATCATTAATGAACGTTGCTTTTGCTTCAAACAACGGAACGCAATATGGTGATTTGTTAGCTGATTTAGATGCAGACGGTGGTGAATATGGTGTATCATTACCTTTTGAAAATTTATTATTTAATAAAATAACAGGTCAAAATCTTCAGGTAGGTTACGCATTGAAGCAGGATTTTAAAAACTATCAAACTAAACCAGTAATACTTTACGATTATAACACTTTACAAACTTGTAACTTTTATTTAAAATATGATACGACTACAACAAATGTAACTAATTACAATTGCTTCGGTCAAGATACTTTAATAGGTTCAACAAATTATAGTTTGAATTTTGGTAGTGAAATTAGTTCCTTGTTATTGACACCAATAGACAATAGTTTGTATAACGTTTATTATTATAATTATTTAAGTAATATATATAATATCAAATCAAGAAAGTACACATTCAAATGTCAGTTTCCAATTAGCTTATTAACAAAATTAAGATTGAACGATAGGGTAATTATACGCGATACAAGATATTTGATTGATAATATGAATTTTGATTTAACAAGTGGCGAAGTTAGTTTAACACTAATAAACGATTTTAGAATACTATGATAAAAGAAATATTGAATCTGTTAATGTTAGATAATCATTACGGACAAAGTGAAACAATAGAAATAGCTAAAGGTAAATATAAAAAACCAACAACTATAAAAGAAGCAATTAATCAAATAAAAAGACAATGGCAGACATTAAGGTAGTTAACTTACAGATTAACACAAACATAGATAACGCTTCTAAAGAGTTTGACGATTTAGCAAAATCAATTAAAGTAGTAGACAAAGCAGCTACTAATTTAGATGCTACATTTGAAGAAGTATATGGCGACTTACAGCCATTAACAACAAGAATGGGTGAAGCTGAAGATAGGCTTTACGAATTAGCTTTAGCAGGTAAGCAAGGAACTCAAGAGTTTAAAGATTTATTGACTTCTGTAGGTAACTATAGAAAGGTACAAATACAGACAGATATGGTTGTGGATAATGCTGCAACTACATTGAGTCAAAAACTAACAGGTTCATTAAATGCTGCTGCTGGTGCTTTTAGTTTAGTACAAGGTTCTATGGCTTTATTCGGTGCTGAATCTGATGATGTAGAACAAGCTATATTAAAAGTTCAATCTGCAATGGCTATTAGTCAAGGTGTAGAAACTATTGCTGAAGGTGCTAAAAGTGTACGTGCTTTAGGTACTGCAATTCAATCTACTACTATATTTCAAAAAGCATCTTCTGCTGCTCAATATGTTTGGAATGCTGCTATGGCTGCCAATCCTATTGGTATCGTAGTAGCTTCTATCGCTGCTTTATTGGTTGGTGGGTATAAACTTATTAAATTCTTTAAAGATTCATCTGACGCAAATGAAAAAGCTGCTGCATCAACTATAAAAAATACAAATGCTTTAAAGCAACAAAGTATATCTGCTGCACAATCTTCTAATAAGTTAAAAACTTATAATGACCAACAATATGCAATGGCTCAAGCTTCAGGTGCATCAAGTGAAGAGTTAAGAAAGTTAGCTTTAAAACATAAAGAAGAAGAAGTTGCTTTAAATAAAAAAAATGCAATATTAGCACAAAGTACATTTTTAAGACAAAGAGATACTTTAGCTGCTTTAAAAAATTCCGAAGCAAGTGATGAGGTAATTGCTAACCAAGAAAAGTTAGTTCAAGAAACTTATAAGTCATTTAAAAAGCAGAATGAAATACTTTCTACTTCCTATAAAGAACGTGCTGCATTAAGAAACGCAAACGCAGTAGGTGAAGTGGCTGATGAAAAAGCAAAATTAGATGAAATAAGAGAAAAAAATAAAACTGCTTATGAAAAAAGGTTAGAAGACCAAAAAGAAGCAGCTAAAAAAGCTAAAGAAGAAAGAGAGAAAGCAGCACAAGAAGAACGTGACTTTTTTATTGGAATAGAAAATGCTAATAGAGAAAGAAGAGTTTCTGAAGCTTTAGCTAAAGAAGAATCAAATGCAAAAGTTTTAGAAGCAGCAACTGCTGATGCTGATAGATTAAATGCAGAAGATGAGAATAATAAAAAAAGAAGTCTTGATAATATAGCAAGAGAAGAGGCTGAAGCTAAAGCTAAAACTGCTATTAGAATGAAAGCTTTAGATGATTTGACAAGCATATTTGGTGCTGAATCAAGAGTAGGAAAAGCTTTTTTAATTGCTAAACAATTATTACAAGCTAAAGAATTGGCTATGGAGATTTCAAAAACCATAACTTTTTCTACACAAGCTGCTGCTCGTTCTACAGTTGCTGTAGCTGAAGGAACTGCTCAAACTGCTAAAATAGGTTTTCCGCAAAACATACCAATGTTAATAGGATATGCTGCACAAGCAGCAGGAATATTTGGAGCAATTCGTTCGGCTGTTAAAAGTGCAAAATCATCTGTAGCTTTACCATCAATGCCTTCTATATCTGAAGGTGGTATGTCAAGTTCACCTGCTTCAGTTGCTCCTACATTTAACGTAGTAGGTACTTCAGGACAAAATCAAATAGCACAAAGTTTAGGCAATCAAGCACCTGTTAAAGCTTATGTAGTAAGTAACGATGTTACAACCGCACAAAGTTTAGATAGAAATATTGTGAACACAGCTACGATAGGTAACTAACAAAAACCAAATAATTTAATTTATAAATAAAAATAAAATGCGAATAGTAGAATTAATTATAGACGAGAAAGAAGACTTGAGTGGTGTTGAAGCTATTTCAGTTGTAGAATTTCCTGCAATAGAAGAAAACTTCATAGCACTTAACCAACAATTACAATTAGCTAAAGTGGATGATGAAAAACGTATCTTAATGGGTGCTGCTTTAATTCCAAACAAAAATATTTACAGACGTAATGGTGAAGATGAATATTATATTTTCTTTTCAGATGCAACTGTAAAAAAAGCAAGTGAATTATTCTTAATGAATAGCAACCAAAACAACGCTACATTAGAACACCAAAAAAAGATAAATGATTTATCAGTAGTTGAATCTTGGATTGTAGAAGATACTGAAATGGATAAGTCTAAAAAGTATGGTTTAAACGCTCCAGTAGGAACTTGGATGGTTAGTATGAAAGTAAACAATGATACTATTTGGAATGACTTTGTAAAAACAGGTAAGGTAAAAGGATTTTCTATTGAGGGAATGTTTGCTGATAAATTAGAAATGAGTTTGCAAAAAGAACAAGAAGAAGAATTAATAAACAAAATAAAAGAAATAATTGTTAAACATAATCTATAAAATAATGGGTAAATCTACAAGTCCGAAAGGCGGTAAAAGAGGTTGTCTTGGAAAAGATGGCAAGTATGCAATTGAAAACTGCACAGGAGAATTACAAGAACAAGGAATTGGTTCAACTGTATCACAAGGTGGTGCTACTATCACTGTAGTTGACGGTGTAAAAACTATTGTTAGAAGTAACGGCTAATTTATAACAAATAAAAATAATATTATTTATAAACAAATTAAATATTTTAAAAATGAGTGTAATCAATGAAATCAAAACTCTTTTGGGTATGGAAGTAAAACTTGCTCAAATGAAACTTGAAAACGGTACTGTTTTGGAAGCTGAAGCTTTTGAAATGGATATGCCTGTTTTTATAGTTAATGGTGAAGATAGAATTGCAGTACCTGTTGGCGAATACAAACTTGAAGATGGTAATATCTTAAAGGTAGACGTTGAAGGAATTATTGCATCTATTGAAATGCCTGAAGAAGAAATGCCTGAAGCTGAAGAAGAAGTTGCTTCTCCTGCTGAAGAAGAGGTTGTTGTTGAAGCTAATGCTGAAGCTACACCTAAAAAGATTGTAGAATCAATCACTAAAGAAATGTTCTTTTCTGAAATTGAAAAATTAAGAAATGAAATTGCTGAATTGAAAGGTGTAAAACTTTCTGCAGATGAAGAAGACAAAACTGATGAGGATTTAAAATCTAAAGAAGTTGAATTAAGTGTTGAACCATTAACACATTCACCTGAAGTAAAAGCACCACAAGTTCAAAAATTCGCATCTAATCGCCAATTAACTACTCAAGATAGAGTAATGGCAAAACTTTTTAATTAATAATAATAAACTAAATAAATAAAAATGGCTACTACTACAAGTATTACTACCACTTATGCAGGAGAATTTGCTTCTAAATATATCTCTGCTGCTTTATTATCTGCTTCTACTATTGAAAATGGTGGAATTGAGGTAATGCCTAATGTTAAGTACAAATCTGTAATTCAAAAAATTGCTACAGATGGTATCGTTAAAGATGCTACTTGTGATTTTTCTGCTACATCTACTGTAACATTAAGCGAAAGAATCATCACTCCTGAAGAATTCCAAGTGAATCTTCAATTATGTAAAAAAGACTTTCACGCAACTTGGGAAGCTGTATCTATGGGATACTCTGCTTTTGATTCATTACCGCCAAGTTTTGCTGATTTCTTAATTGCACACGTTGCTGCTAAAGTTGCTGAAAAAACAGAACAAAACATTTGGAAAGGTGTAACTGCTAATGCAGGTGAATTCAACGGATTTGCTACATTATTAGCTTTAGATGCTGCTTTACCTGCTGCTCAAGAAATTGCAGGTACTACAGTTACTGCTTCTAACGTTGTTGCTGAATTAGGTAAGATTGTTGATGCAATCCCTGCTTCACTTTACGGAAAAGAAGATTTGTACTTATACGTTTCTCAAAACATTGCAAGAGCTTACGTTCGTGCTTTAGGTGGATTTGGCGCTTCAGGATTAGGTGCTAATGGTACAAACGCTCAAGGTACACAATGGTTTAACAATGGTTCATTATCTTTTGATGGTGTTAAAATCTTTGTTGCAAACGGATTAGCTGCTAATACTGCTATCGCTGCTGAAAAATCTAACTTATTCTTCGGTACAGGTTTGTTATCTGACCAAAATGAAGTACAAGTTATTGATATGGCACCAATTGATGGTTCTCAAAATGTACGTGTAGTAATGAGATTTACTGCTGCAGTTCAATACGGAATCGTAGAAGATATCGTAACTTACGGAATCACAAACTCTGCTAACTAAAAATTAGCTTTTTTAAAATGAAAGGGGAGGTAAAATGCCTTCCCTTTTTTTTATTAACTTATAAAAATATAAAAAATGGCTTGTGAAATCGCTTTAGGTAGAACAGAAAAATGTAAAGACGCAGTAGGTGGTCTTAAGGCAGTTTACTTTGTAAATTGGGGAGATATGACAGGAGTAACTTATGATGAAACTAATACAGATGCTATTGATGCTGTAGCAGGTTCACCAAGTGCTTATAAATATGAATTGAAAGGTAATAGTTCATTTGAACAAGCAATTACTTCTTCAAGAGAAAATGGTACTACATTCTTTGAACAAACTTTGAATTTAACTTTAAAGAAATTGTCAATTGTAGACCACAAACAAATTAAATTACTTTCTTATGGTAGACCACAAGTAGTAGTTGAGGACAACAACGGAAACTTATTCCTTTGCGGATTAGAACACGGTATGGAAGTATCAGGTGGTACTATTGTAACAGGTGCTGCTATGGGTGATTTGTCAGGATATACTTTGACATTATCAGGACAAGAACCTGTACCTGCAAACTTCTTGACTACTACTTTAACTGCTGCTGGTTTCACTGTAGTTTCAGGGTCATAATTGTTTGTTTTTTTGATTGGAAAAGGGGTGGCTTCGGCTACCCTTTTTTTGTTTTAAATAACAATAATTCAATAGATTTATTATTAAATAAAAAAAAGAATGATAATCTTAAAAGAACAAGAAGCTGCACAAGTTTTAAAATTCATACCTCGTAGTTATGGTGCTGATACTATTGTATTAAGAAACGAAACTACTAATGAAGTACAGACTATTTCTGCATCATTTGCTTTAGATAAATATTATTTGACAACTACTACTGCTTTTGATTTATTACAGAATACATTTTATAATTTAACTATTAAAAATGGTGCTGAAGTGGTTTACAAAGATAAAGTTTTTTGCACTAATCAAAATATAGTTAACTATACAGTCAACAAAGATGAATATGTAGCACACGCTACAAATAACGATTTTATAATTTATGAGTAATATATCAATTGTAAATTTAAGTGCTTATACAAGCCCTGTAATTCAAGAAAACAAGAAGTCAGACTATATTGAGTATGGTGTAGATAATAACTACTTTCAATACTTAATTGATAGATATCTGTATTCAGCTACAAACAACGCTATTATCACAGGTGTTACCAATATGATTTATGGTAAAGGATTAGATGCATTAGATTCTAATCGTAAACCTAATGAATATGCACAGATGCGTAGTATCATTAAAGGTGATATGTTAAAGAAAGTAGCTATGGAGCGTAAAATGCTCGGAATGGGTGCGATGCAAGTTGTAATGGAAAAAGGCAAAGTTAAATCTATTGACCATTTCCCAATGAATACATTAAGAGCAGAAAAATGCAATGATAAAGGAGAAATTGAAGCTTGGTATTATTACCCTGATTGGACAAAAAAGAAACCTTCTGAACAAGCTAAAAGAATTCCTGCGTTTGGATTCGGAAATGGTAATGAAGTTGAAATGTATGTGGTACATCCTTATGTTAGTGGATTTCATTATTACACACCTATTGATTATTCAGGTGCTTTGCCTTATGCTAAATTAGAAGAAGAAGTAAGCGATTACTTGATTAATGATGTTCAAAACGGATTTTCAGGAACTAAAGTAATTAACTTCAACAATGGTATTCCTTCTGAAGAAATGCGTGACAAAATCAAACGTGACGTATTATCTAAAATCACAGGTTCAAGAGGTGAAAAAGTAATTGTAGCTTTTAATGCTAATGCAGAATCTAAAACTACAGTAGAAGATATACCTTTGAATGATGCACCTGCACATTATGAATATTTATCTAAAGAATGTTTTGAAAAGTTAATTGTAGGACATAGAGTTACATCACCAATGCTTTTGGGTATTCGTGACACAGGCGGTGGTTTAGATAACAATGCAGATGAAATTAAAACCGCTACTTTGTTATTTGATAACATAGTAATTAAACCTTACCAACTTGAATTGATTAATGCTATTGATGAAATTTTAGCAGTAAATGATATTAGCTTAAAATTATACTTCAAGACTATACAACCTTTAGAATTTGTAGATGCTTCAGGAATGAATGCAGAAACTGCTGAAGAAGAAACAGGTATTAAAATGTCTGCACATACAGACCCAATTATTGCAAACGCTTTAATTGATAAAGGCGAACAATTAGGTGAAGAATGGGTTTTGATTGATGAAACTGAAGTAGACGTAGAATCTGAAGAAGATTTAGATGCTGAAATTGAATCTTTAAATAATCCTAAAAAGAAAGAATTGTCTTTAATTCAAAAACTTGCAACTGCTATTACAGGTAGACCAAACGCAAAGAGTTCACAAGATGAAAATGTAGATGGAATTAGATTCATTACAAGATATAAATATTCAGGTGCTGAATCAGGTGAAAGAGAATTTTGCAATAAGATGTTAAGTGCTGATAAACTTTACAGAAAAGAAGATATAGTAAACACTAATTCTAATTTTGTAAATGCAGGTCAAGGTCACAAAGGATTACCTTATGATTTATTCTTATACAAAGGTGGAGTTAATTGTAAGCACAAATGGTTAAGACAAACTTATGTTTCATTTGATAACGTAAAAATTGATGTTACCAATCCTAATGCAACACAAATTAGTACAAACAAGGCAGAAAAATATGGCTATAGAGTTAGAAATCCTAAAGAGGTTGCTATGACACCATACGATATGCCAAATCACGGACATCATCCTGACTATAATAAAGAAAATTAAAATATGGCTCAAGCATTATTTGTAACAAGAGAAGATATAGTTAAATACACAGTAATGAATGGAAACGTTGATACGGATAAATTTATTCAGTTTGTAAAAATAGCACAGGATATTCATATTCAAAACTATTTAGGAACTAAACTATATGATAAAATAAACGATGACATCGTAGCAGGTACTTTAGCAAGTCCATATACAACGCTTTTAAGCAAGTATATTAAACCAATGGTAATACATTGGGCTATGGTAGAATATTTGCCTTATTCGGCCTATACAATAGCTAATAAAGGTGTATATAAACATAATAGTGAGAATAGTACAAACGTAGAAAAGAATGAAGTAGATTTCTTAATTGAAAAAGAACGTGATGTAGCACAACACTATACTAATAGATTCTTGGATTATATCTGTTATAACACAGCAACGTTTCCTGAATATAACACTAATTCAAATGGGGATATGTTTCCTGATTCTGAAGCTAATTTTGTAAGTTGGGTACTATGATAAAAAAAGAAACTTACAAACCAAAAGCGGTAAACGTAAAAAAACTGCAACTATTTTTAAATAAGATAAAAGATAAAAAATGAGTTTACAATTTAAACATATAAAAGGCGATACTTTTGATGAAGTTGCTTTTCAATTAAAGATTAATGACAGTGCGGTTAATTTAACTGGTGCAGTTATTAAGATGCAATTAAGAAAATGTTATACAGATACAACCGCTGCTTTATCACTTACTTCAGTTTCTTCTGCAGGTATTACAATTACCAATGCATCAGAAGGTAGATTTAAAATTAACACACAAATTATAGACATAGAAGTTTACAATTATGTATATGACATTCAAATTACTTTATCAAGTGGAGTGGTTAAAACGTATGTACAAGGTGGGTTCAATATTACTAACGAAGTAACAAGATAAAAAAATGGGTGATGATATTACTATTGGTGTAACTGAAATTGTAAATAATATTGAAGTTGCAGCACAACCAAACGACCAAATCGTAGATATAAGCGTAATTGATAATGCAGATGATGTTACTTTAAACATAACACCTACTGTAATTGAAATCAATATTAACAAAGGTAGTTCTTACGCTAAATGGGGCGATATATTAGGCACACTATCTGACCAAACTGATTTACAATCTGCTTTAGATTTAAAAGCTAATTTGGTAGGTGGTAAAGTTCCTGCTTCAGAATTGCCTTCTTATGTAGATGACATTATTGAAGTAGCTAATTACGCTGCTTTACCTACTACAGGTGAAACAGGTAAAATATACGTTACATTAGACAACAATAAAATCTATCGTTGGAGTGGTTCTATTTATATAGAAATAGCTGCTAATAACGCTGTATGGGGTTCTATTACAGGAACATTAAGTAGTCAGACTGATTTACAAAATGCTTTAAATGCTAAATTTGATGACCCAACAGGCGATACTACACAATATATAGCAGGTGATGGTTCTTTAATCACGTTCCCTGTAGCGGGTCAAGCGGGTACTTTAGTTCGCCAAGTAAGAAATACTACAGGTGCTACTTTAACAAAAGGAACTATAGTTTATATCAATGGTGCTAATGGTAATAAGCCAACTATAGCAAAAGCTATTGCTACAGGTGATTCTACATCGGCACAGACATTTGGAATGTTACAAGCTGATTTGGCTAATAATTCTAACGGATATGTAGTATGCGTTGGTGATATTGTAGGTTTAGATACTTCAGCAATTACTGAAGGAACACAATTATATTTATCTTCTACTACAGCGGGTGCTTATACTACTACAAAACAAGTAGCTCCTGCACATTTAGTATATATTGGTGTTGTTACACGTTCACATCCAACTTTAGGACAGATAGAAGTTAATATTCAGAATGGTTACGAATTAGACGAAATTCACGATGTATTAATTACTTCTAAATCGAACAATCAGTTTTTAGTATATGAAAGTGCAAGTTCACTTTGGAAAAATAAATCTTTAGGTACTGTATTAGCAGGTACAAGTTCGCAATTTCTCAAAGGAGATGGTTCTTTAGATTCTAATACTTATGCTTTAACAAGTCAATTGCACGATGCGGTAACTATTGGAACTGCAAATGGATTGTCTTTATCTACTCAAGTTTTAAGTTTAGGTCTTGCAAGTAGTTCAGCAAATGGTGCTTTAAGTTCTACAGATTGGACTACATTTAATGGAAAACAAGCCGCTTTAAACGGAACAGGTTTTGTAAAAATTTCAGGAACTACAATTTCTTATGATAATAGTACATACGCTTTAGATAGTGTAGTTGTTAAATTGTCAGGAAGTCAAACTATTTCAGGTGTAAAAACCTTTAGCAATATGCCTATTTTATCTGCTGCAAGTGGTGTTAATGGTCAAATTGTTTATGCTGATGCAAGTAATCAATTAAAAACGATAACAAACTTTAAGTATAACGATGCTACAGGTGTTTTAACTACACAATTAGGCGATTTAGGTTCTAATGCTTATACATCTACTGCTTATGTACCAACTGCAAGAACTTTAACAATAAACGGAACTACTTTTGATTTAAGTGCAAATAGAAGTTGGACTATTTCTGCAGGTATTTCAGGTTCAGGAACTACAGGCAAAATTCCATTATATACAGGTTCAACTGCGTTAGGTGATAGTAGCTTTACAGAATTTTCAACTTATGTAAATTTAACTAAACCGCTTACTATTGCTTATTCTACTGCTACATCAGGACAAGGTTTAAATTTATCTTTAAATAATTCAGGAAGTACAGGTACTACTTTATATTTATATAATGCAGGTACAGGTAATTTAGCACAATTTCAAAAATCAGATAATACAACTGCTTTTTTAATTAATGCTTCAGGTAACGTAGGAATCGGAACTTCAAGTCCTTATGCTAAATTAGAAATAGTAGGAGCAGCTACAACTTATTCAAATTCGCCTTCGATTGTATTAACTGATAATGCAGGAACTTCAGATAGTAGAAGATGGTTAATTGGTAACGTTGCTACAGATTATGGTTCATTAAATTTTGCTGTATCTTCAACAAATTCAGATGCACCAACAAATTCTAAAATGACTATTACAAAGGCAGGAAACGTTGGAATTGGAACCACAAGTCCTGTATCAGCATTGCAAGTAGGTTCAGGTACTGTTTCAAGTATACCTTCTTGGGTAAAGATTTTATCTACAGGTTCTTCAGATACAGGTATAGCTTCAGCTATAAATAATAAAGCAATTTATTTATATAACAACGGAAGCACATTAAAATTAGATGCATATGATTATTCAGCTTCAGCTGCTTTAGATGTACAAATAGGTGGTAATGGTGGTAAGATTTTATTAAGTGGTGGCAACGTAGGAATTGGAACTACAAGTCCTATAAGTCCACTAACTGTACAAGCAAATTCTTCGGCTCAAGGTATAACTATTCTAAATAGAAGTTCTGATGATTTTGCTAACTTAAATTTTTATAATTATGCTGGGAATTCACCTTTAGGTGGTATTGGAAATTCCAACGGTAGAATTAGAATTATGTCTGGTGGGATAGGCGATACTTATGAAAGATTAACTATATCTTCAGGCGGCAACGTAGGAATAGGTACAGCAATTCCGAGTACAATTTTATCAGTTGAGGGAACAAATCAAATTTCACATAAATATAACGGTGGTGGTGGAAGTTCTGCTCCTTTATATATTGGGCAATTTGATAGTTCAGGTAATGTTTCTATAAACAATGCTGCAAATGCTGATTTATGGATTGGAACTAATAATTCAAGAGCAATGACTATTAAGTCAGGTGGTAATGTATTAATTGGAACTACAGCAAATACTTATGTTTCAAGACTTGTTCTTGATGGTGCTGTTGATAATAATACTTTAGAATGTAAACATACAGGAACGGGAAGTGTTTATAATGTTATTTTTGTAAATGGAAATGGATATGTTGGAGATATTAGAACAAATGGTTCTTCTACATCATTCAATACAACTTCAGATTATAGACTAAAACAAGATTTACAACCTATAAATGGATTGGATTTAGTTTCACAAATTAAAGTTTATAATTATCAGTGGAAAGTAGATGAATCACGTTCTTATGGAGTTTTAGCTCACGAATTACAAGAGGTTGTACCACAAGCAGTAAGTGGAGAAAAAGACGCTGAAGAAATGCAATCAGTAGATTATTCAAAATTAGTACCTATTTTAGTTCAAGCGATTCAAGAATTAAAAGCAGAAATAGAAATTTTAAAAACAAAATAATATGACACAATTTAAGTGGATAATTTCAGCAATGGAATGTATCAAAAAAGATGGCGATTTACAAGATGTAGTTATCACAATTCATTGGCGTTATGCAGCTACAAAAGATGAGGTTAGTACAGATGTTTACGGGGCTACTTCTATGCCTTTGCCTACAGGTGAAGATTTTACACCTTATGAAGAACTAACAAAAGACCAAGTTTGTGGATGGTTAGAAGCTACATTAGATGTTCCTGCAATGGAAGAAAATTTAGACAAGCAATTGGACTTGCTAATTAACCCTGTTAATGTAACTTTACCACCACCATTTAGCAACTAAAAACAAAAGTAACTTTATGTTATTTTTAAGTAAATTAAATAAACAATAAAAAAATAAACAATTATGGAAACTAAACAAGCAATCGAAATTTTAGTAACAGTAGCACACTTGGCTCAAAAAGGTGGTTTATTACAATTAGCAGATGCAGTAGCAGTAGCACAAGCTATTAATACTTTAGCACCTAAAGAAGAAGTAATAGAAGAATAAGAATAAACATTTAAAATGAAATATATTAATTATTTTTTTGCTTCATTAATTTTATTATTTGTACCTATCTACGGTTTATTAATAGCCGTAGGTAGTGCAATAATTTTAGATACTTTTACAGGTATATTTAAAAGCATAAAACTTGAAGGGTTACAATCAATAAGAAGTAGAAAATTAAGCAATGTAATTTCTAAAATGGCATTATACGAAATATGTATAGTGTTCTTATTCTTAATTGACAAATTTGTTTTAAATGAATTCGTAAAACAAGCTTTTGGTTTTGACTTTATGTTCACCAAGATTTGTGCTATACTATTAATCTTTGTTGAATTAGTATCTATTAAAGAAAACATTGAAGCTTCATTTAAAGTTGATATTTGGCAGTTATTAAAAACAGCATTTAACAGGGCTAAAGAAATAAAAGCAGACTTCAATGAAATTAAGCGATAAAGGTTACGAGTTAATAAAAAAGTTTGAAGGATATAGTGACAGACCTTACAAATGTCCTGCAGGAATATCTACAATCGGGTATGGTAATACTTACTACCCAAACGGAACTAAAGTTAAAATTACAGACAAACAAATCACAAGAGAATACGCTAATGAAATATTAGCACATACTGCTGATGAATTTGCTGAAGATGTATTGAAACTTGTAAAGTCAAAAATAACTGTAAACCAGTTAAACGCATTAACTTCTTTTGCGTATAATGTAGGCGTAGCTAATTTACAAAAATCTACTTTGTTAAAATTGGTTAACATCAACCCAAATGATGGTAATATAGCTAAAGAGTTTTTAAAGTGGAATAAAGCAAATGGTAAAGTTCTAAATGGTTTAACAAATAGACGCATTGCTGAATCAGCATTATACTTTACTAAATGAAAGTAATAGTATATATCATATGTGGTGCACTTTTTTTTAGTTGTGCTTCAAGAAAAGTAGATGTTTCTAAAACAGAAACAAAAACCAATACAGATTCTATAGCTATCACAAAAATAGATAGCACTTCAATTATAAACAAAAATGTTTATTTTACAGAAAACACTACAGAATTAGAAATAAAACCATTGAATGATAGTTTACCTATCGTAATAGATGGTACAAGCTATTTTAACGCTGTTTTAAAGTATAAAAAGCAAAACAAAGTATTAGTAGATACAAGTAAGATAATAGTGTCTAAAAAGGTGTTAAAACAAGTTTCTAAATCAAAGCAAGAAACTAAAAATATAAAAGAAAAGCACATAGATAAAAAAGTAAACAATTTTGTTTATTTATGGCTTCTACTTATTCCAATTGGAATGTATATCTATAGACAAATTAAAAATAAACTTTTATTGTAATGGCTAAAAAACAAACTGAAGTATCTGCTAAATTAGAGATTAAAATCTCAAGACCTTGTGTACATTCAAAGTCTAAAACTTCTTCGCTTAAAAGCAGTAAAAACTACAAGAAAAAATACGCAGGTCAAGGTAGGTAAGTTTGCACACCTCGCCTTGTTGTAATTCTTTGTTCTTGTTTACTTTTTTCTCTTGCGTTTAGAATCTTTTTTTGTTTTTGTCTTTTTATTTATTCTTTTAGTTAAATTCTAAATGCTTAAGTTTTGAGAACAAGGCAAAGTTAGTTGTTTTTTTTGACATAGTAAATAGATAAAAACGCAAAGTTATTTACAAATTGTTAATATCTATTAATTACATTTGAATATGGAAAAGAAACCTAAAAAACCTACAAGGACTTCTATAGTTAAAAAGCTTGATACAGTCTTTAGTATATATATAAGACGCAGATATGCGGTGAATGATATATCTAAATGTGTTACTTGTGGTAAAGAAGACCACTGGAAAAGTTTACAATGTGGACACTTTATGTCACGCAAACATCTATCTACAAGATGGAATGAAGACAATTGCCAAGTACAATGTGCAGGATGCAACGTATTTCGATACGGGGAACAATACATATTCAGTCAATATCTTGGTGATAAGTTAGCCAATGAACTATACATTAAATCAAAAGAAACTTGTAAATTTACAGACGTAGAACTACAAGAACTAATTGAACACTACACACAACTAAATAGTCTTTTCTGATTTCTCTTTATAATTTGGTTAATGTTAAATTGGGCTACTTTAAACGGTAGCCCTTTTTTTGGCAAAAGTGTTAAAGAAATGTTAAAATTTAAAATCATAGTATTTTATCTAAAATGAATTTATACATTTGCTTCATCAAACAATAACAAATAGAAATTATGAAAGCAATCAAAACATTTTTAACAAAAGCAAATTACCAAATTTTATTCGCACAAGCATTAGCCTTGTATTTTTTAATCCAAATAATTTTAAGATACTAATGAAAGATTTAATCGACTTTAACAGATTTCAAATAGAAGCACTACAAGCAGAAATTTGTAAACTAAAACAGGAAAACAATTTACTATCTACTTATTGCTTTGAAGCATTAGAAGAAGGAATTACACAAGAGTACAAAACATTAATCAAACAACAAATTTACCAATTAAAACAAAACTAATTATGAAAAAATACGAATTAATTTGGGATGATGAAAAAATGGTATTAAGTAGAACTAATGATGGTTTTAATGCTTTAGAATTATTAGGTGTTTTAGAAATAACTATTCAATCAATTAAAGACCAAATGACAGGTAAAGATACTACACCTATAAAAACAATTAAAAAACAAATAAAAAACTAATTATGAAAGAATTATCATTAAACGAAAAATTAAGCAGAATTCAAATTGAATTTAAAGCTAACAAGTCAAGGTTTAACAGCTTTGGAAAATATAATTTTAGAAGTGCTGAAGATATATTAGAAGGTTTAAAACCATTCAACGAAAAGTATGGTGTATCTTTTACAATTACAGAAGAATTAGTAACCAATGATTTTGTAGCTAATACAATTCCTATGATGAAATCAACCGCAACTATATTTGACAACAATGGTATTAATGAATTAAGTGCTACTGCTATTGTAGGGGTAGATTTAAACCAAAAAGGTATGCAAGTACCTCAACAATTTGGTTCAGCTTCTTCTTATGCTAAAAAGTATGCTTTAGGAAACCTATTATTAATTGACGATACACAAGACGCTGACGCTGCTAACAAACACGACAAAACAGATAGCGCAAATAATGCACCAACTGATGACAAAAAGTGGCTAAACAAAAACACACCTGAATTTAGTAAATCAATTGAATACTTAAAAGGTGGTGGTAATATAGAAGCTATTGAAAAAAAGTATAAATTAGCCAAAGCAGTTAAGGACGAATTATTAAAAGTAAAATAAGATATGAGAAACATACACGTATTACCAACAGAGAAACCGAGTAAACTATTCTACAATGTAGGAGGAGCTTTATTATTTACAGATTATGAAAATTATAACGGTGTTAATATCTGCATCACTTCTGATGAAGAAATTAAAGTAGGAGATTATGTTATTAATTCTGCAGCTTCATATGTATTTCAACATTATTTTGCAGAAGGTAATCTTTATAAAGAATGCAAAAAAATCATCCTAACAACAGACCAAGACTTAATCAAAGATGGTGTACAAGCTATTGATGATGATTTCCTTGAATGGTTTGTTAAGAATCCAAGTTGTGAGTTTGTTGAGATTGATAATAGACCAAAAGTATCTTCATTTGAAAAAGGTTTTATGATAGACAATCCTAATTACAACAAAATCATCATTCCAAAAGAAGAAGCTAAACAAGAAGGTTACATTTGTCCACATACTAAATTACAATGTGATAATGAATGTTGTGTAAGTGCATCAGATTGCCATATAAAAACAACAATAGGTATTATATCAGAACCTAAACAAGAAACACTTGAAAACATTTTTAATTGGAAACCTATTTATGCAAGTTCACGCAAGCAAGAAACAATTGAACAAGCATCAGAATACTACGCACATAACTATTTTTATATGCACGTAACAAATGACTATAAAGCACTAAAACAGGGGTTTGAAGCAGGCGTTAAATGGCAACAAGAACAAGACAAGAATACGTATAGTGAAGATGATATTAGTACAGCAATTGCTATGTATTTAGAAAATAAATCATTCTCTGAAATTATTAAACAACTTAAAAACAAATAAGATATGGAAAATTTAACATTAGGAACATCGCAAACTTACACTAACGACCCTATCAATAATTTAGAAACTACTACTAATAATTTTAACATAGCGCATACAAGTGCAACAACTGCTGGATATATGTGGACTAATCCTACAAGATTAGAAGTACGTGAATTATCAGATAGTATTGAGATTATTTACGAGGAAACATCATTTATGAATTTTACAATTTATCCTTCACCACCACCTGAAAAAAGATACTTTAAAATTGTATTTAGTTGTGTAGATGGTAAATGGAATAAATCTGAAAGAATATACGGAGAAAAAATTGAACGTGAAGAATATTTTGAATTTAAAAACAAATAAGATATGAGAAATACATCATTAAGCAACAATAAATCAATAAATTCTATTGGTTTTATGAAAGATGTTCCTGCAACAATTATTTACGATTATAGTACTAAATGGTTTGAACAACTTAAATACAAATAAGAAATGATAGAATTACTTTGTAGCATTATCATTGCTCTGCCTATATGGTTAGTTGCATTAGAGTTAAGACAGATGAATAAATTTAAAAACAAATAAGATATGAAAACATTAATACCAATGACCAGCTTTGTGTTGGAACAAGAACAAAACAAGAATAAGTATAGTGAGGAAGATATGTTAAAAATGCTTCGCAAATTTGGCTTTGATTATACTTACAACTACAAAGGAGAAAAAACTATTTACGAATGGATACCTGAATGGTTTAAAGAATACAAAAGATTAGAACAACTTAAAAACAAATAAGATATGAAATCAATAACAAGGTCAGTAATTAAGTTGTCAGAACTTCCTGAACACTTACAAAAAGCTACAATATTTAAAGGACATAAAATACACACTTATGCAGAATTTCATATTGATGATTCAGAAAAAGATGAATTAACAATGTGGTTAATAGATAAGTATCCTACAATAAAACGTAAGATTAGCTTTTTAATTCATATAGATAAATAATAAACAGGGTAGCCGAAAACTGAATAGAGTAGGCAAAGTAAACAATCAAAAAATAATAATTATGGGTGCATTAATTAATGTAAGTTTAAGAGTAGACAAATTACCAAAAGAAAAATTTGTTGCTGGTAAAGATGGCGCAGTTTATTACAACTTCACTATTGGAGTAAATGACGAAGCTAACCAGTTTGGGCAAAATGTTTCTTTAACAGATTCACAAACCAAAGAAGAGCGTGAAGCTAAAAAAGCTAAAAACTACATCGGTAACGGGTCAGTAGTTTGGACAGATGGTAACATTGTAGCTGTAAAAAAAGAGCAACCTGCAACTGCTAAAGAAGTAGCTTCAGATTTACCTTTCTAAATTAATTGGGTGCAGTATAGGGATATCGCTGCACCCTTTTTTAATCAAAATTATATGAAAACAGTTAATTCAATTTCAGGTGGTAAAACATCAGCATACATAGCAGCTAATTATCCTGCAGACTACAATATTTTTTCTTTAGTTAGAATTGAAGATACTGATAACTTATGGATGAAAGGAAAAGATGAAAATACAAGGCAATTAATATCTGATAAATTAGGAAAAGAGTTCATTGGTACTGCTGAAATGGATGAAATAATTTACACTATTTTAGATTTAGAGCAGTTTATTGGTTCAGAAATAACTTGGATAACAGGAAACACATTTGAAGAAGTTATAAAACAGAATTACAATTACCTTCCAAATAAAATGACAAGGTACTGCACTGTAGAAATGAAACTAAAACCTATATTTAATTGGTTAAGAGAAAATACAGAATTACCTGTAGAAATGAGAATAGGATTTAGACCGAATGAATTATCTCGTGCTGAAGGAGTTTTAAAACGTGCAGATGAAAATGGTTTAGAATTATTTGATGCAGTTATAGGTAAAGCAGGTAGCAGAAATAAATGGGGAAAAGTTCCATATAGATACTGCAAGTTTCAATTAATTGAAAATAATATTCAAAAAGATATAATTTACAACTATTGGAATGATAAAAAAGTTAGATTTGCATATAGAAATAATTGCGTAGGATGTGTTAATAGACAACCTTTGATGATTTCACATATGGCAAGTAAAGATTTAGAAAAGATTAAATGGTTTGAAAAGCAAGAATTGAAAACAGGGAATAGATTTTTATCAGATGTTTCTTTTACTCAAATATTAAAATTTGGTATGCAAGAAAATTTATTTACTGATGAAGATTTTAACGAATGTGATTCAGGTTTTTGTGGAATATAACAACATAACAAATTATGGAATTAGATAAAGATGCAGTACAACTTCTTATGGAGATGTATGAAGATGAATTAAGAATAGACCCAACACAAAAAATAGAACATCCTGAACCGGCTTTATCTTTAGGTACAAAAACATACGAAACAAAAGATGGTGTAAAAGAATTCCCTTTACCATTAGGAACATACGGAAACTTTAGCTTTGTACAAGCACCTCCTAAAAGCAAAAAGACATTCTTTATTTCACTTTTAAGTGCAGTTTATATGAAAGGTAGACTTGACGCATTCGGTGGAGAATTACAAGGTTACAGCAACGGAAAACACCTGATACATTTTGATACTGAACAAGGGAACTTTCACGCTCAAATGGTTTTTAGAAGACCAATTGATATGACTGAAATAGACACAAAGAAATATCATACGTTTGCACTACGTCAATTAGGATTTAAAGAACGCATACAATTTATAGAATGGTACTTGTATGACAAATTAGAAGGTAAAGATGTAGGTTTAGTAATTATAGATGGTGTAGCGGATTTATGTAGTGATGTAAATAATATTGAAGAATCAAATGCGGTAGTTCAAAAGCTAATGAAGTGGTCAAAAGAATTGAATTGCCACATTATAACAGTTATTCATAGTAACTTTGGTTCAGATAAACCTACGGGGCATTTAGGTTCATTTTTAGAAAAGAAAACAGAAACACAAATACAATTAGAACTTAACACAGTAAACAAAGACTTGGTAACTGTAAGCTGTAAAAGAAGTAGAAACGCATCATTTGAAACTTTCTCTTTCAAAGTAAATAACTTTGGATTGCCACAAGTAGAAGGAGCAGTTTACGACCCATTAAAAGGTGTGTTTTAAATTGTTAATAACTTTTAATTATATTTACAAAATGAAAACAACTATTAAAAACCAAATTCAGGAATTAAAAAATACAGCATCAAGAACAGGATTGGTATTCTGTGATAATAAAGTTATGTTTTCTTTTGTGCAAGATGTACTTTTAAAGTTAGAACAGATAGAAGATTTAATTGAATTAGAAAACGAATTACATTTTACAGATGTAGCTGATGCAGTTAAGAATATGTACAAGAAGGATGAGAACCTTACACACGTTTATGTTAACTTTCAGGTTCGACCTGTAGAAGTAGAAAAAAAGTTTGGTGTAATTGATGCTAAATTATACCTATAAAAATATTAGTTTAGAATAGTCAGAAAAGAAAAATTGATTATTAATTTAAACTATTTATATGATTACAATTTTATTTGCTATTGCAGCAGTTTGTTGGATTGTCCTAATGATGATTCAAAAGTATGGAGGTGAATTAATTATAAACCCTATTATTGGTTTTATGGTTGGATGGCTATACGATGGTGAAGAAGAAGATGGTGTAACTAATCACACTATTCAAGTTCTTTTAGGTGTAATATGTTTTACTATAGTTTGGGAAACTTATGAGTAATCAATGGTTAGCCAAGGTGGCACAGTACCATAACGATTGGGTAAAAGTTATTCAAACATTTGGAGAATATGACTACGCTGAAGACATAGTACAGGAATCTTATATTGCACTATGGAAATATGCAGATGCTGATAAATTAATTGATGCAAATGGTGAGGTAAGAAAGGGATATATGTACTTCACACTACGTTCTTTATTTTATCAATACTATAACAAAAAGAAAAAGATTAATAAAGTTTCTTTTGATGGATGTTGGGAATTGTTTGATGATTCAAATATAGAAGAACATAAGGCATATAATGATATATGTATGCTGATAGATGAAGAAATAAAGAATTGGGATTGGTACGATAGAAAACTATTTAAGCTATACAGGGACACAGATTTATCTATGCGTGATATAGCTAAAGAAACTAATATTAGTTTAATTTCAATATTTAATTCAATTAAAAATTACAAGATTATTTTGAAAGAAAAGTTTGAAAATGATTATCAAGAATATATTAATAACGACTATAATATGATGTACTAATGGCAAAAAGAAAAACACCTGCTCGTGGATTAGGGGATACCATAGAGCAAATTACAGAAGCAACAGGAATAAAGAAAGTTGTAGAAGTATTCAGCAAAGCAACCGGATTAGATTGTGGTTGCGAAGAACGTAAAGCAAAACTAAATAACTTAATTCCATATAGAAGAAAAGTTAATTGCTTAACAGAATCAGACTATGAAGCATTAAAACCTTTTGTTTCACCAAAGAAAGGTAGTTTAACACCAAACGAACAATGGCAGATTCAAGCTATTTACTTTAGAGTATTTGAAGTAAAATTAGACGATAGTAATTGTGCTTCTTGTTGGAGAGATATTATCAATGATTTGAGAAAGGTATTTAACGAATACCAAGTAAATGAATAATTGGAAGGAAATAGATTTATTTAACTATCTAAAAGAAAATGTTTACTTTGATTTAGTTAAGTCAAGAAATCAGATGTCACGGTGGGATTGTTATAGTCCCGCCACAGGACATCGTATAGAGCTAAAATGTAGGACAAGACACTTTGATACACTACTACTTGAAAAGAAGAAATATATAGCAATGATAGAAGAATGTGAAAAGCATTTAGATATACCAATTTATATTAATTCAACACCAAAAGGTGTATTCAGTTTTAACCTGCATAAGATAGAACCAACATTTGAAACAAACACAAAGAATCCAGCTACAACACAATTCTACAACACGCAACGAATAGAAAAAGAAGTAGCATATTTAGAAATTAACCAAGCATTACAATTATGAACAACAATCCAATACAATTAGAATTTTTAAAATCAGTACTATTATCACAATTACTTTTAGAATGTAATGAGAATTTACGTTACACAAAGCAATATAACGGTGCTTTAAAGCACTTACTTAATAAAGTAAATAGTCAGCTCGAAACAACTGTTTTTGATGAATACAGAAAGATTTATGAAGCTGATGCAGAAATGACTACAAACATTTTAAATAGTATTGAAGACATAGTTATTAAATTAACTACTTCAGATTTGGATGAACTTGTAATGATTAACGCAGTTATTGAAAAGTATAAAGAAAACAAAAATTGGTTCTTGGAATATGGTCAAGCTGAATTTTTAAGAATAGATGGCTAAAAAGAAAATAGAAATATATTCACCACATTACACACAGGTAAATGCAATGGTGTATTGTGTTAAAAGAAACGTAGCTTATTCACTTGAAGCTAATAAGAATAAAAGATTCTACATAGTTAAATATATTCCAAGTGATTACAAGAATGTAATATACTTAAAAGATAATAACAAGAAAGTAGAGTTCAACGAATACGAAGCAACAAAAAAGATAATGGAATTATATATTAACCAAAGTAAATTATTATGAGTAAAGTAAAAGACACAATGTCAGAATGGATTGAAGCACAAGTTAAAGATAGTGTAGTGCAGTCAGTAATTAATAAATTTAAACAACGTAGTGAAGTAGGAATACAAAAATACAATACTACATTAGACCGTGAAGATTTAACTGATAAAGAATGGATAAACCACGCACAAGAAGAAGCAATGGATTTAATTTTATATCTCGAGAAACTTAAAAGACTATGAAATATAAAAAAATAAATATTCCTATTTATAATCAAGTATTACATATAGTAATATCTGAAGATGCAGAAAAAGAAATAAAAGATATAAATAAAAAATTCTATTGTGAATTTGACAATTATGATTTTGCAGGATATTCAATAGGAATAAATAGACATAACTTATTATTAATAAATAATAAAAATATACCTGATGAAGCTTTTAAGATTAGTGTAATATCACACGAGGCATTTCATATAACTAATTTTATATCTAAAAGAATAGGTATTCATCCTGATGTAAACAACGATGAACCACAAGCATATTTATTGTCTTGGATAGTAGAAGAAACAATTAAATTTATGACAAATGAAAAGTAAACAAACACCACTACAAAGAATCCAAAGAGTAATGAAATTCAATTATAATAGAGGATTGAACTCGGAGCGAGTTAATGCAGTATATAGAAAGATTATAAAACTAAAATTAGAGGGTAGCAATTAGCTATCCTTTTTTTTTGTTAATTTTTTGTTAATACTTGCACAATGTAAATAAGTTGTTTATATTTGCTTCAACATTAAAACCAAACATTATGGAAGAATTTAAAAAATGCGAAAGTTGTAATATAAACAAAGAAGGCAACTTTGGTTGTTGTCCTTGGGATGAAGAGTTTAATACTGAAATAGAAAATAATTGCAACTGCTGTGAAAGTTGTAGAAACGAATGTTTATACAGTATTTAAAAAAAACAAAATGACAAAGCAAGAAATCAAAACAGAATTAGAAAATGTAATCTACGTTTTAGAAACATTGGAAAACGATTACGCAACACTTAAACTAAAAGCAGTACTATTAGCTTTAGAACAAGATTGGAATGAATCAGCTTACTTTACGCAAGAAATAGATACTATTCTAAACTATGAAGAAACAATGCAAAATTTTAATAACATTAAAATTAGATAAAATGGAAACAAGAACAAATAGGTAAGTCAGAGTTTCTACAAAAATTAAGAGCAACAATCTCTGATGCAGAAGCAAGAAGATTAATATTTGAACAATTTAAAAACAAATAAGAAATGAAAAACATACACGTATTACCAACAGAGAAACCAAGTAAACTATTCTACAATGTAGGAGGAGCTTTACTATTTACAAATTACGAAAACCATAACGGTGTTAACATCTACATCACTTCTGATGAAGAAATTAAAGAGGGGGATTGGTGCTTCTATGTTAATAGTATATATAAAGTATTAAGAATTAGCAGTAATAATAGGCCTATAATAAAAATGTCTGATGGTACATTTGAAATATCTTATTATAAAAAAATCATCCTAACAACAGACCAAGACTTAATCAAAGATGGTGTACAAGCTATTGATGATGAGTTCCTTGAATGGTTTGTTAAGAATCCGAGTTGTGATGAGGTTAAGGTAAATAATTTATGTTATGGTGCTTTAGGCGCATTTGCTGATGCAGGTTACAAAATCATCATTCCAAGAACAACTGAACAATTTAAAAAATCGGATTGTCAACATCAATTCATAAGAACGGGTGATTCATTTGATTTGACTATTTACTGTAAAAAATGTGGTATAAACTATAAAAACAAATAAGATGATATTAGAAACAATTTTAGAGACGTCATACTATATTATAGCAACATTAATAACAACAGCAATAGTAATAGCTTTAGTTAGGTTAATAATAGAATTAATAAAAGAAACATTTAAAAACAAATAAGATATGACAAGTATTATAAGTGGTTTTTTAGGAATTATTGTAGGATTAATTATAGTTTTACTTATTGCTCATAAATTTAAAAACAAATAACCCCGATTGCAAGGATAAGTGCTACAAAAATTATGGAAAATTTAACATCAGGAACATCACAAACTTACACAAATGACCCATTAATTACTACAGGAACAGTATATACAGGAACAGGCGGAACAACTGTTGGGTTTATGTGGACTAATCCTACAAGATTACAAGTAAATGAACGAATAGATAGTATCGAGATGATTTATGAAGAAACATCACTTGCAACTTTAACTATCCATTTTTCCCAACCACCTGAAAAAAGATACTTTAAAATTATATTTAGTTGTGTAGATGGTAAATGGAATAAGTCTGAAAGGATTTATGGAAAAAAAATTGAACATCAAGAATATTTTGAATTTTAAAAACAAATAAGATATGACAGCAGTAGAATGGTATTCTCAACAACATTTAAAACTTTTAATCAAGTTAGAAAATAAAGAATTAAGTATCGGAGAATACGCAGTGCAACACCAAGAAATGGAAAAGCAACAGATTATTGATGCGCATTTAAACGGACAAGCAGAATTTGACAAAGGAAAGTTTAGGAAAGAAGTTATGATAAACGCAGAAGAATACTACAACGAAACATTTAACATATGAATGAAGATGCAACTATAAAAATATTCAGCAAGATACAATCTTTAGAGAGAGACTTGCAATGGATATACCACGAATACTTCAACGCACAGATAAATGATGACCAATTTATGGCAATGATAGATTCTACTGAAAGAGATATACAAACACACTATTATATTTACGACTTAATTATACAAGATGCAAGAAAAAATTAAAAAATTATGATAGTATTATTTGATGCAGATAGTTTGATATTTTCAAGCTGCTATAAGAAAAGAGAAAACATAGAAGATGATGGCTTTCATCACAACATAGAAGATTCAATAGCTAAATTTGATGAAGTGTTTATGTCGATTATAAATCACTTGGAAGATTTATATGAAATAAATGAAGTAAGAACTTTTTCAGGAAGCAAGGGCAATTTCAGAAAATACATTTCAAAGAAATATAAAGCTAATAGAGATTATAATAACTTACCACCTTTGTTAGATGAAATGCATTGTTTTGTAAAAGAGCAATATAATTCTATTTGGGGATATGGATGCGAAACAGATGATGTAGTAGCAAAACATTGGTATGAGTTGTCAAACGAAATAGGAAGGGATAATGTAATAATAGTTTCAATAGATAAAGACTATAAACAATTTCCTTGTTTAATGTATAACTATCATATAAAACATAAAGAAATTTATGACATATCAGAAGAAGAAGCAATGTATAACTTTTACGAACAGATGATAATAGGAGATACAGCAGATAATGTAAACTACTGTAAAGGATATGGTAAAAAGTTTGCAGAGAAGTATCTAAAAGATTGTAGGAGCCAATATCAGTACACTAAAAAGATATACAATTTGTTTAAAGAAATACATAAAGGAAAAGCAAGACAGAGATATATTGAATGTTGGAACTTATTAAAACTAAAAACAGAATAAAGAAATGGAAAATCAGATAAAAGAATTAATATTAAAAGAGTTAAAAGTAGATATAACTGAAAATTGCAGGAAGCGAGAAATAATTGAAGGTAGAGCATTATACTTCTATTTAGTTAGAAAACTATATAAGAAAAGAAGCTTACAATCTATAGCTGCAGACTTCGATATGAATCACGCTACAGTTGTACACGCATTAAAGAACTTTTCAATGTATGAAGAATACAACACAAAGATATTAGACTGCAAGAATTTAATATTAAAACTATTGGGAGGTGAAGTAGAACAAGAACTATCACAAGAAGACATCTTTAAGAAGAAGTTGCACGATTTAGAAAAGCAATTGAATCAACCAAGATACGAATACAAAATAATAGAAAACCTAAACAACTTATTAGAAGCTACTAAAGGAACTGAACAACACGAGTTAATCACTTTACGATTAGAAGCATTCTATTCAATGAATAAAAACATAAGACTATGACATTAAGAGAAAAATTTAAAACTGAAGTAAGTATTAACACAGAAGGAGAAGCCGGAAGATTTGCAAATAAATGTGAACAAATAGCAGATAATTACGCTATTGAGTTTGCACAATGGATAACGAATGAAAAATCAAAGTATTCTATTATGTATGGAAATCAGAATAAACGTTTTGCAGACTTTGATAAAGAATACACATCAAAAGAACTATTAGAAATATTCAAAAAAGAAAAAGGTTTATGAAAGTATCAAGACCAAAAACTGAAAAATGGCATAATTACGATGAAGGTGATTGTGGCAAACCAATAGACCGTGATGGTAGTAATAAGTGCTACTATAAAAAAGGATTTTGGAAAAGGTATGACAGAAAGAAGTTTTTAAAAAACATATTCAAAAAAGAAAAAGGATTATGAGAATAACAGAAATAATAGAAATTTTAAGAAACGATAACACATCTTACCTATGGGATTTACCTAAACCTAAATGGGAAGCAATAGATTATTATAATCTTAATCAAATTAAACAAGGTAACGATTACAAAAACAAAAAGAAAGTACTTGACTTTGTAGAACTATCTGATAAGAGTTTAAAGATGCAGCAAGAACAATCACATAGGATGAAACCTATAAGAAGAAAATCAGATGGTAAAGTATTTAGTGGAATGATACAACTATGCAGGGAAACAGGTATTAATCGTTCTTCACTATCTTTAGCTTTAAATAACAGACCAAATGGTTTACAGAAATACAAAGATGAATACGAATTCATTTAAACAACTATAAGTTTTATTTATTATAGAATTAATAATAATAACTTTTTTAAATATGGAAGATAAAAGAAGAAACAACGGTGGTCATAAAACTGCAGGTAGAAAATCTAAAGTTGAAGAACAAAAGGTTAACAATATTTTTATCCAAGCATTAAAGGAATTATACAATAAAGAAACTGAAGATGAAACAAAGATTGCTTTTGTCAAAGGAACTTTAATGGAATCACAACGTGGACAATTATTTATTGCTGAACATATATTCGGCAAACCAAAAGAAATAGTTGAAACTACTCACAATATTAATGACTTCAATATAAAAGATATATTCAAAATTGATAAGTCTAAATAACAAATATAATCTACTTGGTTCAGATAGTAGGTACTTTGTAATAACAGGCGGAAGGGGTTCAGGGAAATCATATTCTTTGAACTCGTTTCTGCTATTGTTAACTTATGAAGTAGGACACGTGATACTATTTACACGTTACACTTTGACATCTGCAAATGTATCTATCATTCCTGAATTTATTGATAAGATAGAATCAGCTGATTTAAGCAACGATTTTTATATTACCAAAGATGAGATAGTAAATCTAAAAACAGGGTCTAAAATCATCTTTAAAGGTATTAAAACGAGTAGTGGTACACAGACTGCATCACTTAAATCTTTAGCAGGTGTTACTACTTGGGTATTGGATGAAGCTGAAGAACTAACAGACGAAGAAGTATTTGAAAAGATAGACTTCAGTATTAGAACCAAAGGTGTACAGAATAGAGTGCTACTTGTATTGAATCCTGCAACAAAAGAACACTTCATATATAAGAAGTTCTTTGAAGATAAAGGAATCCAAGCAGGAAGCAATTTAGTTAAAGGTGATACTACTTACATACACACAACGTATTTAGATAACATAGATAACCTATCAGAATCTTTTATTAGTCAAATAGAAAACATTAAACAAAGACGACCTGAAAAGTACAAGCATCAAATATTAGGTGGATGGTTAGATAAAGCTGAAGGTGTAATATTTAACAATTGGACAATAGGAGAATACAAACAAGTAGGTGCTTCTGCATTTGGTCAGGATTTTGGTTTTAGTAATGACCCAACTACATTAGTAGAATGTAATATAGATACTGCTAACAAGAAGATATACATCAATGAAAGATATTATCTACCCGCATTAACTACATCACAGATTTACCAGTTAAATAAACAGCATTGTTTAGATAGTTTAATTGTAGCTGATAGTGCTGAACCAAGATTGATTTCTGAATTACAAACTGCAGGATTGAATATAGTACCTGCAATTAAAGGTCAAGGTTCTGTAACATTTGGAATAGCTTTGTTACAAGATTATGATTTAATAATTACACCTGAATCTATTAATTTAATCAGGGAACTAAATAACTATTGCTGGTTAGAAAAGAAATCTAATACACCTATAGACAACCATAATCACTTGATAGATGCTTTAAGGTACATTGTATCATATCAGTTAGAGAATCCAAACAAAGGAACTTATTACGTCTATTAAATAAACAAGGGCAATGACATACGCACAGATAATAGCCACAATACAATGTTACATTCATCACGTTAAAGGGATTGAAGTACCAATTAACTTACCAAGAAACATTGGTGAAATAAAAAAGATGCAGAAGATGTATTTAATTGCAGAAAATTATTTGCAGGTTTAAAATATTTTATATATTTGCTATAACATTAAACAAATATAACTATGGAATACTACGACTATCAAAACGAATATCCTGAAAACGAATGCAGGTATTGCGGTGAAGCTTGTGAAAAAACATATTGCGATAAGCAATGTGAACGAGCAGATGAAGATTAAGTTTTAAATATGTTGGTTAAAGAGGTGGTCAGAAATGGCTGCCTTTTTTTTGCTTAATACAATAATGTAAAAATGTTATTAATAAATAAAAACAAAACAAAATGAAAATAGAATTAACAATTCCAACAACGCTAAACGATATTAAACTTGCCCAGTATCAAAAGTTTTTATCTATAGCAAAAGACAATGAAGAAAGTGAATTCTTGCAGCAGAAAATGGTGCAAATATTTTGTGGTATAGATTTAAAAGATGTAGCACAAATTAGATATAAGGATGTAGCAGAAATTACTGCAAACATTAATAATCTATTCACTAAAGAAAATAAGTTAATACAACGCTTTAAAATGGGTGGAGTAGAGTTTGGATTCATACCTAACCTTGATGAAATGTCTACAGGTGAATATATGGATTTAGATAATTATATTACTGATTGGGACACTATGCATAATGCAATGGCTGTATTATATAGACCAATTACAAATAAGTTAGGCAACAAATACCAAATAGAAGAATACAAAGGTTCTATAACGTATGCTGATGTAATGAGACACGCACCATTAGATGTAGTATTAGGTGCTATGGTTTTTTTTTACAATTTAGGGAACGACTTATTGAAAAGTACGATAGACTATTTGGAGGGGAATCAGGAAGTGCAGAATATTCTGAACAAGCACAATTTGGAAAACGTTGGGGATGGTATTCAAGTATCTATGCTCTTGCTCAAGGAGACGTTAGAAGATTTGATGAAGTTTCCAAGTTACCAATCACACAAAGTTTAACTTGGTTGACCTTTGAAAAAGAGAAAACAGAAATAGAAATGAAATTAATAAATAAGAATAAATAATGAAAGGATTTTACGAAATAAGCCAAGCAATTAAAAACCAACTGGATGATGATGCTTTTGTAAATACTGTTACCATTGGTGATATATTTAATATTGACTTAAACAAGCAAACGATATTCCCTTTGTCACATATAATGATTAATTCAGCAAACTATAATGGAAAAACTTTCAATTATAACGTTTCTGTTTTGTGTATGGATATAGTAGATGAATCAAAAGAAGCTACTACTGATTTGTTTAGAGGTAATGACAACGAGCAAGATGTATTACATACACAAGAAATGGTTGCAAGAAGATTACTTGAAATGTTAAATAGAGGTGACTTATATGATGATGGTTTTCAATTAACTAATAATTCAGCTTCTATAGAATACTTTGTAGACAGATTTGAAAATAAGATTGCTGGAGTTACTATGACATTTGACGTGATGACTTTTAACGATATGACTATCTGCTAATGGCTAAAGAATTACAAAATGTCAATGATGTTTTAAAACGCTTTAGGGATTATGTGATTCAACAATCAAGAAGTAATTTATCTAAAGGCGGTAAGAACGTTTCTAAAGAACTATATAATAGTATAAAGGGAGAAATACTTACAGAAGATAATTATTCAATTGTTGGCTTTTCTATGGCTGAATATGGACAATTCCAAGACCAAGGGGTTCGTGGTAAATCAAGTTCAGCAAAAGCACCTAAAAGTCCTTTTAGATTTGGTACTGGTTCAGGTAAAAAAGGTGGTTTAACTAAAAGTATATTAAAATGGGTACAAGCGAAAGGTTTTCAATTCCGAAACAAAGAGAGTGGGAAGTTTATGAGTTATCAGCAGACAGGGTATCTTATATCTCGAAGTATTTTTCACAAAGGAATTAAACCAAGTTTGTTTTTTACTAAACCATTTGAAGCAGGTTATAAGAAATACATAGATACTGATTTAATGAAAGCTTTTGGTCAAGATATAGAAACAATGGTAGATTATAATTTAAAAGATATAAAATGATAATATATTCAAGAAGTCCTTACTTCATAACAGTTAACGAATCAGCACAAGTAGGTTCAAAAATAGAATTAAG
>Ga0222712_10001176_pt1 | contig 33393 bp, 23 predicted proteins | sample C33_657DmetaG_FD_165043 | JGI IMG/M metagenome (GOLD analysis project Ga0222712, IMG submission 165043) | Estuarine water microbial communities from San Francisco Bay, California, United States - C33_657D | ecosystem: Environmental > Aquatic > Marine > Unclassified | place: USA: California...
AAAAAGAATAAGAAGATGATTGAACGTACCTCAGGATATAGCAACAAAGTAATGTGGGAGTACTGCGAGATGCTAAAGAAGGTTGTGCTTCAAACCAAAACGGTAAAGTCAGGACGAGGCAAAGCCATTGAGATACGTGAAGTTCTTAAGTACGACACAGAGAAGCATATCATAGACAAGATTGTAAATAGTTGTGAGCATTATAAAAACCTATACGAGATGGAGCAAAATAAATTTCAGTTCAGGGACTATCAGGTTGACATTATTCATAAAGGATATGAGATACTTTCAAAGTATAGGTTTTTATACCTTGCGATGGAAGTTCGTACCGGAAAGACACTTACAAGTCTTGGCATAGCAGAGATGTGTAATATAAAAAAAGTTCTGTTCATTACTAAAAAGAAAGCAATTAGTTCAATTGAAGCCGACTACAATACGTTAAAACCAACATACGCCCTATGTGTCATCAATTATGAAAGCCTACACCTTGTTATGAACGACAATAAATGGGATTTAATTGTTTGTGATGAGGCACATAGTATGGGTGCTTTCCCAAAAGCAAGTGGAAGAGCAGAGTTAGTGGCACAGGTGCTAAAAAAATATAGACCAATGGTGATACTACTTAGTGGGACACCAACACCTGAGTCGTACTCACAGATGTACCATCAAGTATATGCGATACCTAACAACCCGTTCAGAGAGTTTAAAAACTTCTATAGGTTCTGCGACAAGTACGTTAAAATAAAACAGCGTAAGATTAACGGACTGTTTGTTAATGATTATAGTGGTGGACTTGATACTATCCTCAAAGAGATGGAGCCATACACTATTAACTACACGCAACAGGAAGCAGGATTTATGACTGAGACCAAAGAAGAGATACTTGAGGTTGAGATGAAGCCAATGACTTATGCGATGATTAAAAAATTAAAGAAGGAATTGGTGATAGAAGGAAAAGAAGAAACTATTTTAGCAGACACTCCGGTCAAGTTAATGATGAAAGTGCATCAGTTGTGCAGTGGAACCGTAAAGTTTGAGAGTGGCAACAGTATGATACTTGACCTGAGCAAGGCTGAGTTTATCAAAGAGCAGTTTGAAGGATGCAAGATTGGAATCTTCTACAAGTTCAAGGAAGAGTACAACGCACTCAAGCAGGTATTTGGTGATGACTTAACCTCTGAGTTAAGTGTCTTTGAAGACACCCATAAAAACATAGCACTACAGATTGTAAGTGGACGAGAAGGAATTAGTTTGAGACAGGCTGAGTACTTGGTTTATTACAACATTGACTTCAGTGCTACGAGTTATTGGCAGTCAAAAGACCGGATGACCACAAAAGAACGCCTCGAGAATCAAGTATATTGGATTTTCTCGAAGGGTGGGATAGAGCACGACATCTACAAGGCTGTCACAAAGAAGAAAGACTACACGGTGAATCATTTTAAACAAGACTTTTATTTATGACACCAATAGAAGAAATATTTAAAGCATTAGAAACACTCAATCAAAATGACTTTATTGATTGGTTATTAGCAAACAAACAAACACTAATTGAAAATGGTAAAATGTATCTGCATCAACGACAAGAATCGTCCGAGCAAAATACCACAGGAGAAATGGCTTAAAGAAGGACAAGAGTACACCATCATCTTCACGTTGATAGTTCTCCCACAGAAAACTTTAGCAGTACAGTTGGAGGAGATTGACTTAGACGAAAGCTGTATGCCCTATGAGTTCTTCTTGGCGAATAGATTCGCATTCACTCAGGAGGAATTAGATAAGCTGATTGCATTTATAGAAGAATGTAATCACGTTAGTCTTTCTATCAAAGACTTGTTAAAACAAACGAATGAAAGAACAGCAGATACAGTCAAAAAAGATTAAGGACTTAGAGGCTCAGGGATACTACGTAATCAAGTTGATTAACACCAACAAGAATGGCATCCCTGACCTCGTAGCTATCCCTCCAAATTCAGACGTATTGTTTGTTGAAGTAAAGAAGCCGGATGGAAAGATGTCTAAACTACAGGAGTTTAGGAAAAAGGAATTAGAAAACCACGGAGTAAAAGTGGAAATATTTAAAGGCAATCAAATCAAATTAAATGGAAAGCAAACAAGAAATGGACAACCTGCAGAAGATAGTGAATGATATGTTCAGTGTGAATGTAATGAAGAAGGTAAACAAAAGGGAATTTGTTAATGCAAGAAAGGTATTTTCAAAGATATTAGTAGATAGGGGGTTTACCATTTCAGAGATAGGAAGATACCTTAAGAAACACCACTCGACCATCATACACTATATGTCAGACGCTGATGGGATGCTACAATATAGTCCCTCTGTAATGGATAAATACATAGCCTGCAGGGAAACTTTTTTACAAGGAAGAGAGCCAATGGAGTTAAGTCTTGAGCAGCTTGAACAAAAAATGTCTATTATTGGTTTAAATAATCGAATAGAAAAGTTAATTTTGGAGAGAACTAACTTATTAAAGAAGATAGATAAGTACAAAAGACTTTCAGATATAATACAACTCGTTGATGGAAGGACGCAAAAAGGAAGAGAGTCGTTTGTGTTTAAAAAAATTAATCAAATGTTTAATGGCATAACCGACTATGAACAACAACTCGAGTAGCGAGAACTCACGTGCTGAGCGTATCGCATTTAGAACAAATGAACAGCACCTGCTGTTAGCAAACATCTACGAAAACATTGTGGACAGGGAATTTGTCCCCGCAGAACGAGACATAAGAAATTTAATTGTAGACCTACGACTAATATTAAAATCATTGGAAGATGACGACTTTTGAAACCGAGACGGACTTAATCAGAGAGAAGAAAGCAATTGAACTATTCGTTAGTATCTTCGGTGGTTCGTTTAAAAAGTTAGACCCGCACGATGTAGACTACAAAGTCTTTGATAAAGACAAAAGTCTAATAGCCTACGCAGAAGTTAAAGGTCGTATCAGAACTATGCGTGCAGCGTATCCGCTGCCTATATCAGCAAAAAAATTAGTTAAGTTAATTGACAAGCGTATAACCCCTGTACTTATATGGGCGTGCGAGGATGGAATCATCTATGGCAAAGCCAATAAACTGCAGGGAGAAATTAAATGGGGAGGTCGCCCTCCCCGTGACGGTGCGGTTAATGATGCCGAGATGATGGTTTACTATGACAAGCAGAAAGAACTAAAGTATATTAGGTACATTTAGTTTTTTGTACTTGTGAAACTTGATATTACATTACCATTTGCATCTTTTCTTACTCTCTTAAACGTTGAACTTTTAATTGTTCCATCTGAATTTCTTCTTGATGTACGCTTAGGTTTAACAGGTGCAACATATCCTTGCTCAATATCCTCCATCTTGCGAATCTCTTTGTTCATTTTCTTTTGAACTTCTTTCTCATTTTTATGGTCTTGATACCACTCAGATTGCGGACCAAAGTTTTGATTGTATAATTTTGGATTGTATTTTTTAAGTTCAGACTCATTATCATATTCTTCTCCGGTGTCAGGGTCTGTAAGCAAATCTCTTTTAATTTCTTTTTCTGCTTTATTGTCTTCAGCTATTGCTTTCTTTTCTTCAGGAGTAGCTTCTAACTCGCTAACCTTTTCGTCAATTGCGTCTATTTCATCCTGAGACTTAGCTTTCTCTCTTAACTTATCAAGAGCCTCAATTTTTTGAGAAGTGTCGTCTGCTTTTTTATCTGCTCTTTCTTGCTTTGCTCCTGTTTCTTCTGATGATTTACCCTCCCCTTTCTTAGCATACTTTATAGCATTTCTTACAATACTATTTGCTTCTACAGGAGCCAATCCAAGATTAGATAAAACAGCAGGAGCAACCAATACACTTAATGCCTGTCTATCGCTTTCTGATATTTGTTTTACTTTACCAAAATCATCAGTGTATTCTCCGGTAGCAGATAACTTTGATATGTCATATAACTGAGATGCTCTGTCTGCTGCGATACCAAATAAACCAAGACTTTGAAAATAATCTTGCTTAGGAACATTATAGATTGAGAACACGCTTTCCTTAGGAATGCCAAGTAAAGATTCAGTTAAAAAGTTCCCACCTTTTTGATATGCTTTATCTAACACAGGAAGCGGAGACATAATGTCCGTGAATGTACTTGTCACCTGACCTTTAATAACATTATTAATTCTTTTTTTGCGTTCTTCCTCATCCTCGTCTTGACCTAATGCCCATTTAGCAGCAGAGCCTAATAAGATAGCAGAACCTGCAGATACTATTTTAAATGTCACCATCTCCACAGCAAATCCACTTAACGAACGAATAGCAATCTTCTTATCTTCTTCAGTAGCTGTTTTATCTGCTAATACAGCAAGGTCAGCACCAAGTCTTGCAGATTGGTTCATTCTGAAACTTGCAAAAGGAAGCAAAGTCTTAACAAGCAATTGGTTTGAAGATTCTTTATTTGAAAACATCTTACCGGATAAGTCCGCATCTGAAACGTTTTGTTGTCTATCAACCATACGTTGTGCGTAATCAGCAGCCTCCTCATTAACCTCGTGAGTATTGTAATCAATTCCTTTTATATCAATCCCTTGTTTCTTTAATGATTGCTCATAATATGTCATCCAAGATGCACGAGCAATAAATACGTCAGGATTAACCAAGAACTTTTCTAACCACCATTTGTTTAGTTTCTCAACTTTTTTAAGCAATTCAGCACCTTTAGATTTAGATGCTTCATCAATTAATTTATTTAAAGATTCAACCTGAGCCTGAGATTCAATACCTCTATTTGAAATGGCATATCCTGCTCTATTAATAAAATCATTCTTAGCTGCACTAAACATAGCACCCATATCTAAACCACCTGCATTGACAAGAGTGTTCATCGCTACAGGTATTACCTGTTTTATTGGCTGCAGCACACCACCTAATGCTTGACCAACACCCACACTTGCTATCTTATTAAGACTTCTTACAACAGCAGACAACTCATCATTAGAATATGGATTCTTATTTCTAATATTCCCAACATACAATTGAACTCTGTTCTTTAAAATCTTAGCATCTTCTGATTTAGGAACAATCTTTCTGAAATCAGGAGAGTTTAAAAATGCTTCTATTTGTCTAATTGGAGCAGCAGTACCCATATCAATAAGGGCATCGTACATAGCATTAGCATTGTTCTTATCAAATGATAAGTCAATGTACATACTTGTCTCTCCGCTCTTAGGATTTGTTGGTAAAGTCTCCGGCTTAACAGCAGTCATTAATACCCCTGTTTCTTTCTTATATATAACGCCATCACTATTATTGAAAAATGCAGACTCATCATTGCTTAGTTCAACAGGACCCGTTTCGGCACTTAACTTTACAAATTTATCAGGAGTATAGTTTAAGTCTTTATCTAAAACTTTATTGTAAACATTTTCTGCTACGTCTGATAATTGTTCGTATTTATCTGCCCATTCTTTATTCCAAAAATCAATACCTTCTAAGTTAGTTACATCGGTATTGTCTTTTATTTCTTGGATTGAATTGGCATCTTTTAAAATCTTGTCATATACTTTTTGGTATAACTCAGACTTTCTTTGCTCTTGGTCATTGCCTTGAGATAGAACTTTAATAGATTCTTTTATTAATTCTTTTCTTCTATTAAACTCAGCCTCCATTTGTTTGGCAGTACCAATTACATTTCTTATCATAAATGCAGCTAACCCACGTTCAACACTATTGTACTCACTATTGTAAGCCTCTCCGTTTGCTTTCTTTTTATAGAACTGACTTACATATTTGTCAACTATATTATTGGCTTCACGCTCACCCATTGACTTATTGTTCTTCAACTTAGTTACACCCATCGCATCTTCCACTTCTCCTCCACGGTTAAACCCTTTAAACATCTTTTCAAATAAGATATTCAAGTTGGTTGTTTGCTCACCCAAATATCTACCAAATCTTTCAGACCAATATTTTCTCAATGGTTGTGCAACAATTCCTTTTTCAGCTAATTTTTTTAAGTTAAAATTTGCTGTGTATTCAGACAATACAGTCTCCATCTTAGCAGTAGAATGATTCTGTAAGAAATTACCAAGAGCATCAACAGCCTGTAAAGCCTCTTTAGGTTTCAATAAACTAAGGTCCATATCCATAAACCTTTTAACCAAAGCCTTTTGTTTTTTAGTAAACTCTACATCCTCGTCATTGAATTGGTCTTTGCCGGTATCAATGGTTGCATTAATAATGCTTGAGTAAATATCAAACATCTTTTGAATGGTATCTCTAATGATACCTTCATTGTATTTTGTGATAGATTCTTTGCTATCCAATAACTGCATCATATCATCATAGCTTAACTCAGATACATCAACACCCATAAGGTCTTGAATCTCTTCAGCTTTTTGTAGACGAATCTTTTCATCCTGAGCAGCTAATGTTTTAGCAATATATTCAGATGCATTCTCAATGTTTACAGTATTGGCAAACGTAACCTTCTCGCCTTTGATGGTAGAACCTTTAATAGCTTCTTTAATCTTGGCAGCCATCTCGTTGTAGGCGTCAATATCCTCAACCATAGATGGGTCAATCTTAACAAACTGCTGAGCCATATCTCTCAGATTGGCGTTCTTGTTTTTATCTTTTGAAAACTTAGATATATCTTTCTTAAGACCATTGGCTTGACTTAACTTAGAAGAGTACTCTGCGTTAGCAAAGACCTTAGTCATATAATCAATGAATGAATCAATTGATTTTTGGCTAAACATATTAACCTTGCTAAACTTACGAAGTACATTCTTAGCTTGAGTATCGCTAATGGTTCCACGGGTAGTCAATTCCTTTATGCCTTTAGATAATTCATTGCTAACTTTCATCCAAGCAGACTTGGCATCTCTTGCCCCTCTTGCCAAATCTTTTATTTGTTTTTTCAAAAGATTCTTTTCGGTCATAGTAACCTTAGCATCTTTCTTTACAGCACCAAAAAACTTTTGAAATAAAGACTGACCTTCTGTTTCAGCCTCGGCTTCTGTTTTTAGTCTCGCTACACTTGGAGCAGACTTTTCTTTTAAGCCAAGTTTTTTGCGTGCTTCACGAACTAACTTTTCTTTTTGAACATCTGTCGCATTTTTATACGCAGCAGATTGTTGAACAAGTTTCATTACGTTCTTTTCAATCTTAGCAGCATCTACTTTCTTTTTGTTTTGGGTCTCAATCATTGCGTCTACTTTGCTATTTAATGCATCGTATCCCGGCAACTCATTTTCAGAAACACCTTCACCCTTATTGAAATATTCTTTTACAGTTTGCTCAATCTTGTCTCTCTTATCTTCTCCTAATAAATCAACTAAATCTTTTACTGCCTCTTTAACTGCTGCAGCAAACTCAACGCCCTTATCCATCAGCTTACCAATCTCAACAACTGACTTAGCTACTAATTTTTTAACGTCTTCTGCCGTAATCCCTGAGGTTTTAGTTCCTTCAGGAAGTGTTGCACTAAACCAACTTGGTATTTGAAAGTTCTCTATATCTTCTGCTAATTTCTTAGCCTTAGCTTCAAACTCTCCAACCTGAGTCTCTGTCATATCTCTTTCTTGTAATCCTTGAGGACGCATAGTTACATCTCCTGCATCCGCCTCGTCAAACTGAGAGAACTCTTCAGGAAGTAACCCTATCTTTTGGTCAGCAAAAAGACCTTCTTGATATATTTTATCTACAATTAATTTTGCTCCTTCCTCATCTCCTTGCTCACGTAATTTCCTTGCCTCCTCTCTTAACTTGTCAATCTTTTCATTAACACCTGAGAAGTTTACATACGAATTTTGACCACGTGTTTCAGTAGTCATTGCTCTTCTTGCAAGTGGAGAGAACATACGTGCGTGGATATTCCAAGCATTCTCTTCTCCTTTAGGACCAAATGAATTGCCTAACTCTGCGTGACCATAGAAATCGTGGATAGCACGGAACACATCGTTAACTAATAACGTATTTCCTTTAGCATCTTTAAACCCTGAATCTTGAAGCAAAGGGTTTCTTTGTCTTTGTTCTTCTGTAATAGGATTACTTCCAAATCCTGCTTCGGTAGCAAATATTTTTATACGATTATTATTTCTCAAGTCATCAATCATCTCTTGAGAATTAGCATATGGCTCCTCATTGTCTACCTCAATAGTAAACCCTGAGTCAACAAAGTCTTTATATTGGTCTAATGTTTCTTTAGCCATTGCATCATAAGCAGCACGAACCTCAGGATTAGTGGGGTCGTCTTTCATTGCTATGTAAGCATCAGCTATTCTTTTTCCTCTTGCTTCATCAAGTTTTCTTGTGCCGGCAAAACTTGGTCTTTCGGTGCCGAAAACTCTTTGATAATATCTATTCGCAACTTCTTTAGCAGCCGTGAGTGGCTTATTAAAGAGTCTGTTTCCTGCGATAGGTCCGGTTGTTGCTGTTGTTGGTTGTCCATTTTCTGTAGTTTGAGTTATTGTTTCTTGCGTCCCTTGAGGAGTGATGGTTTCTTCGGTCCCTGTGGTAGTGACTTCAAGTCCTTGGTCTCCTTCGCCCACTTGCTGCAATCCCATTTCGGATTGTTGGCTGAGTAGCAGGCTTTCATTTGCTGCTTGTTTTTGAATGGCATCTTCGCTTAGTTTAGTTAGTGATTCATTGATTGCGTTTATTCTATCTTTCTGTGGCTTAACCAACGCAGGGTCTTTGTTAATTATTTGATTCTCTAAATCTTTCTTTTCTTTCAAAAGATTCATTGCATTCTTTTTTCCCTCTAAATCTAAATTCTCAGGCATAGACTTAAATAAACCAACAGAGTTTCTGTAGTTATTTAATGTTGTTTTTGCCTGCTCCATAGTAATCTCTCCTTGATTAACTTGGTTCTTTAGTTTTGTTACAAACGCTTTTTGAATATTCTCATCGTTAGCTGCTGATTCAAATGTTCTAAAAGTAATGTCACTCATATTTAAGAATCCCTTCTTAGTATAAGCTGTACTTACAGCAGTTGGCATACCCATAATGAATCCGCCCACTGCTTCTTGTGCTCCTGCTTTTGCTACATCTTTTACCCATTCAGCCGTAAACGTCTCAGGGTTATTAAACATTTTTGTGCCCTTAATTGCATTGTAAATATCTTTTACACCATACTCTGCTATTTGTTGAGCCGCACCCGTCTCAGCCTCCGCAAGACCTGCTGCAGTTAAAGTAAGAGCACCCTTTGCAATCATACTTTCAACCTCATTCTGAACAAGTTCTTTAAATGTGGTGGCAGTAGTTGTAGCACCGGCTTTACCAAGTGCTCTTAATGCTAACTTATTTAACAACCCTTTACTTCCTACTACATTTCTAAGACCAAGTTCTTCAAGAACAGCACCTGTTATACCAATAGGTATCATAACTGCATTCTTCTCATTCTCTGAAATATCTTTAAACGCAGGATTTTTTTCCATCTCCTGTGCAACGCCATCGCTGACTTGAGCATAAAATGCAGCCGTTGTTAATGCTCTGCCCGGTAATCCTCCACCTATTGCGTTTACCATTGCAGGTAAAGATTTCATTACACCTGCATATGCTCCACCCCAAAAACCTTCTTCTTTTAAACGAGTCCATTCTGTAGTAGTAGTAGGGTCTCCAAGTACAACTCGGTTCCCTTCTCTTACAGCCGGCAATACATCAGCTTTAACTTGCTTCTTACCTAAGTCTCTTATCTTACTTTCTATTTTGTCTTTTTCAGTTTGAGTTAAAGAGTTTAACCATTTATCCGGAGATTGCCCTATGCTTGGTTCTCCTATTTTTAATTCTTTTGCTATACGTAATGACTCTGACTTCCATTCTTCAGGAGCCATTAACATATCCTTTGGCAAAAGACCAATACCCAAATCTATTACACTACTTGCCGCACCTGCAGCAATACTTGATGCTCCCTCTAACAACCAATTCCAAGTACCCCCTAAAAAGGTTCCTTGTTGTGATTTCATATTAGCATATTTGCCAACAGCTTTATCCAAATACTTGGACTCAGTTTCAATTTTATTTTGTCTTGATATTAATTGTTGTCTTTGTGCTTCTAAATCTTTTTGTTTTTGTAACACAGCTTGAGACTTAGCTATATACTCAGGACTGTTTTTTAAAGCCTGAGGAACTTTTGCCAAATCAGAATACTCTGTTTCTAATTGTGTTCTTTGTTTTAAGAAACTACCCATCTCTTGATTAAGATTAGTAGCATCATTATTTACTTTCTTAATAGACTCGTCTACTTCTTTTTGTGTATCAAATTTTTTATTCTCAGCAGCATATGACCTTTCAATAGTTGAAAGACCTTTTACTTGGGCAGAATTATCTTTAATAAACTTTTTTAATTTCTCAGACTCAGACACAGCTTTTGAACTAAAGAATGGGTCTAATGAAACCTCAATTGTTTTACCATTAGGAGCAGTCGCTGTCATCCAATCCCCTGTAGCACCTGATTCTTCAAATTTAAAGCCAAGGTCAGCAAATTGGTAATTCATTTTAGGTACAACAAACTCTTCGTTCTTATTAATTAACTCAGGAGTTATTGTCTGTAATGAAGGCTCAAGAAAGTCTAATGGCTGTTTAGTCTTAGGTTTAGGCTTCGCCCCTATTAAAGGAGTGGTCTCAAACGTTGGAAGTTGTTTTTGTGATTCCAAAAAAGAAGGAGCCGATGGTAATGCCGCAACGCCAAAAGGAGACTGTCCTTTTTTTTTAAAATCCATAGGTCCCTGTTCGGGTTGAATAGGCTGAGTAGGTTGTGCAATAGGCTGCTCGGGAGTCTGAGGTGTTAAGCCTCCTCCTGAATATTTTTGTAAGAATGAGTTCTTATCTTTTGTGTAAAGACCATCACGTGAAACGACATCAAACACTTTATCTTTATAGGCTTGGTCTTGTCCCCATTTAGCCTGAAACTCCTCAAAAGACTTAGTGTATTTACCCTCTCTAACCAATACATCGTACAGTTTCTGTAACTCGTCCATAGTATATTTTTAATGTCGTTTATTAAATATCATCCAACTCACCTGCTCCGCTTGCTATAACTCCTGACTTTATAAGTGCTTTTATATTAGCAGCTTTTTGAGTAGGAGTTGCCCCTGCAGGATTTGCTTTAATCCATTGTTTTATTGCCTCAACAGCACCTGCTTTCTTTATGTTAAATTTAGGGGATTCTTTTTTATCTCCATTAATTATATATACATCATCTGTAAATGGAACAAGAGAAGATTTTACTGTAACTCCCAATCCTGATAATTTAGCATTTAATGCATCTGCCGCATCTCCCTTATCTAATCCTGCAACGTCAGAATCAGCAACAACTTTGTCAATATATTTTCCATAAACCACTGTAGGGTCTACAGGTTTTGCTTGTTCTGTAAATCCTTTTGCAGAAGTTTTTGTTTCTAATGCATTGCTTCCTATGAACTGATTAGCAAATTGTACTATTTTATCTTCCGGTAAAGAGGTACCAAATGCAGAAACCATTGCCTTAGTTAATTTTTTAGGGTCAGTTATTTTGCCATTCTCCATAAAATTATAAGGACTTGAATTACTTCCATCTGCATTTGAAATAACCATTCCTGTAGCCGTTCTGTTAACTATCTTACCTGACTTATTTGCTAAGTACTTAATTGCATTACCAATAGCAACAGGGTCTTTACCTGTTAATGCTGTAGCCATATTTTCTGCAAAGTTCTTCGCATCAGCTATTAATTGTTGATTACTTAATTCTCCTGTAGTAGGTGCTCTACGCTCTTGTAACTGAGCCTGAGGAGTTGTTTTAAGTTCTTCTTTACGAGTGTATTTAGCACGAAGTTCAGTACGCATAAAACTCTCAGATTCTTTCATTTGTTCTTCAGAAAACTGAGGAGTTGGCTGACCTGACTTAGGGTCCTTTCTCAATAAAACTTTTGCAGGATTCTTCTTTGCTTCTGCCTCATCATATGTAAACCCGTACTGCTCACCATTAGGGGCAAACTTTTTGCTATTTGTAAGAACAGATAGTCTATCAAAAGGATTAGTAAGAGCCGATTTTATAAATTGAGTTTCTGAATCTGTAAATTTATATAATATCTGTTTTGTTGTAGGGTCTATGTCTGTTCTACTTCTAATATCTTCTATATTTTCAATCAACCCACCACTTGATAATGAAGCCGTTTTAGCAATAGCACTTGTAACTTCTTCACCTAATCCATTTACAAAAGCGTCTGTTGCTGCATTTGTATTAAACTTATCATACTTTCCTGCAATTTGATTTCTAAGCGTACTAACAGAAACAAACTCATTAGGGTTTTGATTCATTACGTAAACCTCTTTGCCATCTACAATTTTCTTTTCTTTATTTGCAACACTAAGTGTACCGTCTGTTGGATTTATATACAACTCAGATTTATTGAAATCAGATAATCCTTCTGCTTGACCCATAAGCCATTGCTCTAAGTCTTGAGATTTATCTGTTTTGTATCTCTCCATTTTATCAGCAAAAACTGCCTGATATTCTTTGGTAAGATTAAATGCTTGGTCTGTTCCATCAAGAATATTTTGACGAGCAACAGTGTAATCTTTTAATTTCATTTGACCACTTTTCAATAGTCTATCTTGCATCAACATAAATTGAGAAGCATTATCTGCATACTCTAACGCCCATTGATTAGCACCTTTATGCTCACCTTGTGGAGGATTAGCTAATGTCTGACCAAATTCACGAGATGCGGCATCAATTGCAGCTTTCTTTTCTTCACGAATACGAGTTTCGTTTGAGAGCATATCGCTCATATTCTTGCCTACTTCCGCCCAATTTATTTGCGAGTCTGCACTTCGTTCTACGTATTTATAATATGTTGCCATTGATTATTTTTTTATTTATTTGGTGAACCCAAAACTTCTCATTTTCTTTAAATTACCTGCATTTTGTCTGCTCATATAATCTTGGAAGTTTTGTGCTTTCATTGCACCAACACCTGAAACATCAAATCCATATCCTGTTCCTCCTGTACTTGAACCCATCATTTGAACAGCTTGGTTAAAAGGAATTGCTTGACCATTATTCATATATTTCGGAGCCAATGTTTTATTTTGAGCAGCAGAAGCGTAATCAGATTGTAATTTAGAAAACTGTTTAGCACCCTGCGACTTTTCATATAATGGGGCAAAACTTGAAATTTGTTGAGCCATACTTGTAACGCCTTCAAACCCTTGTTGCATTGCTTGTGCTCCTAACTCTTGGGCATTTGCCGCAGCTAATTGAGCACCTGCTACTTCTTCTAAATCTAATTGAGTTCCTACATCACGTAAACGACTATCTTCTTGTGCACTTAGTTTTTCAAGGTTACTTAACTCTTGACCCATTGCAGTTCTAATTCCTGCTTGACCTTGTTGTTGTGCTAATTGGATACGACCTGCTGTTGCAGCCGCACCTCTTTCGCTTTCCACACCTGCTTGAATAGCCTCAGCACCTTGAGAAAGCAATGCTTCTCTTTCTAATTCGTAAGGCTCTTTTTGAATAGATAACTTGTCATAAAAGTTTACCTCTAATTTTTTACGAGCCGCTTGCATAGCTTCGTCAGCATCACGCTCTGCGTTACGCTGTGCTTCTTTTTGTTTGCCGGCTTGTACAAATGATGCTGTGGTAGTAGCTGCTGTTGCTGCTAATCCAATTCCTGCTGCGATGGTTGTAAATGCTGCCATATTATAATACTTTTATCATTTCGCCTGTATAAGAATCACCTTTTATGTATCCAAGGTCTTCGTACATTCCTATAAGACTTTCGTTTTTAATTAATGCGTAACTATATTTACTTCCTGTTTTTTTACATATATCTGTCAACGCTGACACCAATAACTTAATGGCGTCTTTTCTTTGTGGCTTCTTGGTATATTCCTTGTTTGATATTATCCAATCTACCCACGCTACTTTGGAATTAGTAAGATACATAAATCCGGCACATACAGGGGTTTCATCATCATAAATAATTATACCACCTTTGCCGTCATTAGGTAAGAAGTCTCTTTGCGGAGCCGTCCATTCCCACTGTTTCCACCATCCTACGAGTATCTCATCGTAGTCTGTTTCGTTCAGTTCTCGTATATATAATTCCATATTCTTACAAAGATATTAAATTTAAGGAAAACTTTTCATAACGTCTGACTGTACCGCAAACAATTCTACTTTAGTGTTAGACGTGTTTTCTATATTAAATGTACAATAATGACCTAAGACTCCGTGAGACTCAGCTACTGAATTTTTAATATATAAGAAAAACGCATCTTGAATAGGTATAGGTGTTGTTCCCGGGATAGTAATATCTATGGTTAATTGGTTAACTGAATTAGGCAAATCTACCGTAATAGCTGTTACTTTACCTGCAAGTACAGGAGTGGTATAAGGAGGTAACGAAAAATACAACAAATCTCCAACGCTAATAATATTACCTATGGCAACACCAATAACAAACTTAACTATTGTACCACCGGAAGCAACCTGATAGCTTCTTCCTATACCATTGACACTTCTAAGAGCAAGCTGACCCACTGAGTTGTTACGTACAAATGCAAAGTAAGCCGCTTCTTTCTTCTCAAACCAAGATTCTTCTATAAATCCTGAGTATTGTAAATCAGTTTCTAAAGTTACTCCCCACTTGTCATCTCCCTGCAGATTGATTGTCTTGAATAATTTATTCTCAAGAGGTGCTGTATTAAATACACTTTGCAATGTAGTAGGAGTAAATGCCCCTCCCGCATCACCAATCTTTACCCACCAAGGACTATAGAACGTGTTTCTGTCTGCATTAACGTTATGACGATACAAGTCTCCTCCTTTAAAAGTATAGAAATAGTTGTTCATTCCTATCATCCAATCAGGATAATAAGAGTAGAAGGATACCCATCCTCCGACCATATCGCTATATGATAATGTATAATTTGGCATAGTTGTTTATTTTATACGCATCCGGTATCGCAATGTGAAAATGTATCTAAATTTAATGTTGTCCCTAAATCTCCGCTAACTACGGTATATGTTGTAGTAGAAATACCTGTAGAAGTATTAGCACAAGCTGCATCGGTTATTATTCCTGTGCAATAAGCGTTTGCATAATTACTTCCTCCAAAAGTACATCCACTTGATGTAATTATAACATAAATCTCATCCCCAAGAGAAACATTCCAAGTTCCACTTGCAGTATAATCTCTGCTTTCAACAACCAATCCATTAACATATAAATCCATTGTGCCAACAGAACCACCTGTTTCACTATAAGACCAAGCTAAAGATGCAGTAGTTGGAGGTGCCGAACAAACTCCTAAAGCAATAACTACGCCTGCTGAATTTACTTGAAACCAATCATTACTGCCCGTAATTGAACCTGTTGCTTTATAGTATCCTGCGTTCAATGGTGTTGAGCCATATGCATCAGCATATACAAAGTCATACAAACCAACGGTCCCCGGAGTATCAGCTAATGAAGCATTATAATAAGTTACGGTTTCTGATAAAGCACAGGCAGCTACTGAAGAGACAGCATTTACGCTTGAACTAAATCCTGTAAGAAGCACAGGACAAGCAACCGACATTTGCCAAGCAGTTCCTGAGCAAGGTCCAACTACTTCAAAGTTAATAACTGATGGAGATGCTGTAAGTTTTGGTATAACCATTAAACAACTTCCCGGAGCAGACGCTCCTAATGACACATCCCCCGGTGCTACAGTTACACTTTGAGTGCCTCCTGTAGCAACGAATGCTGTTCCATTATAACTATATTCTATTAAAGCAGGATAAGTAGTTCCTGATATTCCACAATCCCCACTTGTCTGACCAACATATGTAAGGTTTCCTGAAGTGCTACTTTGGTGAAGTCCATCTACAGAAGAGGTTAGTTTATTATAAACATTTGCCCCAAGTGTGGCTCTTATTCCATCAGGAACCCCATACGGGTCAAATCTTACTATAACTGCACCAATATCACCCCCTGTGCTTCCGGTGTCTAAATCAAGAAGATAAATGCCTTGACCGCCACTTGCGTTAATAGTCTCTCCGCAAGGAGTAGCACAAGTAGGGCAAGTTTGCTGTGGCAATAAGACACATTCAACCTGTTCTCTAACAATACTCCCGTTAGAATAAAACCCATCATCGGCACATATACTTAGAGCCTCATCCGTAAAGATAGCAGTTGCCGACCCAAGAGAAGGTGCGTTTAAATAATATGATGAACTTGTTGCCATTTGTTATATTTTAATTTAATTATACGGGACAGGTTGGAGGTGCTACATTTTGTGCTCTTAAATTTACAAGAGCATATAATGGAGTTGGATTTACTAAATAATCTTCATATTCTTCCACAATAGTAATTGCTGCACTTGTATATATTGTTCCACCATCTAATACATCACATAAGTTAAAATGTATAATATTTCCTGAACCTGACACCCACTCTCCACGAATGGTATAAGGTAACTCAGTTAATAATGGATATATTGTTCCTGATTGAACACTACCTGCAGTAGAAGTAATATTAAGTAATTGAGACCCAACGTTATTAAATACTGTTAATGCACCGCCTGATTGGTTTCCTACGTTCCAATCTAATTGAACTGTTGTAGGTGCTGTACAAGCTGACTCGCATTCGCCCAATGTTGCATATGTTCCTGTTCCGTCACCGGGGTCTGTACAGGTTCCTGATACACAATTATAAGATTCAACAGCAGGCGTTCCACATCCACAACAAGCATCGCTAAGAGTTGCTGAAAAACATAATGTTGCAGGTATAGCCGCTCTAAAATCCCATACCAAATATAAATAATCTTGTAAAGCAGGGACTGTAAAGTCTGCATAATTATTAGTTCCACCACCTTGATTAGGCGTAGCCGTTGTAGCTAAACCTAATAATGTATTCACATCTGTGGTATTGTTGCCATATAATGTATCAGAAACAAGGTACTTAAACTTGTCTGTAGCAGGATTGAAGACAAATGTATCTGTAGGAAATTGATTTGAAATCATTGTCATTGTGCTACCTGCAGGAGGGAATGCTCCCGTACCTACATAGTTTGTAGTAACATTGTATCTTGAAATCAAAGGACTATCTGTTCCTGAAGCAAACGTGACAAGGCTTGATTGCAAAGGAGAAATAAACGCTCCATCTACATATCTGTATTGTGTGTGGATGGTATCTCCTGAATCATAATCATTAGTAAGAACAATCTGTACAATTGTAAGAGATGCAGCATTACAACAATCAGCAAGTACATTTAAAACAATGTCTCCTGTATAATTTATTGTAATTGAAACCGTCTCAACAGATACTGTATCCTTGTTAAAAGTTAAAGTTCCACCTGTAGAAACCCATCCTGTAGTATCAGTTACACCATTGTAATCAATTACTATTTCAAATTGTGCTCCTTCAGATATTGATGACACGCTGTAGTTGACATCAGTCAATCCAACTACAGGACCTAAATCAACGCAATAATTTATACTCTTGGTTTCTTCAGCTAATGTTGTTAAAGTAAACGTCTGAGAAATACCACACTCTAAACATTCAGGATTGTAAGGTAACTCAAGAGTATTGCTTGATAACACATACTCATTCATATATGGGTCAAACCCACCAAGTTTCTGTGTATTAAACGACTCGTTGAATGTATCTCTAAACCAAGTTCTCATATTCATTTCAGAGATAACCTTGAGTTCCTCATTAGAAAAAGAGTTACCACGTAGTTGTAAAACTACACCACGTTTTACGTCAGTAAAAAATCTATCGTATCCCCATTGAACATAACTTTCAGGGTTAAAACTGATACCATACTTCTCGGTACGTGCAATTTGTGTACCCAATACCTCAGGTACAGATGTAACAGCACCGCCACCGGTTGAGTCTGATAGTAAGTTTTTGTCTGCTAATACATATGAAATTTTATCCTCTTGTAAAACAAGTACGTCAGTTTGACGACCATCCATTACATATATACCACCAAATGAAGTCTCTAAGTTCTTATAGTTTAATAGACCTAAGTTAAATTCATTTAACCTATTTACGTTTGACTCGGCATTGTAAACACCACTATAAGTAATGTCAGCAAATCTATCAGCCTCTTTATAGTTCTGAGCAGATACACTTGTAACCCTGTTACCAAAGCTAAAAGAGTTGCCAATGATTGAATCACGAATCTTATAACTTTCTGCTCCGTTTCCAAAAGCAAAACAGTTAAAGAACTTGGTATCAACTACAGCCGGAATACCCAATGCAATGTCTTGGTCTTGTAGGTTTCCCATATGATTGCCATTTGAAATAGCAAAAGACATTTCATTTTCAAAAAATACATCAGGTAATGAATCACTTGGTTGTGTTTCAAAAATTAAAGTATTATCAGAACGGAATACCGTAATACTAACCTCAACATTTGATGCACGAGAATTAGGATAACCAATACCGGTACAAGGGAATGTACCCGTTACCATTAATTGTAATTGGTTAGTTCCTGTGTTTCTGTAAAACTTATAATAGTTAATACATAGGTCAGTTAAAATATCTCCTGCTGTATTAGTTATTGTTGGTATAAATTGATTATCAGGGATACATTGACCGGCACCGGCATATCTTGAACCGTCATTTAAAAATTGCTCAACATCATCTCCTACAAACCAATCATACATATTGTCGTAATCGTTTGAGCAAATAAGAGTTTTTTCTAAAGAACTTCTTCTTTCCTCACAACTATTACCTACACCGCCTCTTGTTTGTTTAATTGTCATAACAATTCTACTACCTGCAGGAACTGAATAATCAACCCACGCAGATGTAGCCGTATCATAACGGTTCATTGGATAGTATAAAATAGGAGCATATCCTGCACCTCTTGGAGCAGTCTCAGTCTTTTTACCCGGAGCAATAATGGCTAATTCATCTTGAACAATATTAAAACTGTTAGGATTAATCTTCATATATACGCCTGCAGGAATTGGTATCAACACCGTTGGGTCTAACTCACTTTTAATCTCAATAAAGTTAGATGCTTGTGATTGCTTCTCAAGAACGGTTGCATACACACAAGAAGTGGTTGCTCCATTAGAATCAGCCTTAACAATCAATCTATCTCCCACCTCAATCTTACGTGCATTCTCGCCTTCAAGTAAGAAGTACGCATTATTTGTTATTGGGTCTTGGAAGAATATGCTACAATAAATTGTCTCATAATTCTCTTCGTCAGGCTTAATAACAAATTTATATCTTGTTGCCCAAGCCGGAGGTATTTGTGTTGGTGGTATAGTTACTTGAATAGAATTTTTAAACGCTGACAAACCACAAGGTACGTGTTCCGTATTATTAGGACTCACAAGTGCAGTTGTTGCTCTATTAAACTCATCCATATAAACTATACCAATCTCATAATCACGATTGCTATGTAAACTTTGAGGATTAGCTATTTCTTGAAATGTGGCTTCTGCTAATGTAACCTCATAATATTCGTATAAAGTTTGAGTAGGAGTAGTAACATTATCTACATATCTCATTGCAGGAAATTGTAGTCCAATTACACTGCTTGCAGGACTTGTAATAATACTTACCGGCTGACCTACTGCACTAATACCGCTACCATTTTTAGTAAAAGCATTTAAGTTATTTGGTATTGCACAGTTAAATGAATCGGTAAAGGTTGTTCCATTACAAGAATTAGCAACTGTTTGGATATTAGCTGCCGTACCTACTGCATTTTGAAACTCAACACTTGTAGCTAATGCATAAACTGATGTATATGTAGTAGCTAAAAAGAACGCAAAGTTCAATCTAACTGTAGCTGTTTCTTCTGTAGGAAATGGTGTCTGTCCTGAAAACTGAGCGTGTGCAATAGCAACCTCTAAGTTTATTGCAGAGCCGGATACTAAATTTTGTCCTGTTAAATCAAAAGTAACTATGGCATTAGCCACGTTTACACTTCCGTTTATAGAATAGTTTCCCGACTGAAGACCATCGTCAATGTTTGAATTACCAATTGGCGTTGAAACCAAGTTAGTTGTGTATTCAAATTTAACAGGGACACCATATTGGTCTACTAAATTATATCCTTCAACGTAATTTCCGTACATCAATCTATTCCCCATAATAGTCTGAGCCTTTGCAAAACGAGGCACGTTATCGTACAACCTTAGCAATTGAGACTCAGATAGTATTGTGAATATCTTACTGTTAGTAAATGTATATTGGTATTCTGTATTATTTGCAAGACCTAAATTAGCCTTATCAAGTTTCTCAATTACTTTTATTACGGTACCATCTGCTCTTTTAAACAACAAGTCTATACCAACTACAAGAGAACTTCCTGAGTTGTATGTGATTCTTGCTGAGTTACAGAAATTGGTCATCCCCTCATTCAAGAAACTTTCGATACTAAAACTAAATGGATTAGGTACAAACGCAGGTTGAGACCACTGAGAAGTAGCACTATACTCTCCATCAATGTATCTATATCTATAAGCAAAGCAAATGAATCTTGTATCTAAATAATTTTCTTGACCATTAGTCACAATTGGCTGAACTCCCGGAGATTCAACCGGTGGTTTTTTTATCACAAGTAATGACTCTGCACTTACTTGGTCTGTGTTAGCAATTGGATTAGGATAATTCCTATTTATATTAATAAATCTTGGAGCATTATAATCATCTGTAAAAAAAAACAAATCATTCAAAATGTCCATACCCGTAACTAAGTAGTTCGGATTGAAATTAAGAGTTGTATTTACACCACCCCCATCGTCAATGCTGACAACGTGATATGTCAATATACTTGATGAAACATTAAAAGAAACAATTAGGTCAAGTTTACCTGTAGCACCTACAGGAAAATCAGGGTCGTGAACAAGCCAATAAAGAGTCTCATTCACGCTGTTTTGTAAAGCACCAATACATTTTGCCGCAGCACTAAGAGGTGTTCCATCAATGTACGCTAACGAAGTAAGGGGAAGATTCCCTTTTGTATTTTCAATTACCCCAACCTCAGAGTTCTCGGTTGAACCCATCCTAATATTCATAGCATCTACATACTCACCTTCAGGAAGCAAACGTTGGTCTACTACCTTGTTCATTCTACCCGCTATAAAGTTTCTTGTAAAATTTGCCATTTTATTTTATTTGCTTGTCCATACCTCTCATATTCATTAAGAGTCTGCCGGGATGAATGTTACTGATTCTTATTTTAGCATTACTTAGCAAAGCCTTTCTCTTTTTACGAGAACGAGCAATGATATATTCTTGCACACCAAATTTAGAACTTAATATCTCATACTCAATAGCTGCGTAAATATATGCTTCAAACAATTTGTTTACCGTAATCAAAGAATTGTCTCCTTGCTCCATACCATCAGATACGTACTCAAGAATACAAGATAACCCTGACATTGATGAATCAAAGTTAATTACTCCTGACTTTCTATCAATATTAAAAGTCGGGTTAAAGTTTGCTGTTTCTGTATTTAAACCATAAGCAGTTCCAATGTTACCTTCAAAGTACCACATCCCATCATAGTTCCATCCCAACTGACCATTGAATTGATTGCCTTGGTTAAGATAAATACTCTTTTTAAGATGCGTCAATCTATCATAATCAATCTCAGAATACTGAGGACTTAATGCGTTTCCGTATTGGTCAAACAAAATACGACCTGTATTGTCTTGAAGATATGCTTTAGATGAAAGTGTTTGAATATTCTCAGATAATGGTCTTAACCAACCATCTTTGTACAAAGACACACGAACCCAATTGACATAGTCAGATGGTAGGATAAACCTTAAGTTGTCAGGTACAGTCAACTCTAATACTTTAATTTCTTTAAAAGCATCATAGTTTAATTCTTGAATAGCACGCTTTGCGTGGAACAATACCTTGTAACGCTCTTCATTATTTACTAATGAATGGTTTCCTGAATACATTAATAGGAAATTGTTTACAATATCCTGAAGACTTATAAACTGATATGACCCCCAATTTTTATCTTCGGGTACCACACCTCCATTTTCATAATATTGATACTGTGATATATATGCCATATCTTAAAATTTTTATTGTTGCATACTGAATGTAGGCTGTTCGTGTTGTTGTTGTGCCATACCAAATTGAGTAACCTCTGATTCACGAATAGACATACCTGCATATTCAAGTATCTTAGTCACTAATTTATATTCATCTTCGGGAGGTAATTCAAAGTCTTGATAATCATTTTGTGATTGGTCAAATACAGGCTCCCCATTGGCTAAAGTAATATAGGTCCATTTTGGTACTTTAGGATACCTAAAATAAGTCGCTTGTACCTGACCCTTGTTACTTATCGTTGTAGGATAAAAAGTCAATTCTGAGCCTTGTAATGCGTAAGCAGGGAACTCCTTAGTTGGAGGAGTTAAATTTGAATTAACCAATAAAGCAAGTTTGTTATTAATTACCTTTTCCGCTTGAACAATAGTAGCAGAAGAAACAATAGCGTAAGCATTTCCTGAAGCTAAAAATATATTTGAATCTAATAATAGAACAGTATTGCTTAATACTGATACCACTGTAGAAATTAATCCTGTTGTTAAATTTGTAACCACATCTCCTGCAGAAATATCCAAGGCTGAAAATCCACCTGCAGAATCAACTAATTCATTAGTAACCACCGAAGTGTTGGTTCCAATCTTAAGGATAACCGGCTTACATTTAATGTCTAACAACATATAGGTATCATAACCTGTAGTCGTAGTAGTAGGCATTGAAAATTTATTGGCAGAGATTTTTGTAAGGTAATCTGTGCGTAAGAAATACTCTAAAACTTCCGCAATTGGTTGCTCAATATCAGCATAATCAACACCTGACATCCGCCCATTCTCAGCATTTATAACTTTGTTATAACTACTAAAGTACTCCTCATAAATTTCCATCTGTGAGTTTTGGGCAAACAGATTAAAATCAGAAGGAGATATGTATCCATAGTTATTTTTATTCACTATAGATAATACTGCATTTCTTACTGAGTTTATCATTAGTTCTTTTTTTACAAATATACATAAAAAAAAAGAGGGCACAATAAGTGCCCTTCTTTCCAATCATCAATCAATAATCAGTATCTACTAACCTAAAGTTGCTTCTAACATCTTTAGAGAGTCTATACCCTCATCGCTCTGTAAGAAGTGGGCAACCATCTCATATGGGTCTTCTCCAAACGGAACGGATAACATTTTCTTTTTGTTGGTGGCGGTATTAAACCATACCTCTTTCTCACCATTTCTTAATATCAATAACTTGTTCTCAAAGAATGTACGAACCTTGGCTTGGAATTTCAATTCAGGGTCGTTCAATATGTTCAAGAACTCCTTAGGGTCTCTTTTAGCAAATACCAATATATCACGCTTTAACTCAGCAGTAGATATGGTAGATGGGTCTTTGCCAAACATCACTCTCGTAAGAGTTTCTAATTGGTCTGTTGTAAGCTGACGTGCTTCTACTAATGCTTCAATCTCTAAATCCAAGTCTTGAACCTCTTCTGCTGCGTCCTTCTCCTTATCTACCTCTACAAAAATGTTGCCATTTAAAGGGTGATAATGTAAGAACTGCTGCAATACAGGGTTTGTTCTTGGGACTCTTAAGAATCCATCTTCAAAAATGATAGGCTCAATAATGAAGTTTCCGTCTTGCTCGTCCTCAAATGGGGACTTTTGGTTTGTGCAATATCTTAATGCACGATTCATATTGTTTTTCTCGTCAAACCACATTAGTGGAAAACGAGGATGATTCCTTGACGCTAACGTGTAAGATAGCGGGTTTCCTATTTTCAACTTATAGACTTTGTCTACAGATGTTGTACTTTTTGCCATTTTATATTTAATTTAATTTGATTTAATTTTTAAAAAAGGAGAGTGTCTTTGAAGACACCCTCCCTGTAATTTTCTTCCTTTATTATCCGTAACGGAATAAAACGAAGTTGTTAGCACCCAAGGTACATACGCAACGCTCAGAAAGGAAGTTAACCTCCATTGCATCCAAATCGCTGTTAGTCGCACCACCGGCAGAACCTGTAATCCAAGTTTTGTATCTGCGGTCTTCAGCTTCAGAAGCACGGTAACGAACGTGTAAGAAAGGACGCTTAGCGTTCTTGCCCATAATTTGGTCGTACACTGAAGTAGAACCTGCAGGAACCATCAAACCTGTGATAGTACCGGTTGCAGTTGCAGCAGTAGTATTTAAACCACCACGCATAGTTGGGTCATTTAAGTATTTCCAATCAGACTTGTAGAAATCGTAACCTCTACGGAATCCTGTGAAACCTAAATTTAACGCCATATCAACATCGTTATCGAAAAGACCAAAAGAAGCTGATTGAGCAACACCACCTGAAGTGTAGCCGTTCAATGTAGCTAACATATTGTCAATATCGAAACTTAATCCACGATTTACGAATACTACGTTCTCTTCGATAGCACCTTGCTTATCTAAACGAGAAACGATAGAATCCCAATCAGATAAAGTTGTTGGAGTACCACCACCCCAAACGTTACCACGATTGTTTACAACGTAGAAGATACCTTGAGAACCAATGTAACCTGCAGTTGCAGCACCTGAAGAAGATGCAGCAGGAACCGCTTCAATCATTGAAGTCTCTAAGTAATCCTCAAAACGTAAACGAGTCTCGTGCTCTGATTTCAAATACCACAAGTATCCTGTAGCACCGTTCTCAGTAGTAACTTCAACCCAACCGATTTGAGCCATATCTGAGCCATTAACCGCATACTTATCTTTAATGATAATAGGGTTGTTGCTGTAGATATCATCTTCTGATTCTAATGAACCAACCATTCCGTTAGTTCCTTTCTTAAACTCAGAACCGTAAATGAATACAGTACAAGCTGTAGAAACAGCGAAAGATTGACCTGCAGTCTCGTAGTAAGCTACTGTGAAAGTAGTTGCTGAAGGAACTGCAGTTACGATAGCCTTGTTGAAAACACCTGATGTATTGTTTTGAATCATCAAAGTTTGTCCAACACGAATAGCGATATAAGTCACACCACTATCAGCTACAGTGAAAGTTGCTGTTGAAGCACCTGCTGCTGCTGCTGAAGTACAACTTGTGTACTTGATGTGTAAACGTCCTTGTTCTGCCCATTTGATTTGGTCAGAATTAGACGGCATCTCTGCTCCTACCATACGTAAGAAAGATGCGATTGTTCTATTACCATAACGCTCAAATTCTTTTTCATAAGTATCAGGAAGATACTGATTCAAAAAGTTGAAGTTGGTAATGTAGTTTGTTTGTAACGCTACCTGTTCTGCAGAGGGCTGCAGGGCATAGGTAGGGGAACTTAAAAGTGCACTTGCCATTTTTTTAAATTTTTAATTGTTTATATTCTTTTTATACTGCGAATTTTCAGGTTTCGTCCTGAATCAGGGTTTATCGCTTTCACCTGCATTCCATCTGCAGACTTGCTAACCTCAGGTGCTTTACGCTCTGACATATTGATGTTTTTGGTTTTACGCATTACATCTTCAGTAGCATCAGACATCCCTTGTTCATAAAAGAATTTAGCAAATTTGTCAGGATGCATTGCTATCGACAATGACCTATGATAGCCTGCTGCGTCTTTCATCAAACCTTGCTCATCCAAAAACTTATTAATAAAGTTTTGTGGTGTTGCTTGGTTCTTTTTCAACTCACTAGCGTCTCCCGGAGCAAACGTGAACTTCTTGTCATTAACATTGAACTCAAAACCTTTGAACTCTCCGCTAAAAACATCGTTCGTCTTTTGGTCAAACCATTGACGTTTACGATTGTTCTCCTCTTCTATGGTCTTTGCCTGTTGGGTATATTGCTTATAGCTTTCGTATACTTCTTTCTCCTCATTCGGAATGAATGCCGTTCTTGACTCAAGAGGCACTCTGTATTGCTCCTTTTGGGAAGTGAAATATTTCTTGGCTTCAGCAAGAACTTTCTTTTTTGCGATTTTTACCTTTTTAATAGAAGCCTCATCATCTAAGTCTTCGTCATACTTATAATCCTCTATTAACGCCTCGATGTCATCACTATCAAGACCATCTTGTGTAGATGTAAGATACTCTTTAAGAAGTTGGTCAGGATTCATTGTATCAAAGTCTTTATTTAACTTTAAAAAATCCTCAAATCCACGACCCGTTTCTTTTTTATATTTCATATAAGCAGAAACATCTTCAGGTAGTGGCTCAGCTTCTTTACGCTCAGCTACCAATTCATCCAATGAATTTATCTGCTTGTTATATCTTTTACCAATATATGAAAGAACGTCTTCATCTTTTAACTCCGTTTCTGCAGGTATTGGGTCTATTACAACCTCTTTATCTACTTCATTATTTTCTTGATTTAACGACTCTTCGTGTTTATCAAGTAACTCTTTTTCTACTTCTTGAACACCTTTAGGTTCAAGCATTTCTACGGCTCTAACTTTATATTCCATTTGATTTGATTTTATTTATACAAAAATAGATAAAAATTTCGACATTTTAACGAGGCTCAAATTCAGCTAAATCAAAACCATCTAAGCTATCCTCATTTGATTCAAAACTTATTGGAGGTAAATTATTCTTTCTTTGATTAATTAATTTAGATTGCTCTGTATTTTGTTGGCTAATTCTTTTTGCTTTAGCATCCTCTTTTGTCTGCTCTCTAGTATTTATATTGCTTGTCTCCATACCGTGAAGTTGCATATTGTAATCAAATTCCTCACGCATCAATTGAGATTTCATCTCTGCTTCTTTCTCTAACTTTTGAATCTCAAATGCTACCTCGGCTTGTTTGATTTGCATTTTAGACCTTGTCTCCATATCTATCTTCTGCATAGCAACCTGCCCTGCCATCTCCTGAGACTTTAATTGTTGCTGAGCAATCATTGCTTGCTTCTGCATCTCATTCTTCTCTAAACGCTCTTGAGTCTTAATACGCTTCATCTTTAATAACTGATTAGCAAGTTTAATATTGCGAATCTCACGTATGTCAATTGCATCCTCAAGGTTAATGTCGCCTTTAGATAATGCCATCTGAATGTTCTGCTCAAGCTGTGCTTTTTGCTCTTCATCAGGTGAAACTTCAATGAATATACCAAAGTCATAAATATAAAGGTCCTTTATCTCCTCTAATATAGATACATTGTATTTACCAATTTGATTGGCAAACTCATCTTTGAAGTCAGCGTATTGCAAAATGTCAGCAACTCTATAAGTTAAAGCCTCTGCTAATGAACGATAAACATACAAAGAACCATCAAGGATGTGCCTTGTAGCTGTATTTGAGTTTAATGCAGCCATTTTTTGTAGACCAACTAATGAGTTAGGGTCAGGATTAGAGCCATCTCTTGCTTCGTTAAGACCGGTCACAGACCTAATCATATCGATGTAGTGGTTCATATTTGTAATCAACATCTGCGTTTTAGCAGCACCTGAGTTAGAGTTTAACTGAGTGATAGGCACTCTTGCATTGTTAAAGTCACCATCTTGCGTGAAGCTACGTCCAATTACGCTACCCGTTTGGAAGTATAGTCTTAAAGCATCCTCAGGATTGTATGCGTTACCCGTACCTAGGTCAATCTCGTTTAGACCATCAGCATCAATAAAGACACCATCAGGAACTACACGAGCAATAACTTGTTGTAATTTTAAATGCGTGATTTGAATCAAGTCAGCAAATGGTATCATCCTTCTACATAATGACTCAATAACCCCCTTGTACATACGTGGAGCACAAGCTACATAGTTTGGTAGTGCGTGTTGGGATGCTGACTTAGGACGAACCATATTCTCAGACAATTTCCATTGTAATAAGATATTGGTACCCATTACCATAATACCTTCATACCAAACGTCAATTGTTTTCTCTATTTTTTCAAAATTACCTTCCTCCATCATTTCGGTAGGAGGATTAAATGTATCATCTTTCTCAATAACACGAGAACCACCTCCTTCTAAAATTTTCTTTTTATAAACAACTTTCTTAGAGGTCTTATAATTAAAATATAATAAAGTACAAGTATCACGATTGAACATACTATTCTCGTAGAATTGTGCTACGTTGTAATAGTCATACCAAGCCTGACTGTATTGTGTAATTTCTTGTAAATCTTCTTTAGTCAAAGATTGGTCAATCTTCATTAACTCTGTTATTGCAAGTGTTTTAATTTCACCCCAATAAAAACAATCTTTAAAGAATGGGTCTTCAGTATAACTATAAACAATATTAGCAGGGTCTACATACGTAAGTTTAACCCCTGTTCCTTGTAAAAATTCGTGTTTAGCAACTCCAATACCAACTACGGTAATATCATAGTCCACTCTTTTACGAATGTCATCATAATGATTATCATCAAAAATGGTATTGATTGCTTCTTCTTCTGCAATCTCAATAGCAGGCTTAAACTTAAGCTGCATATATAAAGCCAACTCATCATCAGTCTCAGGCAAATCTTCCGGGTCCATCATAAAAGCATTGACACCTGTCTTCTCTTTTATGGTTGTTAAAATATCTTTTGATACCATTTGAGACTCAAGCATATCTTGATACTTACTTCTATTAGATTGAGACATTGCATCTTGTGCATATGCTTTAACCTTAAAAAGCCTATCAGACATTCCATTAACTACAATATCAACAAACTTTGGTATAATAGGAACAGGAGTCCAATCTAAATTTAAATAAGACAAATCGCCATCAATAGCCAATTCGTTTTTGTATTTGCCAATTGGTTGTTCACCTCTCGCATATAGTCTTAGCCTACGGAAATCTCTCCATTGGCTATAGTACCTACAAGAGTTACCATCTTTACGAAACCACTCATATTGTATCCCCTGCCCAACTTGAAGTCCAAATTCCTTCGATGCTCTTTCCGCATCAGTTGTTAATTGACTTGGGAAAGATGTGGCATTTATTTGTACTGTTACATTTTTCATCTAATTAATTGACTTGTTGTTCCATCGTTTTTATACTTAGCAAAGTTAATAATTAAATTTGATTCTTTTTTCTCAGGCATATATAAATGCTTTTGATTTGCCATTATACATAATCCCGAACTAATAGAGGCATCAAATTTTGTTCTGTCGTTTATATCAAACCTCGCCCAATCCTCAAGTGTTCTTGTAAATGGCATTGTGCCCATTTCCTCAGGGTCTCTATATTTTGCTTCTAAATCTAATCCTACAAACTTCTCGATGTAAGATTCAATTGCAGATGCGTGTGCTTGTTTTACATCTTCTGATGAGTTTGGAATACCTCCTAACTCACGCTCAGTCTTTGTTAACTTAGCCATTTGCTTATCCGGTCTATTTACAGAAAAACCTCTGTACCCTCTATTTTTAATATGATACAAAAGTCTTGGCTTGTTATTCTCCACTAAGATAGGCATTCCGTAGAATATACACGCCATTAGCACCTCTTCAAAAAATATTTCTGCTGTTTGTGGACGAGCAATGTACTCCAAAAAGAATTGATTGACAGGAGCGTCATCCATATGAAACTTAGTCATACCGTGTAGTGCACCATTAGACCCACGTCCCCCAACCACGGCTGATATGTCGTATGAGTCACAACCAAATGAGCCAATATGCTCATTACCGGGATACTTAACTCCGTTACGTATATGTATGTTGTTCTGCATATGCTTAGGTGGTGCCCAAGCAATATTAAACCTACCACGAGTGTCAGGTGTCCAAATAACCTCAGTATCTTTGATGCCATCTTTCCACGAAAAAGACCCACGAGTAAGGTAATGTTCCTTAATCATTGAGTCGTTATAGTCAATCTGCTGATATAGTTTTGTTAAATTAAACAAAGCCTGTTTACTCTCATCTCTGAAAGCGTGAGACTCTGTACGTGGGAACTGACGATAGAACTCATTCAGTGCATCGGCATCACTCTTTAAAGAGTCAACCTCTGCTTCCCAATAGTCAATGGCTCCGTTTGTAATCCAACTGCCATCTACGCCCATTATAGGCTCATTAGGCTTACGGAAAACGGGATGACCATATCTATCAATGAATCCTTCCATATTCCATTCCATAGGCACAAACAATGCATATAAGCCACTCTTTGTTTGTCCATTTGCATTGCGAACAGCTATTCTTGAGTCTTCATAGATATCTTTGTAGTTCTGACCTCCTTTACTTAAAGCATTTGAGGTTGAACCCATCATACACTTGCCGATAATTTTACTACCTAAACGCAAACAAGTTTTAGTTACACGCCAATTCTCTTTGATGTTTACGGGCTTTGTCCATTTTGCTGATTCATCGTGAGCCAAGAATAATAACTTCTCTCCATCATAGGAATTATCTTCTGTATTCTTCCAATCTATTGATGTATCTAATCCGTCAATCTCATTGTCGTTAGATTCGTACATATTCTTCTTAGTAATCTTAGATGCAGGAACTCTAAATGCCAACTCAGTCTTTGGCTTGTCCATACCATCCATTACAGGCTTAAAAAAGAAAGGTAATCGACTATTAATAGGAACTACCTTGTCGGTAAACATCTTTTTAGCATCAGCACCCGTCTTGGATAGGATACCTATACGTGCGTCACGTGCGAGCGTACCTATATTAATACACTCTGAAGATGACATAAATGAGAATCCCGAACGTCTAATCTTTAGATATATCATACCAAAAGACCTTGGGTCAGCACGACAAGCCTCCCAAAATATCCAATAGATTCTATTTGCTTCACGGAAATCAGGGTACCCTACGTCAATGCTTGACCATTGCAAGTACATATAATGTGAGCCCGTTATGTAGGTTTTAACCCCATTGTTCATAAACCAAAAACCTTGGTCTCTATAATCAAACTCTTGTTCAATATAATCAACCCATCTATCTTTAAATTCTTTTGGCTTTTCATTCCATTGGAATATGGACTGTATTTTGGATAACTCACGGGGGATATCTTGACGCTCCCAATACTGCTCTGCTTTAGATGTGTGTCTTTGAAGACACTTATCGGGTGTGGCAGGAAGAGCGATAAACAATCCCTCTATCTCTACTATTTGACCTATCTGTCCGGTCTTTGAAATAACAACAACATTATATTGGTCGTTATATCCATACAACCACGACCTCACTCTATTTTTATTAGAGATGACGGAAGCCGGTATATGACTTTCAACTATACGGCATAAACTATTGCTTTGACCTTCTTTCTGCAAATCCTTGTTTTGTATCTGTTTTACTTATTCCCCTGTCTGCGGAATCTAAATTTTCTTTCTCAGCTTCTATCCTGCTTAGTATCTCAAATGCATCAAAGATGGCTAATTTCTTAGCCGCTGCTGCGTTTTTCATCTTATCTGCTGACACGTCTGTATCTGACTCGGTATTAATAATGTCCTCCTCAGCTACTTTTACAAGGTGGTTAACAGCCTTGTACCCCGCTTCAATAATACGTAGTTTTATTTCTTTAGTATCTCTCATTATTTAGCCTTTAAAAATATTATCTGAACCAACCTTGCAGACTCTGCTTCTCCAAAATTATGGAATAAATTCCTCGAGTGTGGAGCATCTGAATTAAAAGCTATCATACGATTGAACTTAGAGTACATTGTAAGCAGTGGTTTCTTGTCTTCATCGTAAATAGTAGTCCCATCATCCTCAGGAGCCTGCTCATTTAAATATAAAATACAAGTGACATCACCCATCATTTCATCTGTATGTACAAAGTTTGGCTCTTCTTGATTAAGTGGTGACTTACGAATAAAGTTTAAATCTATCTTGTAATCAGAGAATAAATTAGTGACGTATAGGGCAAACTCATCGTTACTATCCCTTGGTTGAATGTTTCTGAAAGTGTACTCCCCGTCTGCCACGTCTTGGAATCCGTGTAAGTGTATATCTTCCACATATGATAATGGGTTTTTGATAATATTGTCGAATGTGATTAGATTCATAATTTCATTGTTATTTGGTGGTCATACATCCTATATAATTTCTCATCATCTATCGTAAACTCGTATTCACTATCAGGGCTAAAACATACCATATCTCCCGCCTTAATACCACGCTCAAGTAAATACTCGTTAGGGTACTTCATAATACCCATAAGGGGTTCTTCTGAGAATGGTTTTTTGATATAGCTTTCTGTAGCTGAGATAGGTTTGATAAAGCAATACCTATCATAAGCGTTCCACGTGGAGTCTTGCTTATACATATAAAACTGCTCGGTCTCAATAAAGAATAGGTCATCTTTAAAAAAAGACTTGCCACTCTTCTGCCTACCTTTCATATCGTTATAAAACTTAAACACGTTATGGTGCACAAGTAAAGTGTCACCTGTCCTGATAGGACCGTTGTAACCCAATGGAAGTTCAACAACTTCTGCAAATCGGTTAGAGAACTTGTGGTCCTCCTCAGAAGTGCTGACAATAAAGTCAATACCTCCTATCTCTTTTGTATTGTCGTATCTTCTTCCATTAACCGGCTTGGCTATGAAATAGAATGGAGACTGCATTAGATATTGATGTTATATTCAATGGATATAGGAATAGTGGAGGTAAACTCTTTCCAAAGCACCACCTCCGCCTTCTCGTTTATAATAAAGATTTGGATAGATTCTTTCTCAGGATTAAGCCTGATAAGATGGATTTCGTTAGTATCGCCAAGGATTTTCTGCCCTACGATGTAGTGCATAGCACCGCCTTTGTAGTCGGGTCCTATTGATATTTTACGAATGTCCATTATAGTTCCTCCTCCTCTTCTTCAACAAACTCAATGCCTGTAGTCCAATCTTTTAAGAATGTAAACTTTTCTAATCCGTTGGTGTTAATGACTTCAATAGGTTTAAACTCAAACTCTTTTTCGTTTAAAGCCTCAATGTCTTTGGTTAATTTCTTAACCCCTTCTTTGTTGAATTTGTAACCCCCTTTTTCATCCATTATTAATACCCCCTTATCGTCAGTAGCAGCATTATCTAAACGCAACTCTTCTACTTGAGCCTGATAAGATTCGTGATTAGGCTTTACCTTCTCATACAACTTAAATAATTTTTTCTGAATTTTGGTCTCTTGACCACCAATAACGGCATTAATTGACGCCACTAATTGGTTTAGCTGATTGTATTTCATTTGATTTGATTTTTACAAAGATATGATTAAATACTATTTGTTGGTGCAACTTCTTCAGCAACTTCAGGCACAGGTGGAACATAATCACCAATGATTGTAAGGTTTAAACTTGTAGCTACGAACTCCCAAGCATATTGGTCGTTTGCTCCCCATTTAGTGTAATCTTCACCTACCATATTTAAACTGCCATCTTGTAATCTTTGTTGAGCAGCATCTAATAGGTTGTAAGTGAATACTGCACTTGTTCCTAAAGTTACATTTGAAGCCCAAGTGTTAAGATAAATCGCTTCTACAAATTGACCATTTTGCCACATTTGAATTGGTTGAATTTCC
>Ga0222712_10001178_pt1 | contig 33375 bp, 31 predicted proteins | sample C33_657DmetaG_FD_165043 | JGI IMG/M metagenome (GOLD analysis project Ga0222712, IMG submission 165043) | Estuarine water microbial communities from San Francisco Bay, California, United States - C33_657D | ecosystem: Environmental > Aquatic > Marine > Unclassified | place: USA: California...
GAACAAGTTACCTGGGATGGCAAGCAGATCTCCTTCGATGAGTTTATGGAAATCACAGATACAAACGCGTTCCTTGTAGTTCGAGATGGGAAAATCACTTACGAGAAGTATCTCAACGGAATGGGTGCAGAAACCATTCTGCCGTCTTACTCTGTCGCCAAAACAATGACTTCGCTCGTCATTGGCCAACTCATCGATGAGAAGAAGATAAAGGAAAGCGACACTTTTGTTAGCATTCTTCCTGAGTTCAAAGCTGGTACATCCTTCGACAAGGTAACGATTAAAGACTTACTTGATATGAACTCAGGTATAGGTGTCTCTGATAACTACCCATCTGGTCCATCAGGATGGGGTGTTGCTATTGCACAGATGTATGCATCAACAGACATCAACTGGTTCCTCAAAAACAATCGAAAGATGCGTGAAGAGCCAGGTACTTTCCCAGAGTATCGCAGCGTAAACACACAGATGCTGGGACTAATTGTTCAAAAGATTACGGGTGGATCACTCACCGATGCTTACACAGAACGCATCTGGAAAAATATCGGTGCGCAGAGAAGCGCTACTTGGAACGTCGATAAGGTTGGCGGTCATGAAAAAGCATTCTGCTGCTTTAATGCAACGGCCCGTGACTACGCCAAAGTTGGTCAAGCGCTTATGGATAACAATCGCAACGTTGTCAGCCCAACCTGGAAGAGCCGACTATCTACGCCAGTTGAGAAACTTGATTATGGCTGGGGTTATGGCGCACAGATGTGGCATCCCTTCCCAAACATCAACTTAATGCTCGGCCTTCACGGGCAGTACATCTATCAAGATGCTGCACATAAAACCTTAATTGTTAAGTTAAGCGATATGCCAACAAGTGCCGATGGCATCAGCGTTAAAGTGGCAGAAGTGTTGAGAGAGATCTCAGAGAAGAACTAAATCATCACGGTGCACAAGCTCACGCTCGTACTCTGCACCAAGAGATGCAGCTAACTCCTTCGTTGAGCGTCCCAACATCTGTGGAATCTCATCAGAATCAAAGGCAACAAGGCCGCGTGCAATTACGTTTCGATCTGGAGAAAGTAGTTCAACGGTATCTCCAGAGATGAACTCTCCCTCAACAGCGGTTACACCTGCAGGTAGAAGTGAGACACCGCGTTCGAGAACAGCGGTGACTGCACCTTTATCTAAGACCAGTCGCCCACGTGGTGTAGAAGCGTGTGCTAGCCACAACAAACGAGAGTTACTGCGAGATGCTTGTACATCAAAGAGAGTTCCAAGCTCTGCGCCATGTAGGGACTCCGATGATTGCTCTAACGATGTTAGAAGCATTGGGATACCGGCACCGGTAGAGATTCGTGCAGCCTCAACCTTTGTAACCATTCCCCCACTGCCAACACCTGCAGAGCCTGCACCGCCAAGAACGATTGAATCTATTTCGCTAAAGCTTTTTACATGATGGATAGCTCTTGCACCTGCTTGTTTAGGTGGGGCGTCATAGAGCGCATCGATATCTGATACTAAAACTAAAAGGTTGGCGTTAATGAGGAGCGCTACAAGGGCTGCAAGGCGATCATTATCACCAAAGCGAATCTCCTGTGTTCCAACTGTGTCGTTCTCATTAATGATTGGCACGACTCCGAGTGAGATCAACTTATTAAGCGTCTGTTGCGCATTTTGATAGTGCGAACGCCGAACAACATCCTCTGTAGTAATCAATACTTGAGATGAAATGATCTGATGACGTGTGAAGTTCTCGTTGTACTTGGCGATCAGCAGACCCTGACCAACTGAGGCTGCAGCTTGTTGACTGGCTAAATCCTTTGGGCGTGAAGCAAGTCCAAGTGGCGCTAAGCCGGCGGCGATTGCACCCGATGAAACGAGAACAACTTCTGCGCCACGCTTCTTGAGGGATGCAACCAGATCAACGATCTTCGCAACAGCGGCTGGGTCTAACTGCGAACCAGCGCTTCCGGTAAGTGAGGATGATCCGATTTTGATAACGATGCGCTTTGCATCAGTAACAACCTTTCGGCTCATTCTTCCTCCTTTACAGGTGTGTGCGGATTAGCAACGTTGTACTCCCATTGTCTCGCAATCTCTTCCTCAGAGAGGATATCTTCGACGCGTTCTTCAACCTTCCAAGTACTTTCAAGGCGCGAGTCCTCACCGCGACGGTGTAGATGACCTGCCAACTGCTCTGCACCGGCTTCAATAGTTGGCTCCCATTCAAAGACAACCTCGTTATCTCCTGAGCCAATACGAACCTCGCTACCTGCCACAGCTCCCTTTTTAAAGAGCTCCTTTTCAACACCAAGTTGAGCAAGGCGATCTGCAAGGTAACCAACGGCCTCTGCATTCTTAAAGTTTGTTTGGCGAACCCAGCGAATAACCTTTTGTCCACGCACGCTGAAGGAGCCATCACCATTTAATTGAACGCTAAAGCCAGAGTCATCAACGGCGGTTGGGCGAAGAATGATTCTTGTGCGCTCCTCGGTAGCAGCCTCTGCACGAGCGCCTTGTACTAATCTCGCCATCGCATAGGTGAGATCTGTTAAACCTTCGCGGCTTGCTGCAGAGACTTGGTAGACCTCATAACCCTTATCGCGAAGGGTTTGCTCAACCATATCCGCCATCGCTTTACCATCTGGAAGATCGATTTTATTGAGAGCAACGATTCGTACTCGATCCTCTAGCCCGCCATAAAGTGCAAGCTCCTGCTCAATGATTTCAAGATCATCTACAGGGTTACGGTCAGTTTCCAATGTTCCGCAATCTAGAACATGCACTAAAGCGACGCAGCGTTCTACATGGCGTAAAAACTCTAGGCCAAGGCCTTTTCCTTGAGATGCGCCTGGGATTAATCCTGGAACATCTGCAACGGTGTAGCGAGTATCGCCGGCTTGAACAACACCTAAGTTTGGAACAAGGGTTGTAAAGGGATAGTCAGCGATCTTTGGACGTGCAGCAGAGATTGCAGCGATCAGAGATGACTTACCTGCGCTTGGATATCCAACAAGTGCAATATCTGCAACTGACTTTAACTCAAGGTAAAGAGAGCGCTCTTCCCCTGGTTCGCCAAGAAGAGCAAAGCCAGGTGCTCGACGCTTTGAAGATGAGAGAGCTAAGTTTCCGAGTCCGCCTTGTCCACCTTGTGCAGCAAGAAAGGTGGTTCCGATTCCGACTAAGTCAGCTAGCTGATTTCCTTCGCGATCAAAGATTACGGTGCCGTTTGGAACAGGCAGGATTAGATCCTCACCAGATGCTCCATCTTTGCGATCGCCATAACCTTGATGACCCGATGTTGCTTTGCGATGTGGTGAATGGTGAAAGTCAAGAAGTGTTGTAACGCTTGAATCGACGACGAGGATGATGTCTCCGCCACGTCCACCATTGCCGCCATCTGGTCCACCGAGTGGCTTGAACTTTTCACGTTTTACAGAGACGCAGCCATCGCCACCTTTTCCGGCAGCGGCATGGAGGGTTACGCGATCAACGAAAGTTGTCACTTCTTGCCTCCTTCTTCTCGATCTTTGATTTAGATATAAAGCTTGTAGAAATAAAAAAGCGAGCCGCTCATTGGTGCGGCCCGCTCTTTATGAGAACCAAGAATTAAACTGCTGGAACTACATTCACAACGCGACGTCCGCGAGCGCGACCAAACTCAACCGCTCCTGCTGCTAGAGCAAAGAGAGTGTCATCCTTACCGCGACCAACGTTCTTGCCTGGGTGGAAGTGTGTTCCGCGCTGACGGACCAAGATCTCGCCTGCGTTAACTTCTTGTCCACCGAAGCGCTTGATTCCGAGGTACTGAGGATTTGAATCGCGACCGTTACGTGTCGAGGAGACACCCTTCTTACTTGCCATTGTTCAGCCCCTTAGTTCGCACCGCTGATTGCGGTGATCTTTACTCGTGTGTGCTGTGCACGGAAACCTTGACGACGACGGTAACCAGTCTTGTTCTTGTAACGAAGGATGTCGATCTTTGGACCCTTTACTTCGTCAAGAATTTCTCCGGTGACCTTTACAGCGCTTAGCGCCTTTGGATCAGTAGTAACTGCAGCGCCATTAACGACGAGAACAGCTGGGAAGGAAACAGTTGATCCAACAGCTGAGTCGATGCGATCGACAGTGATGGTTTCACCAACGGTGACCTTCTCCTGGCGTCCGCCAGCTTTAACGATTGCGTACACGTTCTGCTCCAGTTCATTGTGGCCAGCCTGTCCCCTTGTGAGGGCCAAACGGGCAGAGGCTAAGAGTACGGATTACGCACGCTTAGGGTCAAATTGGGGTCGATTTAAGCGTTACTCCCCTGGAGTAATAACGCCTGAACTAGCGGCACGACGGCGACGTCGGCCACCCTTCTTCTCTTCCTTTTTCTCATCCTTTTCAGCAACACTCTCAGAATCATCATCGTTAGCAACCTCGTGGAACTCATGCTCGGTTGCATCTGACTCATCTGCATCTTCGTGTGAAGCAGATTGCGCATTTACCTGTGGCATTGGCGCCTTCATCTTTACGGGATCCATATGAATATGAATTCCTCGACCATTACATGAATCACATGTCGTTGAGAAAGCTTCAATAAGTCCCTGTCCAACACGCTTGCGAGTCATCTGAACAAGACCTAGCGATGTTACCTCTGCAACTTGGTGCTTAGTCCGGTCACGTCCTAGGCACTCCACCAATCGGCGAAGTACTGCATCTCGGTTGGACTCAAGAACCATATCGATAAAGTCGATTACAACGATTCCACCTAAGTCGCGAAGACGAAGCTGGCGTGCAATCTCCTCTGCTGCCTCCAAGTTGTTCTTGGTTACAGTCTCTTCAAGGTTTCCACCCTTACCGATGAACTTTCCAGTGTTTACATCGATAACAACCATCGCCTCAGTGCGATCAATAACAAGTGATCCACCTGAAGGTAGGTATACCTTGCGATCGAAGGCCTTTGCGAGCTGCTCTTCAACACGGTACTCAGCAAATAGATCGCTGTTGCCTGTGTGCTTTTCAAGTTTTGACTTTAACTCTGGAGCAATAGAACCAAGGTAGGTACTGATCTCTTCCCAAGCATCACTGCCTTGAATTGTGAGCTTGCGGAAATCTTCATTGAAAATATCGCGGATTACCCGCACAGCAAGATCTGGCTCAGAGAGTAGAAGTGCTGGTGCGTGGAAGTTTGGATTGACAGACTTCTGGTAGATATCTTCCCATTGCGCTTTGAGGCGAGCGACATCGTTGGTGAGCTCTTCCTCAGATACCCCCTCAGCAGCTGTACGCACAATCACGCCAGCCTCTTCAGGGATTAGGTTTTTAAGGATTGCTTTCAGGCGTGTGCGCTCTGACTCTGGAAGGCGCTTTGAGATTCCACTCATTCCACCACCAGGAACGTAAACAACGTAACGACCTGGAAGTGATATCTGACTTGTCAGACGTGCACCCTTTTGACCGATTGGATCCTTGGTTACTTGAACCAAAACTGGTTGTCCAGTTTTTAAAACCATTTCAATCTTGCGTGGTTGCGACTCGGAGATTCCAGCAGCGTCCCAGTTAACCTCACCTGCATAAAGAACCGCATTGCGGCCCTTTCCAATATCAACGAACGCGGCTTCCATAGATGGAAGCACGTTTTGAACACGGCCAAGATAGACGTTTCCAACGTATGAAACGTTTGCGTTTCTATTGACGTAGTGCTCAACCATTACCTTGTCTTCAATAACAGCGATCTGAATGCGATCGCCAACTTGGCGCACAACCATTTCACGATCAACGTTTTCACGACGGGCTAAGAACTCACCATCGGTAATGACGCTCCCACGGCGGCGGTAAGGCTCTCGATAATCACGTGAATCATTGCGATCTCCTCGACCTCCACGATCGCGACGATTGCGGGTTCCGCGCTCTGTTCGCTCTGCACGTGCTGGACGTTCACGTACTTCGCGAACCTTTACAACTGTTGGGACGCCATCTTCATCAACAATCTCACCTGGAGTAACACCTTCACCCGTTGCGCGACGACGGCGACGGCGACGGTGGGTTGCACCTTCTGCGCCATCTTCAGATGATTCGTTCTCTTCTGTTCCATCTTGTAATTCGTTTTCGCTACCGGTGGCATCTGATCCTGGTTTGCGGCGACCACGTCCACCACGACGGCGGCGGCGGTTACGTCCACCACGAGAATCGGAGTCCTCTGACTCTGCAACATCAGCTGCAGGAGCTTCCTCTTTCTTAGCAGCAGATTTTCGCGGAGCCTTTGCAACCTTTTCTACAGGTGCGGCTTGAAAGACTGGAACGGGAACCGCTGCAGCTTTCTTTCTCGACTTAGTTGTTGTCTCACTTGTTGTTTCGACTTCAACTGATGAATCTTTGACAGCAGTTTTCTTGGCCGCACGCTTACGTGGGCTCTTTGGCTCAATAGCCATAGCACCTAATCCTTTATCAAAACTTAGTTGGTAGTCCGCCGCTGGCTTTTTGTCGCGATAAGGATCGCGAGCCGCGCTGAACTGTTACGCCAATATTACCCGCATCGATGGCTATTTGCCTAAATTAGCCTCGCTGGCGAGCGTGAACATTCTGCAAAAGGCCAAAACCAATCATATTCGCGAACATACTGGAGCCTCCATATGACAAGAATGGAAGAGGTACGCCGGTCATCGGCATAAGACCCAAAGTCATTCCGATGTTTTCAAAGGCTTGGAAAGCAAACCAAGCGATAACACCTGTGCAGACAAGCCTTCCATAAGGATCTTGCGATCGACGCGCGATTCCAAAGGCTCGCATGAGAACGGTGAGATACAAAATAATGATCAAACCACAGCCAACAAATCCAAGCTCTTCCCCTGCAACGGTGAAGATAAAGTCGGTCTGTTGCTCTGGAACAAAGCGACCATTTGTTTGGGGACCATTAAACAATCCAGTTCCAAAAAGCCCACCAGAGCCAACCGTTATGCGTGCTTGACGGAGTTGGTATCCGCTTCCTTGAGAATCAGAGTTGGGGTCAACAAAGGCTTGAAGGCGCTTTACCTGGTAATCACTGATGACGCCTACTTTAACTGCAGCGTAACTTCCTATGATTGCAACGATAATCAATCCGACAACCCATCGAAGAGGCGCACCAGATGCACCAATAATGGTCACTACAGCCACGCTAATAATAAAAACGGTTCCCATATCTGGTTGCAAAAGAATAAAGATAATAGGTATGGCCGCAACAACTAAAGCTTGTATTACATCTCTGTGGGAAGGCTGATCGCTGTCATGTGTGCGCTCTGAAAGAATCATGGACATACCCACGATGATGGAGATCTTTGCAAGCTCCGCCGGCTGGACCTGGAATCCACCAGGTAGAGCGATCCAAGCTTGTGCACCGTTAACCGCAGTTCCTATTCCAGGAATCAACACCGCGATCAATCCGATTACACCTATCGCCCAGAAAATAGGTGTGTAAGCCCGAAGTAATCGATAATCAATAACCGTTGTTCCCCATGCCAAAGCAGCGCCAATCAAAATGTTGAGAACGTGGCGCTTTAGGTAGTACTCAGGATCGAGCCCATTTGCCGCATACCAATCCCGTGTTGCCGCATAGACAAGGGCTGTACCAATTATGAGAAGTAGAGCCACTGCACCCGTCAGTACCGGATCAAAACCTTCAAAGATAGATCGACGGTTGTTGCGACGGTAGGAGATTCGAGATGACATCAAACTCATTTCTCACCCGCTACCTTTGTTGTTGGGGAAATTTTCGGGATAGTCACCGGTGGATTCCCTGATGGATAAATCGCCTTTTCAGAGTCAACTTTAGAGCCTGAAACTCCAAAGAGGGTCTGATAAATCTTACGGACACCGACTCCAGATGTTGATGCACCAAAACCACCTTGGCTCACCATCATCACAACCGCATATTTAGGTGAGGTGCTTGGGGCAAAGGATGCAAACCATGAGGTATCGGCCTTCAATGAGCCATTAGCGTTCTTTCCAAAAACCTGCGCTGTTCCCGTCTTTCCGCTTACTTGAACAGGGAATCCACTAAATACCGATGTTGCGGTTCCGCCAGTTACCACCTCTCGTAGTGAGGCGCGAAGGAACTTTAAGGTTGATTTAGATGCCGGTAGTGAACCCAGAGCCTCAGGCTCAACCTTCTTCACCAATGTTCCATCGGAGTTAACAATCGCTTTTGCGATAGTTGGTTTCCATAGCGTTCCACCATTTGCAATCGCTGCATACATTTGCGCGAGCTTCAAAGGGGTAATAACCGTGTCTCCCTGGCCGATGGAGAAGTTAACGGCATCTCCAGCACGGATCTTGTCTCCATCTAAACAGTTTTCATACGCTAGTTGAACTAAGAAGGGCGTCTGTTGACTCTTTGGAGTGCGGTCCTTGTAGTTGCAGTAGAAATCCTTGTTTTGCGCATACCACTTTGTGCGCCATTCGCGATCGGCTAGACGTCCCGAGGACTCTGATGGAAGATCAACACCGGTTTTGATGCCAATTTGAAACCCTTTAGCCGCATTAAAGAAGTAGTCGTTTCTATCTGACTTTGGTTTTAACCCACCATCTCGCAGCCACTCATCAAAGGCGATTCTGTACCAAATTGTGTCGCAGGAGACCGCTACAGCTTTTTTCATACTCATTTTTCCAAGAGCGGCGCTATCAAAGTTTTGAAACTTTCGAGTTCCCACCTCAACCTCAGATGGACAGTCATAAATCCCATTGAGGTTATAACCAGCGTTTGCAGCTGCAACCACAGAGACCGCCTTAAAGGTAGAGGCTGGGGCAAACAAACCTTGAATACTTCGAGACAGTGCAGGAACTCCTGCCTTCTCACTGTAAAGATTCTGAGCCTCTTTAACTGTCAAACCTTTCTCAAATGAGTTTGGGTCATAGGTTGGGTATGAGGCCATTGCAAGAACCTGTCCATTTTTAACATCTAGAACAACTGCAGCTCCTCCATCTGAAGGATAGCCAGAGGCTCTTGCACTTCGCACAGCTTGCTCTAGGGCCTGCTCTGCACTTGCTTGCAGACGAACATCAATACTTGTGACTAAGTGATTTCCATTAATTGGCTTTGTATTTTGACTAGTTCTAGTTACCGACTCTTTGCGATCAACAATTACAGTCTTAATTCCTGGAGTTCCACGAAGAAACTCGTCGTACTGAAGTTCAAGTCCGGCTTTACCAATCGACTCAGATCTAAAGTATGTGCGTCCATTTGCACCCGACAGATCAGCCTCAGTCAAAGGTCCAACGTAACCAAGTAGATGAGCGCCGTTTGCACCAGCTTTTGCTGGGTAGTTTCGAAGAGCTACAGGGAGTGCGCTAATTCCTGGGTAGGTATCTGAGCGTTCGACAATAGAGAGCGCGACAGATGGATCTGCCTCTTTTGTAATCGGAATTGGTTGGAAGCGAGATCCAGTCCAGCATCCAGCCTTTTGACCTTTAGGAAGCTCACCGCAAAGACGCGTGCGTTGATAAACATCGGCGTACTCCAACTTAAGCAAGCTAGAGAGTTTGCGCAGAACGGAGACACCTTTATCACTCTGCTTATCGATTTGAGTTCTATCAACGGTAACTGCAATTCCGACACGATTCATAGCAAGTGGGACGCCAGATGAGTCGACGATGAGCCCTCGATTTGCAGGTGTGATGACATCCCGGCTTTGAATGCTCAAAGCAGCATCTTTATAAAGAGGCGCTGCTGCGACCTGTAAGTAGAACAACCTTCCTAACAGAGCAAACATCAGTGAAAAGATAAGGATTTGAATAAAGAGAAGGGAGAGCCTTGTTCTCTGGTTCATTGAACAGCTCTCGTATCCAAGATACTGCGATGCAGTAAAGCAACGCCAGGGGCAATAATCGGAGCTATTGGGACTGTCCACAGCGCCTGTCCGATCAACAAAGAGATAATGTGAGACATACTTCCAAGATCAAGACCTAGAAGTGCACCAGTAGTCAGATAGACAAAACGGGTAAGAAACACAGCTGTAGCTGTAATGAAAATCAAAGAAACAGGGTTGCTACGAAAGTTGTTTTCACCAAAGCCAAGGTAGGCAACTGTAAAACCTGCCAGAATCATAATGAGGGTCCACTGACCCAGTGGTCCTGAGTTGCTTTGTGAGAGATCCATTAACAGCCCGGCAAAAAAACCATAAATCGCGCCAACTTCTGGCTCACACAGTGCGCACCACAAGAGAGCGAAGATAAGAAAGATTGGAAAGCCTCCGCCAATGATTCGAAGTTGGTTCAAAAAGGCTTCGTTAAAAATATACACACCTAGAAAGATGGGCGCTGAGGATAGAGACCTACGTAGCAACATTTATGGCTTTGGTGACTCAGAGGGCGTTGGGTACACAGTTACAGTTGGTATCGGAGTTGGACGAGGCGGCTGCGGAACAAGTGCATCTCTAGGATCACCCGCTGGCGCAGCTAACACCACGGAGACAACCCCTAACGTCGAAAAACTGGTAAAGAATCGCACATCTGCGGTTTGAGTTACAGAGCCTGCCGCGTTATCGACAGCTGTAACGACGCCGATAGGAACACCCGGAACAAATGGGCGATTGTTCTGCGAACCGCGAGCAAGGACAACATCGCCGAGTTTAAGAGTCGACTCATTATCGAGAAGTTGCAAAACTCCTTTACGTGTTCCCTGACCACTCAAGATTCCGATTTGCTGAGTTCCGGCAACCCTTGCACCGATTTTAAATCCAGGATCAGAGGCTAGTTCGACTAGCGAACTGTTGTCATAGGCAATCTTTACAACTCCAACTAGCCCTAGCCCGCTAATCACCGTCATGTTATCCCTGATGCCATCTTTTGTGCCGGCATCAATAGTGATTGTCTGAGTAAATGAGGTCGTTGCTCCCTGCGAAATAACCTTTGCTGCAACAACTTTAAACTTTGCCGTTCCAGCTAAATCCAAAACCGATTTGAGTTGTTCCAACTCTGCATCTGCATTGGCACGTTCTAGCAGTTGAAGACGAAGCGCATCATTTTCATCCTGGAGCTTTTTAATCTGTGACTGCTTACGTCCGAGTTGCGATACATCTGAGAGGAAGTTTCGCACCGGCAAAGTAATGGTTGCGCCAAAGTTTTGGATCGGGGCAAATGCGCCCTGCGTGCCCTTGCGGACACCATCAATCACACCGATTCCGCGAAGGTCGAGAGTAATTAGGAGGAGTGATGTAACAATCAGGGTGATAAGTAAGAGACGACTGCGGTTTTCGCCGCCGTAACGCATTTAATTTGAACCTATCGACGAGGCTCAGAGATCAAAACCTTTTCAAGGGCTTCGAACTCTTCAATGCACTTACCGGAACCTTCAACGACCGCATCCAATGGGCGATCAGCGATATGAACCGGTGTGCCGGTCTCTTTACGAAGTCGCTCATCCAGACCCTTAAGGAGTGCACCGCCACCAGTTAGAACGATTCCACGATCCATTAAGTCAGATGCAAGCTCTGGTGGTGTGCGATCAAGGGTGCTCTTAACCGCATTAACAATCGCATTAACCGGCTCTTCGAGTGCTTTACGGATATCTGCAGCTGAAACAATAATCGTCTTTGGAAGGCCTGTTGCGAGGTCGCGACCACGAATCTCTGCGTCATTTTCACCTTGGGTTGGATAGGCAGAGCCAATCGCCATCTTAATTTCCTCAGCTGTGCGCTCACCAAGAAGAAGTGAGAACTCACGCTTTACCCAGTTGATAATTGCTTGATCGAGCTCATCTCCACCAACACGAATTGATAGTGAGGTAACGATTCCACCGAGTGAGATAACAGCAACCTCTGTTGTACCGCCTCCGATGTCTACAACCATGTTTCCTGTTGGTTCGTGGATTGGAAGTCCTGCACCGATGGCTGCTGCCATTGGCTCTTCAATAATGTAGACCTTACGTGCACCGGCTGCGTAACCCGCATCTTTAACTGCGCGCTGCTCAACACCTGTGATACCCGATGGAACACAGACAACGATACGTGGCTTTGCTAAATAGCGACGACGGTGCACCTTTTGAATAAAGTAACGAAGCATTCGCTCTGTTGTATCAAAGTCAGCGATAACGCCATCCTTCAGTGGACGAATAGCAACGATATTGCCAGGTGTGCGACCAATCATCTTCTTGGCCTCTAGACCAACAGCAAGGATTCCACCAGTGTCTTGGTTAACCGCAACTACAGATGGCTCATTAAGAACGATGCCACGACCGCGCACATAGACAAGCGTGTTCGCGGTGCCTAGATCTACAGCCATGTCGCGGCCGATAAATGACATCTTGTTACTCATGCGGTTCTCCTTAGTTGGTACTTCAGACTACTTGCCGAAAAAGATTTCAATCTCACGCGCTGCAGACTCTGGTGAGTCTGATCCGTGAACGATGTTTTGTACAACCTTAGTTCCTTGATCGCGAGCTAGATCTCCTCGGATGGTGCCGGGTGCTGCAACTGTAGGGTCTGTTACGCCGGCGAGTGATCTGAAACCTTCAATGACTCTATTGCCCTCAGCAACCATGGCAACGATTGGCCCTGACATCATGAACTCTAGGAGCGGTTCAAAGAATGGCTTGCCCTTGTGCTCTTCGTAGTGTCGCTCAAGAAGTGCACGATCTGCCTGCAACATGCGAAGTGAGGTAACTGTGTAACCCTTGCGCTCGATTCGAGAGATAACTTCTCCAACAAGAGAGCGTCGAACGCCATCTGGCTTGACGAGGATTAGCGTCTTCTCTGAACTCATGAGGCTCAGTCTATTAGGAGTTCGGCCGACCCTTTGCCAGCAGGGCAGCCCGAGCGGCCTCCCCCTTTTTTCCCACCACGTAAGCGGCGATCCAGAGCCCCACGAAGATGATATTCACGATAGCCATGGATGGAACGACCACCGAATAACCCATCATCATCGCCTGTAGGAGGGAGCCGATAATCCAACCTGAGCGCTTCTTGAGAAGTCGGATTGTAAAGATTGTTGCAACCATAAATACGGCGCCGTAGATAATTGTTGCCGTTTCATGGTGATCTTTTGCAATCAGCATTGCAAAACCCATCACAAAAAACTCCATGGAAAGTACCGCTGAACCTAAAACGCGCATTTACAACTCTTCCTCCTGGCTCTTTGAGTACTTCTTGCGTACCGCAGCCCTAGCCTCACCCGCTGTAACTACGGAGCCGGTAATGAGAATTCCAAGACTCTGATCGCTAAGTGGACGAACAGAGTCTTGCACAGCCTTGTCTATCGCCTCGGTAAGCGTTGGTGCTACATAAGTTCTCTCGGCTCCAAAGATTGCTAGGGCCAACTTTTCAAGCTCTGAAACAGGCAAGGCTCTTGGGGATGAGTTTTGGGTAACGATGATTTTATCTAGCACCGGCTCAAGTGCTAGAAGGATTCCATGTGCATCCTTTTCACCCAATACAGCAACTACCCCTGTTACTTCATCAAAGGTGAATTCAGAGGCGATGGTTTGAGCAAGTGCCTGTGCGCCATGTGGGTTATGCGCTGCATCAAGAATGATCGTTGGATCGCGATGTATAACTTCGCAACGGCCAGGAGAGGTTACATTTGCAAAGCCTGCACGCACGGCATCAATATCTAAGTCTTGATCGCCAAAAAACGCTTCGACAGCAACAAGTGCCGCTGCTGCGTTAGAGGCTTGATGCTTTCCATGAAGTGGAAGAAAAATCTCGTCGTAATGTCCACGTAAGCCTGTAATGGAGATTAGCTGACCACCCACAGCAACTGCCCGCGAATCGATGGAGTACTCCAAACCTTCTCTGGCGATATCGGCACCAACTTCAGCGGCTTTCTTAAGAAGCTCTTTTGCAGCCTCTGGTTCCTGTTGAGCCAGTACAACAAATGAACCCTCTTTAATAATTCCAGCTTTTGTCTTTGCAATCTCAGACAAAGTGTTTCCTAAATACTCCATGTGGTCTAGCCCGATTGGCATAATGACGGCAACATCTGCATCAACAACATTAGTTGCATCCCACTCGCCGCCTAAACCAACCTCAATGACTCCGACATCGATTGGGTGCTCAGCAAAAGCTGCAAAGGCAAGGGCAGAAAGGGCTTCAAAGTATGAGATTGGAGTATCGAACTTAGAGTCCATCAAATCTAAATAGGCAGAGATATCGTTGAAGGAGAATATGAGCTCCTTTGCATCGATTGATTGCGTATTGATCGCAATCCTTTCGGTGAAGTTTTCAAGGTGTGGGCTTGTGAATCGGCCTGTGCGCAGACCCATCTCAAAGAGCAGAGAGTCAATCATTCGAGAGGTAGTGGTTTTGCCGTTGGTCCCACCGATGTGAATCGTTGGATATGTCAGCTGCGGTGAGCCTAAAAGATCAACTAACGCTGCGATTCGCTCAAGGGTTGGCGCAATCTGATTCTCTGGCCATCTTACATTGAGTGCTTTTTCAATCGCATCTATGCGCGCTTGATCATCTGGGCTTATGTTGTTCATGCTTTTACTTCAGGGCAGCGATAGCTGCTGTAATTCGTTCAATCTCAGAGGTGGTCTTTGCCAAACGCTCTTTGATTTCAACCAAAACATCAGCTGGAGCCTTTGCCATAAAGCCTTCGTTGCCAAGCTTTACCTCAGCGGTCTTTTGGTCCTTCTGAGCTGCTGCTAAATCCTTCTCGAGTCGCGCGCGCTCTGCAACAACGTCGATTGAACCGGTGAGGTCCATCTCAACCTTTACTCCAGCGATCTCAAGAGATGCAGATGGAGTGAAATCTCCTGGTTCGAGCTTGAGCACAAAACTCATAGCACTTGCGTACTGTGCGATTTCATTGGATGTTACAAACCGACCTGGAATCTTTTGTGAAGGCTTGACGCCTTGATCATTACGGAAGCGACGAACATCTGTGATGATTTCTTGGAGAGCTGCTACGAGAGCCTCTGACTTTTTATCTACATGTGTGGCTTCAGGTTTAGGCCACTTCGCGATGACAACAGACTCTCCTGCGGTGAGGGTAGTCCAGAGCTCTTCGGTAATAAAAGGCATAATCGGATGCAGAATGCGCATCAATTGATCGAGTACATAACCCAGTACTCGCTGAGAGTTGGTTTTGTCATCTGAAGCAAAGGTCTCTTTAGATAGCTCGAGATACCAGTCACAGAGATCATCCCAAGCAAAGTGATAGATGGCATCACATGCTCGAGCAAACTCATAACTTTCGAGGAGATCATTTGTCTCCTGGATTGTTTGACTCAATCGCGAGAGAATCCAGCGGTCAATGGCGTTTAAAGAGTCCAGCGAAGGCATTGGACCCTCAACATTTGCTCCGTTCATCATCGCAAAACGTGTAGCGTTCCAAAGCTTTGTTGCAAAGTTGCGTGAACCTGCGATCCAATCCTCTGCAAGGGCTTGATCTGTTCCAGGATTTGCACCACGGGCAAGTGTGAAGCGTAAAGCATCTGCTCCGTACTTATCCATGAACTCAATTGGATCGATTACGTTTCCACGTGATTTAGACATCTTCTTGCCGAATTGATCACGCACTAAACCGTGCAACATGATTGTCTTAAATGGAGCAACGCCATCCATCGCAAAGGTGGACATCATCATCATTCTTACAACCCAGAAGAAGAGAATGTCGTATCCAGTAACCAAAACACTGGTCGGATAAAACTTGGCTAAATCAGCTGTCTTTTCAGGCCAGCCCATCGTTGAGAACGCCCATTGACCAGATGAGAACCATGTATCCAAAACATCTGGATCTTGTGACCAACCATCTGGTGCGCTCTCCTCTGGACCAACAACTTTGACCTCACCATTTGGTCCATACCAAACTGGAATTCGGTGACCCCACCACAGCTGACGTGAAATACACCAGTCGTGCATGTTATCTACCCACTCAAAGTATCGAGGAGCAAGTGCTTGAGGTTCAATCTTTACCTCACCATTGCGAACTGCATCGGCCGATGCCTTAGCCATTGGTGCAACCTTTACGAACCACTGCTTTGAAAGTCTTGGTTCGATAACTGTGTCACAACGTGAGCAGTGACCGACAGCGTGAATATATGGACGCTTCTCTGAAACTACTCGTCCCAACTCTTTAAGCTTTGCTACAACCGCAGTACGCGCCTCAAATCGATCCATGCCATCAAACTCTGTACCGGTGCCATCCATAACACCGTGTTCATTCATAATCACAACAAAGGGCACGTTATGGCGCATAGCCATTTCAAAATCGTTTGGGTCATGTGCAGCCGTTACCTTCACAGCTCCGGTTCCGAAGTCGGGTTCAACTAACTCGTCGGCAATAATCGGAATCATGCGATTGACGAGTGGGAGTAGTACCTCGGTTCCGATCATGTGCTTATAACGTGGATCATCAGGGTGAACTGCAACTGCGCCATCACCCATCATGGTTTCAGGTCGAGTTGTGGCCACGGTAATACTTTGATCACCATCACCGTAGCGGACAGAGACAAACTCGCCTGCATCATCCTGGTGCTCAACCTCAATATCGGAAAGGGCGGTAAGGCAACGAGGACACCAGTTAATAATTCTTTCAGCTCGGTAAATTAGGTTGTCTTCATACATCTTCTTAAAGATTGATACGACAGCCTTGGACATTCCTTCATCCATCGTAAAACGTTCACGTGACCAATCAACGCCTGCACCTATGCGACGCATCTGTCCGAGAATTGCTCCACCGGATTCGGCCTTCCACTCCCACGCTTTCTTAACGAACTCATCGCGACCAAGATCGTGACGTGAAAGCCCTGAAGTTGCTAACTGCTTTTCAACAACGTTTTGTGTAGCGATACCCGCGTGATCCATTCCGGGTAACCATAAAACTTCATAACCTTTCATGCGCTTCATACGAGAGAGGCAGTCTTGAAGGGTTAAATCAAGGGCGTGACCAATATGCAGGACTCCGGTTACATTCGGAGGAGGAAGAACTATTGTGAATGGCTCCTTTGAAGATTTCGAGTCAGCGGTGAAGTAGCCAGCAGAGATCCACTTTTCATAGAGTGGAGCTTCGATATCGACCGGAGAAAAGGTCGAGGCTAGTTCGCGAGACATAGAGCGCAGTCTAGATTACGCGCTCTTCTCCTCAGTACCTTTTTCGCGTCGAGTAGAACGCTTAGGAATATCGCCGGTGCGGGGAATCATGGTTGGGGCGGCGTTTTCTTCGATGCACTTCTTTTCGATGATTACCTTTGAAATGTCGGTACGGCTTGGAACGTCATACATGACGCCTAGAAGTACGGACTCCATGATCGCGCGAAGTCCACGGGCGCCTGTTCCGCGCTTTAGAGCTAACTCCGCGATTGCATCGAGAGAATCTGGCGTGAACTCGAGTTCCACATCATCTAAATCAAATAGGCGCACATACTGCTTTACGAGTGCGTTCTTAGGTTCAGTCAAGATCTCCATGAGTGCAGGCTTATCAAGGTTTTCAACACTAGTCAGAATTGGAAGACGTCCGATGAACTCAGGGATCATTCCAAACTTAAGGAGATCCTCTGGCATGACATCGGCGAAAATATCTTTGCGGTTCTTATCTTCACCAGATTGCAACGTTGCATTAAATCCAACGCCAGCTGATCCGCTGCGACTTTCGATAATTTTGTCGAGGCCAGCAAACGCTCCACCAACAATAAAGAGAACATTAGTCGTATCGATTTGAATGAACTCTTGGTGTGGGTGCTTGCGTCCGCCTTGTGGTGGAACAGATGCAACGGTTCCTTCAAGAATTTTAAGAAGTGCTTGCTGTACTCCCTCGCCAGAAACATCTCGTGTAATAGAAGGGTTCTCTGACTTGCGGGCTACCTTATCGATTTCATCGATGTAGATGATTCCGGTTTCAGCTTTCTTTACATCGTAATCAGCTGCTTGCAGAAGTTTAAGAAGAATGTTTTCTACATCTTCGCCGACGTATCCAGCCTCTGTAAGTGCGGTGGCATCCGCGATTGCGAATGGAACGTTTAACATTCTTGCAAGAGTTTGTGCCATAAGGGTTTTGCCGCAACCTGTTGGGCCTAACAAGAGAATGTTTGACTTTGCGAGCTCAACAGCATCCTCGCCTCTGGTTTCGCCAGTTTGCACGCGCTTGTAGTGGTTATAGACCGCAACTGAGAGTGACTTCTTCGCGCGATCCTGTCCGATTACGTACTGATCGAGGAACTCAAAGATTTCTTGTGGCTTTGGAAGTTCAATTAATCCAAGTGAGCTTTGCTCGGAGAGCTCTTCAACGATGATCTCGTTACAAAGTTCGATGCACTCGTCGCAGATGTAAACACCAGGACCTGCAATGAGCTTCTTAACCTGCTTCTGCGTCTTGCCGCAGAAGGAGCACTTAAGAAGATCGCTAGTTTCGCCAATTTTGGTCATGGGTAAATCGTAGATTGAGCCACCGGCCAAGGTGAGGCTAATTAAGTATTTATCTGTTCGCCCTGAGAAGAATTACGGGTGCTCAGGGCAAAACTTCGTTTATTCCTTCTTCGCTTTGCGGCTTGCAAGAACCTGATCGATTAAACCGTACTCAACAGCCTCTGCAGCTGTAAGAATCTTGTCGCGATCGACATCGATTGAGATTTGATCTGCGCTCTTGTTTGAGTGACGTGCCATCAGCTCTTCAAGGAGGGACTTCATGCGCATAATCTCTTTGGCCTGAATCTCGATATCGGATGCTTGTCCGCCACCCTCTGAAGAAGGTTGGTGAATAAGGATGCGTGAGTGCTCAAGTGCGTAGCGCTTGCCCTTTGCTCCACCAGCAAGAATTACAGCTGCAGCTGAGGCTGCCTGTCCCAGACAGATAGTGCTTACATCTGGACGAACAAACTGCATGGTGTCGTAAATAGCGGTAAGTGCCGTAAATGATCCGCCTGGTGAGTTGATGTAAATCATGATGTCACGATCTGGATCCATTGACTCAAGGGTTAGTAGCTGAGCCATTACATCGTTTGCAACTGTGTCATCGATTGGCTGACCAAGGAAGATGATGCGCTCTTCAAAGAGCTTTGTATATGGATCAAGGCGCTTGAAACCGTAAGCGGTTTTTTCCTCGATCGTTGGAAGAACGTAGCGAGAGGTGATCTCGTTGATGCGGTTCATCTCGTTATTCATGCTGTGCCGCCCTTTCCTGATACCTGACCTGCTGAGCGAACAACGTGATCGACAAATCCATACTCTTTCGCCTCATCAGCTGTGAACCAACGGTCGCGGTCAGAGTCTGCGGTGATTGTCTCCACCTTTTGACCCGTGTGATGTGCGATGAGTTCAGCCATCTTCTTCTTTGTGAAGCCGATTTGTTCTGCCTGAATCTTGATATCAGTAGCTGTTCCGCCGATACCTGAAGATGGTTGGTGCATCATGATGCGTGCGTGTGGGAGTGCGTAACGTTTTCCAGCAGCGCCAGAGCAGAGTAGGAACTGACCCATTGAAGCAGCAAGACCCATTCCGACAGTTGCAACATCGTTCTTTACATACTGCATGGTGTCGTAGATCGCCATTCCAGCTGTAACGGAACCACCTGGTGAGTTGATGTAAAGGAAGATATCTTTTTCTGCATCCTCTGCTGCAAGCAAGAGAATCTGCGCAGCGATGGCATTCGCCATTGAGTCTTCAACAACTGAACCTAGGAAGATGATGCGTTCGCGAAGCAAACGGTTGTAGACCTGATCATCTAGTCCACCTGAACCAGACTGCGGTGCACGGGCAATAATCTCTGCCGCCTGCGGGTTTAGATAATCCACTGCATCCTCCTGAAGTTGAAACTGAAATATGTATAGACCTTAACAATTACTGAGCGAAATTGCTTCCCAAATGCGAGATGTAGATGCCTAAAACGCCCTTGTTCGCTTAGGGCAGATACTTACTCGGCTGAATCGGCTGGAGCAGCAACGCCTGCAGGGCGAAGAGCTTCAAGATCGATTACGTTGCCGGATTTATCGACAACTGCCACTCGTCCCAAAATTCCTGCAAGTGCCTTGGTGCGAGTTACCTCAGCGACCAACTGGTTGAGCTGTCCTGCCTTTGAGAGCTCCTCCGCAAAAGCTTCAGGTGCCATCCCATAACGCTGTGAAGAACGGATGAGGTATTCGGTAAGTTCAATTTCATTTACCTGTACATCTTCAGCCTTAACAATTGCATCAAGAAGGAAATCAGATTTAATAGATGAACGAACCTGTCCATCGACCTCGGCGCGGTGCTCTGCATCCTCCATGCGACCTTCTGGTTCAAGGTGAGCGTTTACCTCTTCGAGAACCAAATCATCCGGAACTGGAATATCTAAATCATCAATGAGCTTCTTGAGAAGCAAGTCTCGTGCTTGTGCGCCTTGTTCCAACTTCTTAACGCGGCTTAGTCGCTCTTTAAAGTCTGCCTTGAGTTCGGCAACTGTGTCGAACTCAGAGGCAAGCTTTGCGAAAGCATCATCTACCGGAGGAAGTTCGCGCTCCTTCACAACTGAAAGCTTGATCTCTACATCGCCAGACTCGTCATCCTTCTGACCAACTAGTTGAGTAGTAAAGGTCTTGATGTCTCCAGCCTTCATATCTTCTAGAGCTGCATCGAGTCCATCAATCATGCGGTTTGAGCCGACCTCGTAAGAAATGTCATTCGCTTGTCCGCCATCAACATCTGCGCCATCGATACGAGCGTTGAGTGAGATCGTTACAAAGTCACCCTTTTTAGCTGGGCGCTCAACAACGTTTAATGTTCCAAAGCGAGCGCGGAGTTCATCGACCTGCTCGTCAATATCTTTATCTGTAACCTCAACATCATCTACCTCGATCTTGAGCTTAGAAAAATCTGGAAGCTTGATCTCTGGGCGAACAGCTACCTCAATGCTAAATTCGAGAACCTCATTGTCGACATACTTTTTGATATCAACCGTTGGTCGTCCTACGACAAGAACTGAGTGTTCGCGAGCTGCTTGACCATAGAAATCTGGGATTGCTGAGTTGATGGCCTCGTCAACAACGGTTCCACGTCCAACCCGCTGATCAATCATCGATGTTGGGACTTTGCCTTTACGGAAACCAGGGATGTTTACCTGTGAAGCTACCTTCTTATATGCATCTGCAATATGTGAGCTCAGATCTGCATAAGGAACTTCGATATCAAGTCGAATGCGTGTTGGAGAAAGTGTTTCGACCGTGCTCTTCACAAAGAACTCCTCAAGTAATTTAAAAGAATTTGGTCGGGGCGGGGAGATTCGAACTCCCGATCTCCTGCTCCCAAAGCAGGCGCGCTAGCCACTACGCTACGCCCCGAGGCGCAAGAGGTGAGTCTAGAGTAATTTTTTACTCTACGTTACCGAGGCAGTACTCTCTAGCCTTGCACCACATGCGGGTGTAGCTCAATGGTAGAGCCCCAGCCTTCCAAGCTGGCCATGCCGGTTCGATCCCGGTCACCCGCTCCAGTCTTTATTCGATTCCGCCGATACTCCCAACCAAAGTTGCGGTGTAAGCACCTTGAACTTTTAGTAAATCAGTCACGGTACTCAAACCGGCAATCACATAAACATCAATCCCGAAGTCGGTAGTAGATGAACCATCCAAAGTGACTTCTGCGACAACTGAATACTCGAATCGACTTGAACCTGCACCGGTACGGAATGTGTTCCCTTTGAATACGGAATAAGTAGTCCAAATAACCGGAGATCCACCTGTAGCCGAAACATTGAATCCGAGCGGCATGGACGAGTCGGTTGCTTTACTTGGCGTATAACTGTTAATCAATAAACGTACGACATAACTCTTTCCTGCCTTGAATCCTGTAATGGATGAGTATGTCGATGATCCGATTCCACCGCTGATATCAGCATAAGTTAATGAACCGGTTGATATACGCGAAGGACCAATACTTCCCGCAGTTCCTGTTTCACCTTTTGGTCCGGCAGGACCAGTTGCACCATCAGCGCCTGCTGGTCCTTGTGAACCTCCACCACTACCGGATGAACCAGCTGGTCCCTGTGGTCCTGCTGGTCCTGTTTCTCCTTGAGGTCCTGCAGGTCCTGCTGGCCCGATAGATCCACCACCTGATGATGAAACAGTTGCTTTGCCATCACTTCCATTTTTTCCATCCGTACCACTCTCTCCTTGTGGACCTTGCAAACTTTGAGGTGAACTCCATCGGCCATTTGTCTTTGGTCCATACAAGGTTAAATTCTTTGTGTCTATGTAGAAATCACCATCTATTCCTTTTGTACTAGATGGTGCGCCCTTACCGTTAAGAATTGTGTTCGCCACCGATGCCGTTGTTCTACCGGCTGCTTTTGGTCTCGTTGCAGATGATGCAATCGGGGATTGAATAGTTGTAAGTGCAAGGACGAGGGCTGTTGCTATTGCGATTCGGGTTCGCATAATGGGACCTCCAGGTCCATTAGGGGTAAAACAAGTCTGCGCTCAGGAATAACTCAGCCGAATGGGGGCTCCCCTTGCTCTTTCTCTGTGAAAACCGGGTGAGCCCCCGCATGTTGAAGCGGCTGGCTTCTCTGAAACTCACAAGTGTCCCTCAGGTTCTAGAGATAGATTCCTGAGCATCAACTAGTTATCTACGGGTAGTCGATTACGAGGTTTTCGACAACGTGTTCAACAGAACGAAAGGAAGACATGCAGATGTCATCAAAGAAAAAGGTAGTAGCAGTTGCAATTACAACTCTTGCTCTAACTGTTGGCGGTGTCGGTATCGGTAATGCGGATACGGTCGCTAAGAAGATAACTAAGCGCACTGTTACAACAAAGAAGGTAACTACATCAGGTACTGCAGGTATTGCTAACCCAATGGAAAAGGGCAAGGGACATGAGGCGCAGATCGCTTCAGTTCTATCCGGGCTCGTAACAAAGGGAACCATTACCCAAGCACAAGCTGATGCTGTTATCGCAGCCCTTGAAGCAGATCGTGCTGCAAAGGATGCAGATCGTCCATTAGCAAAAGACCGTGCTGCAATTGATGCACTTGTCGCTTCTACTCTAGGAATCGATTCAGCAACAATTAAGTCACGTCTTAAGGCTGGCGAAACCCTCGCTGCAATAGCAGGTTCAAAGAAAGCTGCTCTCATCGATGCACTAGTTGCTGAAGAGAGTAAGCGCATTGATGCTGCTGTTACCGCTGGAAAGCTAACCGCCGATCAGGCAACAGCTCGTAAGTCAGGTTTAGTTGCACATGTAACTGCTGAAGTTGAGTCTGTTCGTCCAATGGGCGATAAAGGACCAAAGGGTTCAAAGGGTGGTCGTGGACATCACGGCGGTCCAATGGGCGCTGCTCCATCAGTTCCTTCAACTGGAGCTGCTGCTTAATAAGTAAATTTCTCTCCTCCTCTAGGTCGAAAAACCCGCCACATTTATCGAGGATGCGGCGGGTTTTTCTATGGAACAAATCGCTTGTGAGAGGATTGCGACATGCGCATTCACATTGGTAGCGATCACGCTGGTCTAGAACTTAAAGCGCAGTTGATTGAACATCTTGTAAGCGGTGGCCATGATGTAACAGACCACGGCCCTTATGAGTTTGATGCCCTCGATGATTACCCAGATTTCTGCATCCCTGCTGCTCAAGCTGTAGCAAAGGACTCTTCCTCAATCGGAATAGTTCTGGGTGGATCAGGTAACGGGGAACAAATGGCTGCAAACAAAGTCAAAGGGGTTCGCGCAGCGCTGGTATGGAGCATTGACATTGCAAAGCTAGCCCGTGAGCACAACAACGCAAATGTAATTGCGGTGGGTGGACGTATGCATGAAATCGCCTTCGTAAAGCAGCTCATAGATACCTTTATTGCTACGCCCTTCTCAAATGATGAGCGACATATTCGCCGAATTGAAAAAATCGGTAAGTTCGAAGAAAACGGTTCTATCTAAAGGTGTAGCGCAGATCCGTTACAACGTGATCCTTTGTAATTCCTTGACCTTCAAAACGGGTAATCGGGCGCCACTCTGGGCGAGCCACAACTCCCCCTGTAAATACCTCTGACTTTGCAAAGCTCTCTTGGATGACCTCTGCGTATGGAAACCAGTCGGTTGCAATGTGAATGAAGCCGGTGGGCTTTAACTTCTTAGAGAGTATTTCAAGGAAGTTTGCATTAACAATACGTCTTTTGTTGTGGCGCTTCTTGGGCCATGGATCTGGAAAGAAAAGGTGTACTCCATCCAATGAATGATCGGCGATCATGTAGTGGAAAACCTCATGAACATCTCGCTCGATGATGCGAAGATTTTCTACGCCAAACTCCTCAGCTTTGGCCATCAGCTTTCCAACACCTGGTGGATGTACCTCAACACCTAAGAAACCGTTCTGCGGGAAATCCTTGGCAATAACTGCCGTTCCTTCACCCATTCCAAAACCAATCTCCATAACTACCGCTTCGGCCTTTGGAAAGTAATGGGTTAGGTCAATCGGTGATTCAACGAACTCAATTCCGTACTTTCCCCATAACTTTTCACGGGCTGCGGCTTGGGAGCCAGTTATTCGGGATCCGCGGATGCGATAACTGCGCACTGTTAGCGGTTCCATATCCCTAGCCTTTCATGAATTCTCTACTTCGTGGTTGGATACCCATATACATCGAGAAGGAGTAATTGTGCCAGGAGTAAATCTGACCCGTGCCGAAGCAAAAGAACGCTCATCGCTGATAAAGGTGAACTCTTACGAGGTTGATTTGGATCTCACCTCCGGCACTGAAACCTTCATCGTTAAAACACGGGTGAATTTCAAAGGTTTAAAGCCAGGTGCTTCGACCTTTATCGATGCTGTAGGTAAGAAGGTAATAACTTCAACCCTTAATGGTGTGGAGTTTGATCCAAAGTTCGATGGAGAGTCCATCTTTATTCCGGCGATAGCTGCCGAGAATGATCTGTACATCGAGATCGAAGCGATCTACTCCAACTCAGGCGAAGGTCTGCACCGCTTTCAAGATCCTGCAGATGGCGAGGTCTATCTCTACTCTCAGCACGAGGTGGCAGATGCCCGACGCACATTCCCATGCTTTGACCAACCAGACCTTAAGGCAACCTTTGCAATCTCAGCGCTAGCACCAACTAACTGGGAGGTAATCTCAAACAACCCAGTGGAGTCAAAAACCGATGAAGGTGGCAAGCGACGTTGGGTCTTTACCAAGACCCCACTTCTGTCTACTTATCTCACCGCACTCGTTGCCGGTCCTTACTACTTTGTTGAGAGTACATATGAAGGCCAAAAGACTGTTCCGATGGGGCTTTACTGCCGCAAATCTCTAGCAAAACACATGGATGCCGAGGAGCTATTCGACATTACGCGCAAGGGATTTGCCTACTACGAAAAAGAGTTTGGGCTTGCGTATCCATTTGATAAGTACGATCAAATCGCCGTTGCAGAGTTCAATGCAGGCGCGATGGAAAACGCAGGATGCGTAACCTTTGCAGAGGATTACTTTGTTTTCCGCTCAAAGGTAACTGATAAGAACTACAACTGGCGCGCAAACGTCATTCTCCATGAGATGGCACACATGTGGTTTGGTGATCTTGTCACTATGGAGTGGTGGGATGACCTATGGCTTAACGAGTCTTTCGCAGAATGGGCTTCGTACTACACCCTTGCACAGGCAACTCGATTTACTAACTCTTGGACGGTCTTTAATGCAGAGCGCAAGAACTGGGCTTACCGCCAAGATCAACTCTCCTCTACTCACCCAATTGTTGTGGACATGGAGGACCTCGAAGCTGTTAAGACAAACTTCGATGGAATCACCTACGCCAAGGGAGCATCTGTTCTGCAGCAGCTGGTTGTGCATGTAGGCAAGGAGAACTTCATCAAGGGGCTTCGCCAGTACTTTGCAAAGCACGCATGGGGCAACACAACTCTTAACGATCTGTTAGTAGAACTGGAAGCGGCAAGTGGACGCGACCTTAAGCCTTGGGTTTCAACCTGGCTACAAACAGCAGGTGTAAACACTTGGCGCCCTGAGCTAACCATTTCAGGAGATACCTATACATCCATCGCTGTGAAGCAAGAGGTTCCACTTGTTCCTGCAGGATCAAAGGAGCTTCGCCCTCACCGCATGGCTGTTGGACTTTATGATCTTAAAGATGGAAAGGTTATTTGCCGCAAGAGCGTAGAGCTAGACGTTGCTGGTTCAACAACTGTAGTTGAGGCGCTCGTCGGTGAAAAAACCGCTGATTTAGTAGTCCTTAACGACCGCGATCTTTCTTACGGAAAGCTTCGTTTTGATGATCGAAGCGTCGCAACCTTGAAAGATCACCTCGGAGATATTGAAGATCCACTTACGCGCGCACTAGCTTGGTCTGCAACGTGGGACATGCTTCGCGATGGTGAACTCGCAGCAAGTGATTATGTGCCAATGGCGGTCAAGGCTCTAGCTGGTGAAGATGATGTTGCCGTTGTTTCTATGACACTTACTCAACTGGGTACGGCGGTTGAACTTTACGCTGCTGACAAGAACCGAGATGCCCTGCGGAAGCAGCTAGCTGATGGGGTCGAAAAACTTCTTAACAGCGCATCCTCAGGAAGTGATCTTCAGCTTCAGTACGCCAGAAGCCTTGCATCTGCCGCAGTCTCCGATGCACAAGTTTCACGCATCCGCGACTTCCTCGACGGAAAGCTTGAAGGTTTAACAGTTGATGCAGATCTGCGTTGGCACTTTATTGGATGTCTCGTTGAACGAAACAAGGCAACGATCGCAGAGGTTGAAAAGGAGCTCGAATCCGACAAGTCAGCAAATGGTGAAAAGGCTGCGGCCTTTGCACGTGCTGCGGTTCCAACTGCAGAGGCGAAGAAGGCAGCCTTTGAGTTGGCAAGTAGCCTTGGGGTTTCAAACCATATTCAGATTCAAGCGATACAAGGCTTTAACCGTCCTGGCCAACGGGAGTTAACCGCTCCTTACGCGACTAAGTACTTTGAGATGGTTTTGGAGTATTGGAATAGCCACACATTTGAGTTTGCAAGTAACTTTGCCTCACTTTTGTTTCCAACCTTTCAAGTCTCCAAAGCAACCTTGGACGCTACAGAGGGCTGGCTATCTGGTGCAGGAAAAGATGCACCACATGGACTTCGAAGAGTTGTCTCAGAGCAACGGGATGCACTTGCTCGTGCGCTGAAGGCGCAAGCCAAAGACAGTTAGTCGATCGAGGTTATTGCAGATTTTGAAGCTGAACTCTTTTTGCGCTCCGCTGTGAGCGCATAAGAAATCAAGACAATAACTGCAAAGAGCCCCACTGGAATCGCTACAAATATTGTGAAGGTTTCAATCGCTGTTAAGCCTTCGCCTGGCATCGCACCATCTTCTTGTGGCGCCATGAATAGAACCGATGCGAGTGCGTGAAATGACATGGAGTTAGTGTAAATCAATCAAGCGGTAGCTGCAGCCACTCCAAATGGCTCTAAGTATGGAAACCATCTCGAATCTGTTCGGCCGGTTCCAAGAATTCTCCATGCCGCTCCTACCGGTTCGCGTGGAAGTGAGCGCAGTTTCCAACCTAAATCTTTGAGTGGTTTATCTGCTTTCACATGGTTGCATCGGTGGCAGGCAGAAACCACATTGTCCCAATTGTGAGCCCCGCCACGAGAGCGAGGAATAACATGATCGATCGATGTTGCATTTGCCCCACAGTAAACACAACGGCCACCATCTCGGGCGAAGATTGCACGCCGAGACAGTGGTACGGCATGACGGTATGGAATCTTTACAAACTTATTGAGTCGGATAACTGACGGGAGATCGAGCTGACCTGTTGCGTAATGCAAAACCTCACCGGTGGACTCAACCATTGTTGCTCGGGAGTTAAGAACAAGTAAGAGCGCGCGGCGTTCAGTGACAACACCCAATGGTTCGTAGGTGGCGTTGAGTACTAACGTCCTAGACATAGCTTCGCGCTCCAGTTCCAGCGCGTGGCTCGCGCCGATTGGGTTATCTTGCACCAATATGGGCATTCGGAACAGCATTTAGATAGAGTGGCGAACATGAACGAACAGACCCGTAACCTCCTTGAGTGGCTTAGCGGCGCCCCCCTACGAATTTTTGCAGTCCTTCTGGCTGCCTGGGTGGGTCGAGTTGTTGGTGCCCGCGCTATTACACGTGCCATAAATAAGTTAGCGACAACGGATCTAAAGCCAGGGCTTGGAGTGGCAAAGCGTCAGGCAGAGCGCGCGCGAACAACTGGTTCGGTTCTCTCCTCCATACTCAACGCTGTGATTTGGATAATCGCACTTGCGATGGTCCTTGGAGAGTTTGGATTTAATCTAGGTCCAGTTATTGCATCTGCAGGTGTAATTGGCGTTGCAGTTGGACTCGGAGCACAAACTCTTGTACGCGATATCTTGTCAGGTCTCTTTATGCTCGTTGAGGACCAGTACGGAGTGGGCGATGAAGTAAGCGTCCTAGATATCCAAGGAAAGGTTGAAAAGGTCGGACTGCGCATCACAACTGTTCGTGATGACAAAGGAGAGCTTTGGTATATCCGCAACGGTGAAATCCTCGTTGTCGGAAACAAATCTCAGAGCTGATTCACCATCGAGTCTGCTGCCATCTCTAAGTAGCTCCAAAGCTGCACGCGGTGTATCTCAGACATTTCTACTCCATCAACTGCAGACTTCATGCATTTAATCCATGCATCACGCGCGGTTGAATCGATATGAAAGCCTGCATGACGCATGCGAAGTCTTGGGTGCCCACGATTATCTGAGTAGGTGGTTGGGCCACCCCAGTACTGTTCTAAAAATGTCTGCAGCCTTTCTGCAGCACCCTTCATATCTTTTTCAGGATACATAGGACGCAAAATTGGATCCATTGCAACGTGGGCGTAAAACTGTGAGATCAAATCGGAAAAGAAGGCTTCGCCCCCTACCTCTTCATAAAAAGTTTTCATACTCAACTAGTAGTAGATTTCTTTGTCATTGAGTTAGCTTTGAGTGTAAGCACTCCTAGGTATGTCACTGGGATTGATGCGGCAAAACATAGCCAGCCATAACTTAGATTCCCGATAATTACCCCAGCAAGGGCGCCTCCGCCTGCTCCCGCTAGATTCATTACCAAGTCGCTTGCACCCTGTGATGATGCTTTGAAATCGTCATCAACACTCTCTGAAAGAAAGGCTGAACCTGCGATTAAGGTGCAGGACCATCCAAGACCCAATAAGAACAACCCAATACCTAAGCGAATAGCATCATCAGCGGCTGCTGTCCCGGCAATAACTGTTGAGAGCAGCAGGATTAAGACTCCTATTTGAATGATACGAACACGACCCCATCGATCGCTTAGAGCACCTACTAGCGGAGATAGCGCATACATACCAAGAACATGGATGCTGATAACAAGGCCAATTACCGTAAGAGTCACATCAACGTGCGCCATGTGCACTGGTGTCATAACCATTACAGAGACCATCGCGAGATGGCCGATAGCAATCGCAAAGATTCCGATACGTGCATTGGGATTACTTCGAATATGGGCAAGAGCGCTCTTTGTTGATCCTCTTGATACCGCAATACCACTAGCTTTTCTGGCAAACAAGAAAGGGTCTGGTCTTAAGAAGATGATCACGACAATTGCTGCCAGCGATAACGTCGTTGCAGAGATTAAGTAAGGACCAACCAAACGCGGAAGAGAGAAATGCTCAGCAAGATTTCCAGAAGGTTCCATGAGGTTAGGACCAGCTACTGCACCGATGGTTGAACCCCACACAACAAAGGAGAGTTGGCGTGCTCGGCTTTCATCAGAAGCCAGATCAATGGCCGCAAAACGAGCCTGGTAGCCAGCGGCAGACGCTGCGCCAACTAGAAATGTTCCAATGAGCATCAAGAATATATTGCGATGTAGTCCACCCATGATTGCAAAAAAAGATCCAAAAACTCCCGAGATATAACCAACTGACAGAGCTAATCGCCTTCCACCCGCTGAAGTTAGCTTTGCAAGGGGTAGTGCAAGGGCTGCTGCACCAAGTACGGCACTTGTCTGTGCTAACCCTGCCAATGTTTCTGATTCGGTGATCGATGACACCAAAAGTGAGCCTGCTGCCACCGTTCCTGCCACGCCAACACCGTTTAAGACCTGGGCGCTAGCTAATGTGCGAACAACTCTCTTTTGTAAATGTGAGCTTGGCATGCACTATTCCTGAATATAACGTTTGAGGAATTCGCGTTCAGAGTCTTTAAGTGGGCGCGACTTCTTTGTTTCCATATCTACCGCGACTTGAATGCTTGTGATCTTTGCAAAGACTTTGTCTTCATCAGCAATTTCTAGAAGCATTCTAAATGAGGAGTTGCCTATCGACTCTACAGAGATAATCACGTCAACGAATCGTCCTCCGTCATACATTGGGTTGATGTAATCAATTTCTATACGCGCTACGACCATCTCAATAAGCGATGACTCGCGCATGGCCGCTGAGTACTCCTCTGTTGCCCAGAGAAATCTCGCTTCTTGGGCGTAGGTTAAATACAGAGCGTTGTTTACGTGACCGAATGCATCGAGGTCATCCCATCGTACAAACTGCTTGCTGATGTACTTCATTATCGTGTGAGCTTTCTATAGGTTGCGCGGTGAGGACGTGCTGCATCTGCACCAAGGCGATCGATTTTATTAGCTTCATATGATTCGAAGTTTCCTTCAAACCAGAACCACTTTGACTCACCTTCGTAGGCGAGGATGTGCGTTGCTACGCGGTCAAGGAACCAGCGATCGTGAGAGATAACTACGGCACAGCCTGGGAACTCAAGCAGAGCGTTTTCAAGTGAGCCAAGTGTTTCAACATCAAGGTCGTTTGTTGGTTCATCGAGAAGTAAGAGGTTGCCGCCCTGCTTCAAAGTTAGAGCCAAGTTCAAGCGGTTGCGCTCTCCGCCAGATAAAACGCCAGCAGCTTTTTGTTGATCTGGACCCTTAAATCCAAAGGCGGAGACGTAGGCACGTGATGGCATTTCGACCTGGCCGACTTTGATGTAGTCGAGCCCATCAGAGACGACCTCCCAGAGTGATTTCTTAGGATCGATACCGCCACGAGACTGATCAACGTAGGAAATCTTTACGGTCTCACCAATCTTTACATTTCCAGAGTCTGGTTTCTCCAACCCAAGGATTGTCTTAAAGAGAGTGGTTTTGCCTGCACCATTAGGTCCGATGATTCCGACGATGCCGTTACGAGGCAGAGTAAATGAAAGGTCATCGATAAGAACTCGATCATCAAAACCTTTAACGAGGTGATCAACTTCGACAACAACATTTCCAAGGCGTGGCCCTGGTGGAATCTGAATCTCTTCGAAATCTAATTTGCGCATCTTGTCTGCTTCGGCAGCCATCTCTTCATACCGTGCAAGACGAGCCTTTGACTTAGCTTGGCGTCCCTTAGCGTTTTGGCGGACCCAATCGAGCTCTTCAGCAAGACGCTTTGCGCGCTTTGCATCCTTTTGTCCTTCAACTTTAAGTCGAGCCGATTTAGTTTCAAGGTAGGTTGAGTAGTTACCTTCGTATGGATAGGCACGTCCTCTATCGAGTTCGAGGATCCACTGTGCAACGTTGTCCAAGAAGTATCTATCGTGAGTGATCGCAACAACGGTACCTGGATACTTTGCAAGGTGTTGCTCAAGCCAAAGAACTGATTCGGCATCTAAGTGGTTTGTAGGCTCGTCGAGAAGAAGAAGATCTGGTTGCTGCAAAAGCAACTTACACAAAGCCACTCGACGGCGCTCTCCACCTGAAAGCACCTTTACATCAGCATCACTTGGTGGACAGCGAAGTGCATCCATCGCCTGCTCTAACTGTGAATCAAGATCCCATGCGTTGCGGTGATCGAGCTGCTCTTGAAGTACACCCATCTCAGCAAGGAGCTTGTCGTAATCTGCATCCGGATTGGCCATCTCTTCGGAGATTGCATTAAAGCGATGAAGCATCTCAATAGTTTCAGCAACGCCCTCTTGAACATTCTCTAAAACGTTCTTTTCTTCATTTAGAGGCGGCTCCTGTAACAAGATACCGACGGTGTAACCAGGTGAAAGGTATGCCTCACCATTTGAAGGTTGCTGCAGTCCGGCCATAATCTGCAGAACTGTTGACTTACCTGCACCGTTTGGACCAACCACACCGATCTTTGCGCCAGGTAAAAACATCAAGGTGACATCATCGAGAATAACTTTGTCGCCATGCGCCTTACGCGCCTTTTTCATCGTATAAATGAACTCAGCCATGGAGAAAACCTTAGTGGCTCATATCGGTACAATTGAGCACACGACCCCTGCAGGCGCCTGTAGCTCAGTCGGATAGAGCACTCGCCTTCTAAGCGAGTTGTCGCAGGTTCGATTCCTGCCAGGCGCACTCATACCCATAAACTCCCCCAATGGCATACGACCTCCCACATCTGATCTGGATTGATTGTGAGATGACTGGGCTCTTGCTGGATAAAGATGTCCTCGTCGAAATAGCGGTTCTTGTTACCGACTCCGAGCTCAACATCGTTGGTGAAGGAGTCGACCTTGTTATCAAAGCCACACCAGAGCAGTTGGCTAGCATGAATGAGTTTGTAACTCAGATGCACACCACCTCAGGATTGATCACCGAGATTCCAAGCGGAGTAACACTTGCAGATGCAGAGGATCAAATAATTAAGTACCTGGAATCCGCGGGAACCATTGCTGGTAAATCTCCACTTGCAGGAAACTCAGTAAGCGTTGATCGAAGTTTTATCGCTCGCGATATGCCAAAGTTAAATGAGTTCCTGCACTACCGAACAGTCGATGTTTCATCGGTTAAGGAGTTAGCCCGTCGCTGGCAGCCAAAGATCTACTTCCAGGCCCCCGCCAAGACCGGTAACCACCGAGCCCTCGGAGATATCCAAGACTCCATCGCTGAGTTGAAGTACTACCGCGAGAACTTCTTCATCCCAGCCCAAAACGAAGATTCAGCCACGACTGATGAACCGGTAGGATAAGCACTAAGTCAGCACATGGTGGGCGTAGCTCAGCTGGTAGAGCACTCGGTTGTGGTCCGAGATGTCGCGGGTTCGAGCCCCGTCGTTCACCCCAAGTTTTATCCGCTATCAATCGGTAGCTAAATAGAAAGTCGGCAAAGATGATCTTCGATGTTGTTGTAGAAATCCCGGCTGGTTCACGCAATAAGTACGAGATCAACCACAACACCGGCGAGGTTCGTCTAGATCGCATGCTCTTTACGGCAACCCGCTTTCCTCACGACTATGGCTTTGTTAAGAACACTCTCTCCTTAGATGGCGATCCCCTAGATGCTTTGATTATGCTGGATGAACCAACATTTCCCGGCTGTGTGGTTTCATGCCGTGTCATCGGAATGTTTCGCATGACCGATGAAAAGGGCGGAGATGACAAGCTCCTATGCGTTGCAGCAGGAGATATCCGTAAATCAAACCTTAATGATCTAGAAGATGTGCCCGTTTATGAGTTGGATGAAATTAAGCACTTCTTCGAGGTATATAAAACTCTAGAACCTGGCAAAGAG
>Ga0222712_10001179_pt1 | contig 33357 bp, 36 predicted proteins | sample C33_657DmetaG_FD_165043 | JGI IMG/M metagenome (GOLD analysis project Ga0222712, IMG submission 165043) | Estuarine water microbial communities from San Francisco Bay, California, United States - C33_657D | ecosystem: Environmental > Aquatic > Marine > Unclassified | place: USA: California...
CCGAGCGGCTTGATGCCCTGCCAGCCGCCGCGCGTGAAGTCGGGGCACTGGATCGGCATCGAGCCGTCCTTCACCGAGCGCACGGAGATCTCGAGGATCGAGGACCAGTCGGCCGCGTCGTAGACGGTCATGTCCGGGGTGATGCCCTGGCGCAGGCAATCGAGCATGCGGAAGTTCATCACGTGGTCCATGCCGCCGTGGCCGCCGACCTTCTTGGCCGACTCGCCGACCTTCTTGATGAGCGGGTGCTGGTTGGCCTTCATGAACGCCTCCAGCTTCTCCTTCTCGAGCCAGCTGTGGGCGTTGAGCTTCATGCCCTTGACCGACGGGTGGTCGTTGGCGCCGTCGACCGCGAGGCGGCCGGGGTAGCCGAAGAACGTGGCCTTGGTGCCGCAGAGGGCGTTGATGCGCGAGTAGGGGCGGGGGCTGACCACGTCGTGCTGGATCATGATCGTGCGGCCGAGCTGCGTCTTGATGATCGAGGTGTTCATGTCGCCGCAGACGTACTTCTCGTCCTTGTGCTTGCCGCCGTTCGGGTTCTTGCGGTCGCGGAACTCGGTGAGGTTGCGCTCCGGGGAGGAGACGGAGACCACGAACTTGAAGGCGTCGCCGCGGCCGATGCCGAGGTACTGGGCCACCGGACCGAGGCCGTGGGTGGGGTACAGGTTGCCGTCCATGAAGGTGTGGTAGTTACGGCGCCAGCCGCCTTCGCTGCCCAGGCTCCAGAGGACGTCCTGCGAGAGGTTGTGGATGTAGGCGCACTCGGCGTGCTTCAGGTCGCCGAAGAGGCCCTGGCGGGCCATGTGCAGGACGAAGAGCTCCTCCTCGCCGTAGCAGCAGTTCTCGATGATCGCGCAATGGCGCTGGGTCTTCTCGGACGTGTCGACCAGCTGCCAGCATTCGTCGACGGAGACCGCCGCGGAGACCTCGATGAAGGCGTGCTTGCCGCATTCCATGGCCTTGACGGCCATCGGCACGTGCCATTCCCAGGGGGTGGCGATGTAGACCACGTCGATATCGTCGCGGGCGACCATCTTTTCCCAGGCGTCCTCGGTGCCGGTGTAGACGACCGGCTCCTTCCCGGTCTTGGCTTTCACGTGGTCGAAGGCGCGCTTGGCGCGTTCCGGCTTGAGGTCGCAGACCGCCACGACCTCGGCGAAGTCGATGTTCACCGCGGAGTTGACGTGGGTCATGCCGCGCGAAAGCCCGATGAAGGCGCAGCGCACTTTCTGCAACGGCTTCGTCTGGAGATCCCAGACGGGCTTGTTGCCGGCGGGGCGCGGACGGGTCGCCGAGATCTCGTCGTGGCCCTGCAGCTTGAGGGCCTTGGGGTCCGGGGCGGCGTGGGCGGAAGGTAGCGCGCTCAGGCCGAGGCCGGCGCCGGCGAGGGCGCCGAACTTGAGGAAATCACGACGGGAGTTCTTTTCAGGGAGGCTCATGGGGGTGGACTCCAAGACAGCCGAGGACCGTCTGGGTTGCAATGCTTTGCCTTGGGTCTTTCGCCTATCCTCTTAGTTAACGAAACCTTGGGCCCATTTAATCCCGAAGACCGCCAAGTTACGCACGATATGGCCCATAAAGCAGGGCAACAATGAACGCGTCGGGTTGAGGGGATTGAAGCGCGCGAGGTAGAGCCAGACGGCGGTCAGGAATTCGAAGACCAGCGTGATGACCTGCTTCTCGTCGTGCAGGTTGAAGTTCAGGAAATCGATATGGATCGCCGCGAAGACCGCGGAGCCCCCGAGGATGAGCGCGAGCAACTTGCGGCCGGTGAAATGGCTCGGGGCGGCGAAGCCGCGGAAGACCGCTTCCTCCGTGACGGCCGCGCCGATGAGCCCGAGGAGGGCGACCAGCGGGAGTTGGGATTGGGTCTCGGACACCTCGAAGCGCATCTCCACGGCGGCTTCGCCGATGGTGATGAGGATGGCCCCGCTCGCCGCGATGAGGTAGGCTGCCGCGGGCGCCAAGGTGGTCCCGGGCCAGAAACCTTCGGCCCCGCCGGTCTTGCGTCGGAGACGGAACTCCCCGTACCAGGCGGCGAGCACGCAGAGGCCCAGGGCGAAGGCGAGGATGGCTTCGGTCGATTTATCCATGGATCAGCGGATACCCAGCACCCAGGCGCGATAGCCGGGCGAGGCGAGGTCGGCCTGCACGCCGAGCCACTGCGGCACGGCGTAGGGATGGCGGGCGTGGACCCAGGTCTCGAGGTCGCGCGCCTTGGCGGCGGCGAACTTGAAGGTCAGGCGGTATTCCTCCTCGGCGTGGACGCGGCCTTCCCAGGTGTAGTGGGAACGGATCGGGCCTTCGACCTGGGCGCAGGCGGCGAGGCCGGCGGCGACGGCGTCCCCGGCGAGGCGCTCGGCTTCCTCGCGCGTGGGCAGGGTCGTCCAGGCGATGCCGAGGGGCTCAGTCATGTCCGGGGTCGTCCCCCTGCAGGTACTTCTCCGTGATGATGCCGATCAGCAGGTCGCGGGCCTCCTGCACGGAGTCGACGTGGATGTACAGGTCGCGGTCCTCGGGGGAGACCATGCCCCACTCGTGGAACGTCTCGAAGTTGACCGCGTTCTTCCAGAAGGCCGAGCCGAAGAGCAGCACGGGGAAGTGCTTCTTGGTCTTGCCCGTCTGGATGAGCGTCAGCATCTCGAAGAGCTCGTCGAAGGTGCCGAACCCGCCGGGGAAGGCGACGAGCGCCTTGGCGAGGTAGAGGAACCAGTACTTGCGCACGAAGAAGTAATGGAATTCCAGGTCCAGCTCCGGCGTGATGTAAGGGTTGTGCTCCTGCTCGAAGGGCAGGGCGATGCCGAGGCCCACGGAGCGCCCGCCCGCCCGGTGCGCGCCTTCGTTGGCGGCCTCCATGATGCCGGGGCCGCCGCCGGAGCAGACGAGGAAGCGCTGCCATTCGGGCAAGGTCATCGACCACTTGGTCATCTCGTGGGCGAGATCGCGGCAGGCCGCGTAGTAGACGGACGAGCGCAGGTTGATCTCGGCGAGGCGCAGGCGCAGGGCGCATTCGGCGCCGGTGCATGCGCCCGACTGGGGCAGCGCCTTGGCCTCGGCCAGCTCGCGTTGCGCGCGCTCCGGGGTCATCGTGCGCGCCGAGCCGAACATCACGACGGTGTTGCGGACGCCGTATTTCTTGAACCGCAGGTGCGGTTCCATCAGCTCGGCCATGACCCGGATGGTCCGGGCCTGGGGCGAGAGCATGAAGTCCGGATTCAAGTAGGCCCGAGGCGGGACGGGCCGTCGCTTGCCGGGTTCGGAGGACATAAGGGCATCATTCCCGCCTTGGGGCGTCTGCCAAGCCGGGAAGCGTGAGGCTTGACACCCCCCGAGGGGTGCCCTTGGCTGGGGGCTTCAAACGCCATGCAACCCACCTACCGCCCGTCCAAGATCGCCCGCGCCCGCAAGTGCGGTTTCCGCGCCCGCTCCAAGTCCGCCGGTGGCCGCAAGGTCCTTGCCAACCGCCGCAAGGTCGGTCGCAAGCGCCTCGGCGCGTCCTGAGACCGATGCGTCTCCCGCGGGAGCGTCGGATTCGCGCCTCGGCCGATTTCGCCCGCATCCGCAACACCGGCTCGCGGCTCGACTGCGGGCCTTTTCTTTTGAATTTCAAGCGAGGCGAGGGCGCGGGCCCGGCCCGCTTCGCCGTGATCGCCGCCAAGAAGTCGCTCCCCCTGGCCGTCGATCGCAACCGGGCCAAGCGTCTGGCCCGGGAACTGTTCCGGACGGACCCCGCGGCTTTCCCGGCCGGCTGGGAAGTCGTCCTCGTCGTCCGGTCGGGAATGCTCCGGCGGCGCCTCGCCGACTTGCGCAAGGTCTTCGCCGAGGCCGCTCGCCGGATCAACGCCCCGGCCGCGGGACCGGCCGCATGAACCCGGAGCGCCCGTCCTGGGCGGCCGTGCCGGCCCTCTGGCTGGTGCGTCTCTACCAGCGCTGGCTTTCGCGTCCTCTGCACGCGCTCGTGCCGGGTTCGGGGTGCCGGTTCCATCCGACCTGCTCCTGCTACGCCGCCACCAGTCTCCGGCGCTTCGGTCTCCTGCGCGGTGGTTGGCTGGCGATGCGGCGTCTTGGCCGCTGCCATCCTTGGGGTGGTTCGGGTGTCGACGAGGTGCCGGAACGGTGACCGGTCGGCGGCCCCGCCTGGCTTGAATAATCTCGCCCTTGTCGGGCGTTTTTGGGCATATTGGCGAAGTGAAAGCCTTGTTCGCTCGCATCCTGGAATCACGGCAAGGCGGCACGTTGCTCCTCGCCTTCACCTACCTGCTCCTCGGCTCGCTCCTGCGTCTGGGTTTCCTGCTCGCCAGCGCCGGTGCCGTCTCCTGGGGCCCCGCCACCTTCGGCGCCTTGTTCGTGGGCTTCGCCTTCGACCTGCTGATGGCCTGGTTCCTCACGCTCCCGCTCGGCCTGCTGTCGGCGGCCTGGCCCGCGCGCTTCTGGCGGTTCCCGCTCGTCGTCGCCTGGGGCTTCGGCGCGTTCCTCTTCACCTTCTGGAAGATCTCGGAGATCCTTTTCTGGGAGGAGTTCGGGGTCCGCTTCAACTTCATCGCGGTCGACTACCTCGTCTACACGACCGAGGTCGTGAAGAACATCAAGGAGTCCTACAACCTTCCGCTGATCGTCGCGCTCGTCGCCGCGGTCGCGGGCGGCGCCTACCTCGCGTGGCGCCGGCTCGGCTGGACGGCGTCCTGGCACGCCGGCGCGGCGGCCGACATTTCCCCGCGCTGGCGCGCTTACGCGGTCCTGCTGACGCCTTTGCTCCTGCTGCTCGGCGTCGCCTACGCCACCGGCCGCCACGATCTCAAGGTCGCCTCGCCCGTCCACAGTTCCTTCGGCGAGCGGCTCACCGCCGGCCTGCGGCACATGGGGGACCCCCAGCCGAGCTGGGCGAACAGCTACGACACCGAGGTCGCCAAGAACGGCGAGTACGCCTTCCTCGCGGCCTTCTGGGCCAACCAGCTCGACTGGAAGCGCTTCTACCCCTCGCGGCCCGCGGCCGTCCCCGAGCTGGCCGCCCGGCTGGTCGCCCAAGGGGCTCCGCTCCCGGGCGGCGGCCCGACCGACATCCTGCGGCAGGTCCCCGGCGTGGCCGGCGCCCGCAAGTTGAACGTGATCCAGATCACCGTGGAGAGCCTGAGCGCCAAGTACCTCGGCTGCTACGGCGTGAACGACGACGAGGACAAGTTCGACTACGGCAAGCTCGGGCTGACGCCGAACCTCGATCGGCTGTCCCGCGAGTCGCTGTGGTTCAGCCGATGCTACGCCGGCGGCACCCGCACGGTCCGCGGCATGGAGGCGCTCACCTTGGCGATCCCGCCCATCCCGGGCCAGTCGGTGCTGCGACGCACGGGCTGCGAGAATCTCTCGACGCTGGGGTCGGCCCTTGCCGCGCAGGGCTATGACACCGCCTTCATCTACGGCGGCGACGGGTTCTTCGACAACATGAGCTATTTCTTCGGGTCGAACGGCTACCGGATCGTCGACCAGCCCGCCGCGCTCAAGGCCGGCCGCCAGGTCAGTTTCGCCAACGCCTGGGGCGCCTGCGACGAGGACGCCTTCGCCTGGTCGCTGGCCGAGGCCGACGCCGCCCACGGCGCCGGGAAGCCTTTCCACCACTTCATCATGACGACCTCCAACCACCGGCCTTACACGTGGCCGGCGGGGAAGATCCGGCCGGAACTGCGCGAACGCCATGGCGGGGTCGCCTACACGGACCATGCCATCGGCGAGTTCCTGCGCCTGGCCGCGGCCAAGCCCTGGTTCCGGGACACGATCTTCGTCATCGTCGCCGACCACTGCGCGTCCGTCGCCGGCAAGCGCGAGCTCGAGATCAAGAAGTACGAGATCCCGCTCTTCATCTGGGCTCCCGGCCTGGTCCCGGCCCGCAAGGTCGAGGTCATGATGAGCCAGGTGGACTACGTCCCGACCTTGCTGGGCCTGCTGAAACTGCCCTACGCCGGCCGCTTCATCGGCGCCGACGTCCTCGCCCCGGGCTACCAGCCGCGCGCGTTCATCAGCAACTACCAGAAGGTCGCCGTGCTCCGTCCGGATGGCTTGCTCACCGTGCTGAAGCCCGTCCGCCAGGTGGCGCAGTTCCGGGCCGACCTCGCCACGGGCGCGCTGACCCCGGTGGCCTCGCCCGACGACGCCGCCGCGGCCGAGGCGATCCAATACTACCAAGGCGCCGATGAACTCTTCAACCGCGGTGGACTCGCCAACCCGGCCCGCTGACCGTCCTTCGGTCCTCCTGCCCGCGCTGGTCCTGGCGGTCCTCCTGGCTTTCTTCGGCTGCCATGGCACCGGCGGCGAGTGGCTCGATTTCCAGGTGCAGGCCTGGTTCTGGGATGGCCAGGATTGGCTGATCCCCAAGGACGCCGGTTGGTCGCACCGGCTCGCCTACGAAGGCCCCAAGGCGGCGCTGGCCCTCTTCGCCGTCTGGTTGCTCTGGGCGATTGCCTGGCCCGCGCGCGCCCCTGGCTGGATGGGTCGCCGGCGGGCGCTCTACCTTTTTCTCGCCTTGGCGGTGGTCGCCGTGGCTTGCACCCAGCTCCGCGCCGTGACTTCCATGGCCACGCCGCGGCAGCTGACGATGTACGGCGCGAGCCCCGGCGTACCTCACCTGCTCCTGTTCGACGCCAAGCCGCCGGGCTACCCAAGCGCCGCTTTCCCCGCGGGCCATGCCAGCGGCGGCTTCGCCTTGCTCGCCCTGGCCTTCGCCTGGGAGTCACCCCGGGCCCGGCGCCGCGGCGCGCTCCTCGGCCTGGTCTTCGGCGGCGCGATGGGTCTCTACCAGATCGCCCGCGGCGAGCACTTCCTCTCGCACACGCTGGCCACGGCGGCGCTGGCCTGGCTGCTCGCGGCGCTCCTGGCCCGCTGGCTCCGGCCGACGGCGCTCAGTTCGCCCAGTTGACCAGGTTGTCCGAGCGCAGCGGCGCGGGGTCGGTGTCGTCGAAGTAGGTCGTGGGGATCATGCCCGTCTTCACCATCGTGGTGGTGGAGGAGGGGTCGAAATACTCCTGGAAATCGGGCTGGTCGCCCTCGTTCTTCGTCGCCGCGAAATTGGCCCCGCAGCTCACGAGCAGGAAGTTCGCGGACATCCAGTAGCTGTAGGGCGGGTTGTAGCCGCCGGTGGTGAGGTTCTGCACCGAGATGCCCACCGAGCCGAGGACGCGGTAGCGGTATTCGTAAGGATTGCCCCAGGGGTCGCGGAACTCGAGGGTGGTGGCGAGGTTGGCGAGGTCGGCCGGGGCGGCGTCCTGCTTGGTCGTGACGACGGTCACGGGGATGTCATCCAAGGTGATGAAAGGCTTCTGCTTCCGGTTGGCCCCGTTGGGCAGGCTGGTCGAGTTGTAGTTCCAGAGCTCGACGGCGAAGCCGCCCGAGGAGATCTGGCGGGTGTACAGGACCCGGCGGCCGCTGAGCTGGTCGAAGAGGTGCTCGCGGTACTGCGTCTGGTTCGCGCCGGTGCTGATGCTGGTGCCCGCCAGCGCGCAGGGGAAGTCGCCGTAGGTCTTCTTGTAATTCTCGCAGGCGATGATGATGCGCTGGATCTCGCCGCGCCCGCGGGCCTTCATGCGGGTGTTGCTGACCCCGCGGTAGATGCCGAGGGTGGCGGTCGCGAGGATCATGATGATCGCGATGACCATCAGGAGCTCGATCAGGGTGAAGCCGGCGCGCCGGCGGGGCGGGGTGGTCATGGCGGTTCAGATGTGGCGGGAATCGTTCTCGTCCTTCTTGACGTAGCCGGAGTCCTGGCGCTGGTGGTTCACGGCGTTCTTCTTGAGGTAGGCCTGGTAGACGTCCTCGGCGGACATCCCGAGCACCTGGGCGATGGAGATCAGGAAGTGGAAGAGGTCGATGACCTCGACGCGGGCGTTCTGCTCGTCGAACTTCTGGTACTTGGCCCACCACTTCCAGGGGACGGAGTCGGTCAGCTCGGCCATCTCCTGCTGCATCGCGCGGAGGTAGTTGAGCGTCCACTTCACCTTCTCCTCCTCGGTCATGCCGGCGGTCTCCACGCCGATGCGCTTGTTCAGCGCTTCCTGCATCCGGAAGATTTCCTCGAGTTTGTCGGCCATGCTTCCATCAAAGGCTCCCGGGACGCCGGGGCAACAAAGGAAGCGGTCAGCCGTGCAGCCGGGCCCCGGGCAGGGAGCGGGTGCGATGGGCCAGCGAGGGCATGTGGGTGTCCTCGATCACCCAGAGGGCCCCGTCCGCGCCGGACCAGGCGGCTTTCAGGGCCTCCTTGGCCGCCGTCTGGTGCTTCTCGAAATCGGCCCGGTAGCGGCCGTCGGCGCCGACGTCGAACTTCACGATGACCACATGTTCGTGCGGGGTCGGGATGTGGCGCAGGCGCCGGCGGCTGAGGTGCGCCATCCGGATGACGCCGTAGTCGACGCAGACGCCCTTGAGCCGTTCCAGGTCTTCCGCGGGGATGGCGTGCGCGAGGATGGGGTCGTCGTCCTTGAGCAGGTTGCGTTCCTGTTCGTCCCGCTCGAGCACGGTCCCGGCCGCGAGGTATTCCATCCAGAGGGCCGCGGCTTCCTCGTCCTTGCCGGCCAGCTTGCGGCGGACGGCGACGCGCGCGAGCCCGAGCCGGAAACGGGCGTTGCCGCGCGCGTAGGCGAGCAGGTCCTCCTCCGCGCCGGGCACCTCCATCTCGAACCGGGCGACCCTGACCCAGAAACCGGTGGCTTCGTCCTTCGGCTTGGCCGCGTGCAGGATCTCCAGGGCGGGGCCGGCGGCGGCCGGGGAGCGCAAGGTCCAGAGGTGGTTGCCGAGGTTGCGCAGTTCCTCCCACGGCAGGCCGGCGTATTGCTCCTTGGGCGTGTCCAGCAGCTTGGCTTGGGCGCTCAAGCCCGCCTGACGCTGCTGCCACGTATCCCGGTTGGCGCTGGCCCACTCCTGCTCGATGCGCCGGAGGAACGCCCGGGCGTCGTCATCCAGCAGTTCCTCGGCGGGGACGCCCGGTCTTTCGCCGAGGTCCGCCGGCGCCGGCTGGCCGATCGCCTTGAGCCGGTCCGAGAGCTCCGGGTGGCTGGCTCCCGGCAGGGTCACGTAGAGCAGCGCCTCGGCGTAGGCCGCGCGCAACTTCGCGGGGAAGTCGGGATCCAGGGTGCGCAGCCGCTCCATCTCGCGGGGGCCGCCGGGCGGAGACGGGTGGCGCAGGATGAAGGCGTCCAGGTCGTTCCAGAAGTCCGTGAACGCGACGCGGTAGGCGTGCACCCGGGCCAGCATCCGGGCGGCCGTCGGCCCGTCGAAATCGGCCGAGGCCCGGTCGCTCTCCCGCTCGTTGGCGCGCAGCAGGCTGCAAAGCCGCAGCTCGAGGTCATCGGCCAGTTCCAGCAGCACGGGGCGGTTGAGTTCCTTGCCACGTTGCCGCAGGCGCGGAATCAGGGTGAACAACGCGGAACGCAAGGCGCTGCCGTGCGCCTGATGGCGCAACTCGTGGAAGACGAGGGCGCGGAGCTCGTCCTGCCCGAGCATTAGCAGGTGGCGCAGCCCGAGGCGCAGTTCGGCCACGCGCCCCTTGAGCAGGTCGCTCCGGCTCCGGTAGACATCCACCTGCGCGAGCGAGGAGTCATGCGCCAGGTAGATCCGCCGCGGCAGGGGCAGGCGGGCGGCCGCGGCGGCCTCCTGCACCAGCGCGAAGACGCGCGGGCAGCGTTGCGGCGTCACCTCGAAGACCCGGTCCGTCAAGGACTCATGGGCGGGGAAGAGGCCGGACATCTTCAACGCGAAGGCGAGCACGATCAGCCCGAACCACAGCGGGTGGTCGTTCGTCGTCACGCCGGAGGGGCGGGCGATCAGCGCCGGGATCAGCAGCAACGCCGCCGTGGCGGCCGCGAGCACCGCCCAGCTGGAGGCCGGTACGTCCGCCACGCCCGCCTTGCCCAGCAGTTTGCGCCAGCCCGCTTGCTCGTCCTCGCCCACGGCTTCCCGGCGGGAGGTGGCCAGCCACCATCCCGGCCCGAGGATGGCCAGCGCGAGCGCGGCGGCCGCCCAAGGATGTCCCAACTCGACCCCTTGCCGGTAGGTCCAGAATCCCCAGGCGATCAGGCTGAAGACCAGGAAGATCGACCAGACGGGGCCGAAGTGTCCCCAGAGGGCGAGCCGCCAGGTTTCGTAGCGGAAATCGGCCGGCGACCGGGCCAGCTGCTGTTCGACCTTGGCCATCGCGGCCAGTTTCTCCGGCAGTCCCGGCAGGGGCGGCGGTTCCTTGCCGGCGGCCGGCGACTTGGCGCTCTGCAGCACATCCTGTCCCCGGAGCTGACGTTGCCCGTAGTTGAAGAGCAGCGCGATGCCGATCGGGATCAGCGGCCAGAAACCGTCGGTCAGGAAGGCGAGTGCGGAGGCCAGGGGCATGGCGATGGGCCTGTTTGGACGGGTGAAAGAAGGCTGGCAACCTTTCTCGCTTCCCCTTCGCGGGGCGCTCGGCACATTCATCGGCGTGAAAGAGTCCGCCGCATCGCAGCCATGGCGCAAACCCGAGGTCCTGGCCCCCGCCGGGGAGTGGGATTGCGTGAAGGCCGCCGTCGAGAACGGCGCCGACGCGGTCTTCTTCGGGGTGGGTCGTTTCAACGCGCGCGTCCGCGCCAAGAACTTCGAGGAAGCCGACCTCCCGGAGCTGATGGCCTACCTGCACGGCCGCGGGGTCAAGGGGTACGTCACCTTCAACACCCTGATCTTTCCCGAGGAACTGGCCGAGGCCGCCCGCACCTTGCGCTCGATCATCGCCGCCGGCGTCGACGCCGCGATCGTGCAGGACGCCGGCATCTGCCGGTTGATCCGCCGGATCTCGCCCGACTTCCCGATCCACGCCTCGACCCAGATGACCGTGACCAGCGCGGCCGGCGTCGACTACGCGCGTTCCCTCGGCGCCTCCCTGGCGGTGCTGGGACGCGAGGTGTCCCTGCCGGAGATGCGCAAGCTGCAGGCGGAGCAAGGCGCCCAAGGCGCGCCGCTCGACCTCGAGGTCTTCGTGCACGGCGCCCTCTGCGTCGCCTATTCCGGCCAATGCCTGACGAGCGAGTCGCTGGGCGGACGTTCGGCCAACCGCGGCGAGTGCGCGCAGGCCTGCCGTCTGCCGTATGAGCTCGTCGTCGACGGCGCCGTGAAGCCCCTGGGCGACAAGGCCTACCTGCTCTCGCCGCAGGACCTCGCCGGCATCGAGGTGGTGCCGGAACTCATCCGCGCGGGCGTCCGCTCGCTCAAGATCGAGGGTCGCCTCAAGTCCCCGGAGTATGTCGCGGCCATCACCAAGGCCTATCGCCGCGCCGTGGACGCTTCGTGGGAGGCGCTGGTCCAAGGCGGCGACGCCGACCGCGCCGCCCTGCGCGTGCGCCAGGAGGAGGACTACCCGATGCAGATGACCTTCTCGCGGGGTCTCCACACGGGCTGGCTGCGCGGGATCGACAACCAGAAGCTGGTGCACGCGCGCTTCGGCAAGAAGCGCGGCGCGTTCCTCGGCACGGTCGTCGACGTGGCGCCGCCCGGGGTGACGCTGCGCCTGGAAGGGCCGCTCAAGCCGGGCGACGGCGTCGTGTTCGACCAGGGCAAGCCGGCCGAACGCGAGGAAGGCGGTTTCGTGCACGGCATCGAGCCGGCCCGCGGCGGCCTGACCTACGCGCGTTTCGACCGCGCCGGCGCCATCGATTGGAGCCGCGTCCTGCCGGGGGCCCTGCTCTGGAAGACCAAGGACCAGGAACTCGACAAGCTCCTGCACGCGTCCTGGGACCGCGAGAAGCCCAACCACCGCCGGCCGATCGCCGCCCGCGTCATCGGTCGCCCGGGCCGGCCCTTGCGCGTCGAGTTCAACGACGGCGAAGGCCATGTCGTCGCGGGCGAGACGGGCGTCCCGTGCGCCGTCGCCGAGAAACGTCCGATGGACGCCGTCTCCTTGAACGAACAGCTCGGCCGCCTCGGCGACACCGGCTACGCCTTGGATGGGCTCGAGGCCGACCTCGAGGGCGCCCTGATCGTGCCGGTGAGCGAACTCAACCGTCTGCGTCGCGACCTCTGCGATCGGCTGACGGCCCTCCGGCGCGAGCCGCCGCGCTGGACGTTGCTGCCCTACGCCCCGGCGGCCACCGCGGTCGTCGCGCCCGCGCCGGAGTCTCCGGCGGAGCCCCTCATCGTCGTGGTCATCCGCGAGCCCGAGCAGCTGGAGCCCGCCCTCGCCTGGGGCGCGCGCGTGATCTACGCCGAGTTCGAGGACCCCAAGAAGTTCCGGGCCGCCGTCGCGCGCGTCCGCGCCTACGAGCAGGAAGCCGGCCGCCCGGTCGAGTTCTGGGCGATGGGCCCGCGCGTGCACAAGCAGGGCGAGGACCGCGTCACCGAGATCGTCCTGTCCTGCGACGCCGACGGCTACCTGGCGCGCAACCACGACGATCTCCGCGCGTTCGGGGGGAAGCGTCGCCGCGGCGACTTCTCCCTCAACGTGGCCAACGGCCTCGCCGCCGAGTGGCTCATGGAACAGCACGGCCTCGAGGGCCTGACCGCCTCCTATGACCTCGACGCCAGCCAGCTCGCCGCGCTGCTCCGCTCGGCGCCGCCCGCCTGGTTCGAGGTCACGATCCACCAGCACATGCCGATGTTCCATATGGAGCACTGCGTGTTCTGCGCCTTCCTCTCCCCGGGCAAGGATTACCGCGACTGCGGCCGGCCCTGCGAGAAGCACCGCGTCAAGCTCCGCGACCGCGTGGGCGCGGAGCACATCCTCAAGGCCGACGCCGGCTGCCGCAACACGCTCTTCAACGCGCGCGCCCAGACCGGCGCCGAATACGTGGCCGACCTCCTCAAGCTCGGCGTCCGCCGCTTCCGCGTCGAGTTCGTCGACGAGGACGCCGACACCGTCACGCGGACGTTGCAGAAGTACCAGGACTTGCTGCAGGGGCGTCTGGCCGGCACCGATCTCTGGAACGACCTCAAGGTCCTGAACCAGCTGGGCGTCACCCGCGGCACGTTGCGGGTGCGCGTCTGAGCCGGTTCATTCGAGGTTCTTCAGGCGAGGCAGGAGGCTGGTCACGCGTCGCGAGTCGGACGCGTTGCGCACCGCCATCGCGTAGGCCGTCGGGTCGCCCACCAGGATGACCTGCTTCCGGCCGCGGGTGACCGCGGTGTAGATCAGGTTGCGGGCGAGCATGATGCTGTGCTGGCGGAGCAGCGGCAGGACCACCGCCGGGAATTCCGACCCCTGGGACTTGTGGATGCTCACCGCGTAGGCCAGGTGGAGGTCGCCCTGCTCGCCGCGCTCGAGCTCGACGCGGGCGCCGTCGAAGTCGATGAGCAGCGCGCCTTCCTCGTCCTGCCCGAGCACCACGCCGAAGTCGCCGTTGAAGACGAGCTTGTCGTAGTTGTTGCGGGTCTGGATCACCTTGTCGCCGGGCTGGATGCGCCCCGGCTTGGCGTCCTTGCCGCGCAGGCGGGCCTGCAGGGCCTGGTTGTAGGCCTGGATGCCGCCCGTCCCCTTGTGCATCGGCGCCAGCACCTGGATGTCGCGCAGCGGGTCCAGGCGCAGGGCCCGCGGCAGCACCTCGCAGCAAAGCTTCGTGACCATCGCCACGCAGGCCTCGGGGTCCTCGACCTTCACGAAGTGGATGTCCTGCGTGAAGTCCAGGCGCGCCGGATCCTCGACCGGTTCCGGCGGGGCCGTCTCCGCGTGCAGGATGCCGTGCGCCACCGTGACGATGCCGGAGCGGGCGCCCTGGCGGAAGACCGTGTCGAGGCGCGTGACCGCGGCCTGGCCCGATTCGATGAGGTCGCCCAGGACGTTGCCGGCGCCCACCGAGGGCAGCTGGTTGACGTCGCCGACGAGCAGGAGGTGCGCGGTCGAGGGGATCGCCCGGAGCAAGGCGGCGGCGAGCTTGGTGTCCAGCATGCTGGACTCGTCGATGATGACGAAGTCCGCGTGCAGCGGGTCGTCGGCGTTGGCGGTGAAGCCGCCCAGCGCCGGATCGAACTTCAGCAGGCGGTGGATCGTCGAGGCCGGCAGGCGCGTCGCCTCGGTCATGCGCTTGGCCGCCCGGCCCGTCGGGGCCCCCAGCGCCATGCGCGCCCGCTTGGCCGAGAGGATATCGCACAGGGCGCGCAGGATCGTCGTCTTGCCGGTGCCGGGGCCGCCCGTGAGCACCGCGACCTTGTGCGCCAGCGCCATCTTCACGCCCGCCGCCTGGGCCTCGGAGAAGGCGAAGCCGGCGCGCGTCTGGGCCCACTCCACGGCCCGGTCGACCTGGATGGTCGGCAGTCCGCTCGGACCCGCGAGGAGGCGGCGGACGGACGCCGCGATCGACTTCTCGGCGTTCTCCTGCGGCCGCAGCTGCATGAGCCGGACGCCGTTCACGTCGAGGAAGCCCACGGCCTGCTCGTCGAGCAGGCGGCGCAGGCGGTCCTGGACCACGGCGCGGTCGACCTCGAGCAGCTCGGTCGCCTTCTCCAGCAGCCCCTCGTCGGGGAAGGCGCTGTGGCCCTCGCCCTCGAGTTCCTCGAGCGTGTGGAGCAGGCCGGCGTCGACGCGCTGCGGGCCGGCGGTCGGCAGGCCGAGGTTGCGCGCGATCTTGTCGGCCGTCTTGAAGCCCACGCCCTCGACCTCGCGGCAGACCCGGTAAGGTTCGGTGGTGACGACCTTCTTGGCGTCCTGGCCGTAGGCCTTGACGATCCGCAGGCAGAGCGCGTTGGTCACGCCGTAGGTCTGCAGGAACACCATCACCTCCCGGAGCGACTTCTGTTCCTCCCAGGCGGCCTTGATCGACTTCGCGCGGCCGGGGCCGATGCCCTCGACCTCGCGGAGGCGACCCGACTGGTTGGAGATGATGTCGAAGGTGCGCACCCCGAACTTCGCGACGATCTTGTCCGCGTAGGTCTTGCCGATGCCTTTGATCAGGCCGGAACCGAGGTACTTGCGGATGCCATGGACGGAGGAGGGGAGGCGCGACTGGAAGGAGCGGACGCGCAGCTGGGGGCCGTGCGCCGGGTGGCGTTCCCAGGTGCCGGTGGCGTCGACCGTCTCGCCGCATTGCAGCCCGGTCATGTTGCCGAGGATGATCACCTTCTCCCCGGCCTCGGGCGCGAGCTCGGCGATGGTGAAGTGCGTCTCCTCGTCGAGCCAGAGGATGCGCTCGACCACGCCCGAGAGGGTGACCTCGGGTCCACGTGGCGGTTCCCGCGGCGGCGACATGCCTTCAGCCAATCACCCCGTCGCCCGGGAGCGAAGGCAAAATCACGCCAACCCGAAGACCTCGCGCCCCAGCTCGGCCAGACCCGGGTGCACGGTGTCGGGCGCGTGCGGGGCCAGTTCCTCGGCCGTGTGGCTGCCCGTCGTCACGCAATGGATGGCCGCCAGCCGGCCGTTGCGCGCCGTCGCGATGTCGAAGGGCGAGTCGCCGACCATGACCGTCCGGGCGGCGTCGGCCCGCATCGACCCCAGGACGAAATGGGTGAACTCCGGCTGCGGTTTGCGCCAAGGGTGGGCGTTGGTCCCGTAGATGCCGTCGAAGAGGTGGTCGAGCCCGAGGTGCTCCATGATCTTCTTGGAGTTGGCGTCGTCCTTGTTGGTGTAGACGGCGGTGCGGACGCCCCGGGCGCGCAAGGCTTCGAGCAGCTCGCGGCATCCGGGGTAGACGCGGAGCCCGTGGAACATGACGGAAGGGAAGTGCTCCCGGAAGAGCCGCGTGGCCGTCGGGGCGTTGGCCTCGCCGGCCAGCTTCACGACGGTGACATTGACCGAGCCGCCGACCGCGCGGCGGATCTGCTCCAAGGTCACGCTCGGCAGCCCCATCATCGACATCACGTCGTCGTAGCAGCGGTGGATGGCCTCGAAGTTGTCGACCAAGGTGCCATCCAGGTCGAAAAGGACGGTCTGCGGGAGGGGGCGGGCCATGGGAAGGCCCTAATCAGGGGGTATCAAGGGCGGTTTCCAAGTTTGGATTTGCAGGAAAGGGTCGGTGCCCTAGGTTGCGCTTTCTTCCCATGACCTTCTCGACGGATCTCACCAAGCCCCTCAGCCGCGCCGGCCTGGCCATCAACCTGGTCGTCCTGACCCCCCTGTTCTACCTGGTCTCGGCCGCCTCCTACCATTACATGACGGAGACCTTGCCGCACCAGGGCGCCGCCCACCATTCGGCCGAGGTCGCGGAGCAGACCGCGGAGAAGACCTTCGAGAAGGCCAAGAAGGCCGCCAAGGGCAAGGCCTTCGACGAGGCGGCCGCCCGCGCCCAGGCCAAGGCCGCCGGCGAGGCCGAGGCCAAGAAGCAGGCCGAGGAGATCCATCACCACGCCGTCTCCGGCTGGGCGCCCTTCGCCGTTTTCCTCCTGATCCTCTCCGGCGTGTTCTTCGCTGGCTTCCTGTCCGTCGCCGTCCAGCGCCGCGCCAACGACGCCGGCCTGCTGGGGCTCTGGCTCTTCCCGAACCACCTCGGCGCCTGGCTCTTCGCCGGTTTCGTCGCCTTCTACCCCTTCCTCGCCGCCCACGGCCTGCGCAACGCCTGGACGCCGGCCTTCATCGCCGGCCTCGTGTTGCTCCTGCCGGCCCTGCTCTCGGGCGAAGGCAAGGGCGAGGCCGACCACGGCCACGACCACCACTGAGCCCGGGCTCAGGGTCGGCCGACGGTGCCGAAGTCGTAGACGGTATGGCTGATCAGGCCGCGCTCCAGCACGGCCAGGTCGGTCTGCCCTTCGGGCGAGAAGTTCTGCCCGTCGTTCCAGCGGAAGCGGTAGCCGAGATCCGTGGGTTCGAAGAGCGAACCATGCCGGACCAAGGCCGGGTGGCTTCGTTCCATCGGGGTCTCCGGGGAGACCGTGGCGGGGTAGTTGAGGCTGTGGACGTGCAGGCCGGTCACCGGTTGGCCGACCAAGCCGCGGGCGAAGCGGGCGGCGTGGCGGCAGGCGGCCTGCAGGTGGGGGCGGAGCTCGTCCGGGCACACGGCGGAGGTGCGATGGACCCGCTCGAAGATCGACTGCTCCAGGTCAAGGGAGCAGGCCACGGCCGGCAGGCCCCAGGCCGCGCCCTCGGTCGCGCCGGCGAGCGTGCCGGAACTCAGGCAGAGCGGCATCGTCGCGTTGAAGCCGATGTTCAGGCCGGAGATCACCACGTCGGGTCTGGCCGGCAGCAGGTGCCCCAGGGCGATGTTCACGCAATCGGAGGGCGTGCCGTCGATGGACCAGGCCTGTTCCCCGAGGCCCGGGTAGCTCGCCAAGGTGACCTCCCGGTGGCGGCTGAAGGCCCGCCCGATCCAGCTGCGCTCGCCCGAGGGGGCCGCGACCAGCACCCGGAAGCCCGCCTCGTCGCAGGCGTGGGCCAGGGCGTGGAGGAAGGCGGCGTTGATGCCGTCGTCGTTGGTGAGCAGGGCCGTGGGCTTCATGCGGGCACCCAGCGTGGGGCGCCGGGGCCGACGGGCAACGCGGAAGGTTAGGGCTGCAGCTCGCCGAGCCCCGTCTGGAGTTCGCGGATCAGGTCGCGCAAACCGGCCGCCGCCTCGAAGTCCTCCTCGGCGATCGCCGCCTGGAGGTCGGCCTGGGCCTTGTCCAGGCGCGCGCGTCGTTCGGCCGGGCTGGCCTGCGGGCGGCGTCCCTGATGGTCCGTCCCGGGCTGGAGCCGGGCGATCGTGGCCATGGCCTCGGCCTGGTGGGCCTCGTAACAGGTCGGGCAACCGAGGCGATGCAAGCGCTCGAAATCCTGCCACCGGAAACCGCAGGTCGGGCAACGGCTGCGGCCCAGAGGGTTGGGCACGGCCAGCGCGATGCCGAGGGCCCAGGACGGGAGCACGCCGCCGCCGACGGGTTGCTGGACGGTCGGGCAACTCCGGCAGCAGGCGAAGTGCGCGGCCTTCCCGCCCGCGACGAGCGAGATGAAGAGGCCGCACTCCTGGGTGCAACCTTGGCAGGCGGGCGGGCGCGGAACCATCGCCTCCACGATGACCGTCCAAGCCGTCCGCCGCAAGCGCATCGAGCACCTTTTCGGTTGAAGCCGCGCTCGGGGCGGATTGCCTTGGGGACGATGATTTCCCCTGTCCTGATGCTGGTGCTGGCCGAGACCGAGAAGGGCGCCTTCTGGTATTTCAAGCAGATGGACGCGGCGGGCATGGCCGTCGCCGCGGTCCTCGTCGTCTGCTCGCTGATCGGGTGGGGCGCGATGATCCAGAAGTGGTCCGACGTCCAGGAACTCCGCCGCCGCAACCACGCCTTCGAGCGCCGGCTCCGCGACGAGTCCTCGGTGGTGGCCCTCAATTTCCCGCGCACCTCCAACCTCGCCCCGTACGAGTTCCTCGTGGCCGAGGCCGTGTCCGCCGTGCAGCGCCACAAGGGCCGCCTCGTGCGCCAGTCCGACGTCACCCTGTGCATGGGGCACGTCGAGAACGCGGTGCAGCGCGGCGTGTCGCGCACGATGGTGAAGTACGAGGACAAGATGGTCCTCCTCAGCTCGCTCGTCTCGGGCGGCCCGTTCCTCGGCCTGCTCGGCACGGTCTGGGGCGTCATGGTGACCTTCGGCGCCCTGACCGAGAAGGCGAGCATCGCCCAGCTCGCGCCCGGCGTCTGCGGCGCCCTCGTCACCACCACGCTCGGCCTGCTGGTCGCGATCCCCGCCACCTTCGGCTACAACTACCTGCTCACGCAGGTGAAGATCATGTCCACCGAGCTGGATAATTTCGCCAGCTCCCTGGCCGACCGCGTCGAGCTGGAGCTCGAGGGCGAGGCCCGCCGCAACTTCGAGCAGCAGCAGGAGCGCGAGCAGCTCCGCCGCGCCGCGGCCGCCGCCGCGTCGGTCGCGGCGCCCGCCGCGCCCGCCCCGGTCGCCCCCGAGTCCCCGCCCAGCCTGCCGGGTTGGGAGGACGCCCGCTGACGCGCATGGCCCGTTCCTTCTCCAAGCCCGGCCGGTTGCACGTGATGAACGAGCTCAACGTCACGCCCATGCTCGACCTCTGCTTCTGCCTGCTGATCATCTTCATGATCGCCACGCCGGTGCTCGAGCAGACCACCGCCGTGAACCTGCCGAAGGCCGACAAGGGCGCGGGCAAGGCCATCGACACGAAGGTGCAGTACCGCGTCGTCTCGCTGTCCGCCAAGGGCGAGTACGCCGTGGGCAACAAGCCCGTCACGAAGGCCCAGCTCGAGGCGGAGTTCGCGGCCATCGCCGCGCTGCCCGAGGCCGAGCAGCCGATCGTGCGCATCCGCGGCGACGGCGCCCAGGTCTACCAGAACATCATCGACCTGCTTTCGTTGGCCAAGACCAAGGGCCTGACCAAGGTGGGCCTGGATTCGGAGACCCGCTGACATGTCCGGCGAAAGCAAAGGCGTGGTCGGTTCCCTCGCGGTCCACGCGGGGATACTCGCCGTGCTCGTGGGAGCCTCCTGGTACGCCTCGCGCCAGACGGGCGAGAACATCGAGGCCGTCGACCCGCTGATCGTCACCCTTGACGGGATTCCCGGGAAGAAGGCCGGCCAGATCGGCAAGGCGCCCGGGGTCGCCCAAGGCGATGAGCGCGGCGTGGCCGGGGGCGTCCCGCGGATCCACCTGAAGAAACTCGACCTCGAGAAGATCGAGCAGGAGCGCCAGAAGGCGCTCGAGCAGGCCACGCAGGGCGCGAACAGCCCCGCCAAGTCCGAGCCGCGCGTGACCGCCAAGTCCGCCCCCGGGGGCTCGTCCAAATTGTCCCTCGCCGACTTCCAGAAGTCCAATCCCGGGCGTGCCGGCGGCGCCTCGAGCGGCAAGGTCGGGACCATCGGCGGCACCAAGGTGGCGCTCGGCCGCAATTACGGGACCGGCGAGAACGGCGGCGAAGGGGGCAGCGCCTCCGAGCGCCAGCTTTATGCCGGCGAGGTCAAGGCGCGCTTCCAGACCGCCTGGACCGATCTCCTCGCCGCCGAGGGCGCGACGCTCGAGTCCGCCGGCAGCTGCGGCGTGTCCGTGCGCGTCGACGCGGCGGGGGGCGTTTCCTTCGCGGGCTGGTTGACGACCCCGCGGGACAACCGGTTCGCCCAGCTGGTCAAGCAGGCGGTGGCCCGGATCGGGAACTGCGGCAAGCCGCCGGGCGGCAAGGGCTTCGTGATCGACTTCCCCAAGGTCGGCGCCTCGGAAGGCTGAGCGCGCTCAGTCGCGGACCTCGAGCACGAGCTGCACCTCGACGGAGACGCCGAGCGGCAGGCCGTTGACCGAGACCGCGGCGCGCGCGTGCTTGCCGGCGTCGCCGAAGACCCGCAGCAGGAACTCCGAGGCGCCGTTGAGCACCTTGGGGCTGTCGCTGAAGCCGTCGACGCCGTTGACGAACCCGTTCACCATCACCACGCGGACGACCTTGTCGAGGGAGCCGAGCGCGACCTTGGCGTTGGCCAGGGCGTTGAGCGCGCAGAGCTGCGCGGCCGCGGCGGCCTGGGCGAGGTCGACCTCGCGGCCGACCTTGCCCAGCGAGGCGGGCTTGCCGTCCTGCATCGGCAGCGTGCCGGCCAGGTAGAGCAGGTTGCCGGTGCGCACGGCGGGCACGTAGGCGCCGGCGGCGGGCGGCGGCGTGGGCAGGGTGAGGCCGAGTTCGGCGAGGCGGGCTTCGGGGCTGGGCATGGGCGTCAGAGCCAATACCGTGGCCAAGGGGCCGGCCGGCGCAAGTTATGATAGAGGAGCGCCGTCGCGACGATCAGGGCGGCGCCGACCAGGGTGGGGCAGAGCAGGAAGGTCCAGGAGGCCGGGTGCGAGGCCAGGATGATCAGGGGGTTCGAGCACGCCGGCGGGTGCACGGCGCGCGCGGCCTTCATCAGGCCGATGGCCACCCCCACGGCGAGCGCCGCCGCCCACCAGCGGCCCGGCAGCAGGTGCGCCGCCGCGAGCCCGCAGGCGCTCCCGATCAGGTGTCCGAGCAGGACGTTGCGCGGCTGCGCGAACGGCGAGTCGGGGTACGCGAACACGATCAGCGCGCTCGCGGCGAACGAGCCGAGCAACAGGAGCACCTCGAGCTCGCGTGTCAGGAACGTGAGACCGCCCACGAGGCCGGCGGCGGCCAGGGCGGTCGCGAGGATCGCCGACCAAGCCGGGCGGGGCGGCGGCGCTTCGCCCGCGCCGCGCATCTTCCGGAGCAGCTCCACGGGGGCTTACTTGCCCTGGGACTTCTTGAGGCCTTCGATCAGCTCGATCACGAGCTCGCGGCTCCGGCCCTTGATCTCGCGGGCCAGGGTGCCGTCGGAGGAGCCGACCGCCTTCTTGGTCTGCGCATAGGTCGTCGCCAGCACCGCCTCGCGGTTGCGCGTGATGGTGGCGTTGTCGCGGATCGTCAGGTTGATGACGGCCTCGTAGCGGCCGAGGCCGCGCTCGAACCGGACCTCGATGGTCAGGAGCGGGGTGGCCGTCTCGCTGTTGCCGCCGACGAACTCCTTGGGGACGATGCCGCTGCGGCGCATCTCCAGCTCGATCGCGTCGCGGATCTCGCCGCGCAGGTCGGCGTCCTCGGGGCGCGTCTCGGACGTCACGACGTCGATGAAGAAGTAGGAGATGCCGCGCAGCTTGGCGAAGGTGCGGTCCTCGGCGACCTTGCCGGGCTTGGGGTCTTCCTGGGCGCGTACGACGGGCAGGGCGAGGAGGCAGGCCAAGGCGAGAAGGGCGGGGCGCATGGGAGTTTCCCCTAGGTTGGACGCTTCTCCGCCGGCTTCAATCCCCTTTCGCCGGACGGAGGCGCACGGCGTTGAGGGGGTGCTGGTCGATGAGGGTCGGATACCAGCCTTGGACCTCGGGCCGGATCAGGAACTTGTTCTTGTTGAAGGCCACGGGCAGGATCGGGGCGCCTTCGACCAGGCGTTGCTCCGCCTGCTGGAAGAACTCGAAGCGCTTCGCCGGGTCGGGCTCGCGCGCGGCCGCGCCGATGAGGCGGTCGTACTCGGGGTCGCTCCAGTTGCACTGGTTCAGCTCGTTCCCGGTGATGAACATCTCGAGGAAGGTGTTCGGGTCGTTGTAGTCGCCCGTCCACGCGGAGCGCGCCAGCTGGTAGTCGCCCTTGTGCAGCGAGCTCAGGTACACCTTCCATTCCTGGTTCTTCAGCTCGACCTCGACCCCGAGTTCGCGGCGCCAGGTCTCCTGGTAGACCTCGGCGGCCTTCTGGGAGCCTTCGGAAGTGTTGTAGAGGTATTCGAGCTTCGGCAGGCCCTGGCCGCCGGGGTAGCCGGCCGCGGCGAGCAGGCGGCGGGCCTCGGCGCGGTCCTCCTGCCAGCGGGCGCGGGCGACGAACCCGCCGGTGCCGGGCGGGGTCAGATGGAGGGCGGGGGATTCGCCCGCGCGGAGCACCTTCTCGACGATCTGGCGGCGGTCGATGACCATGCCCAGCGCGCGGCGCACCCGCACGTCGGCGAGGGCCTTGCGGGCCGGCTCGTTGCCCTTGACCTCGCAGTTCACGCGGATGAAGGAGGTGGAGAGGTAGGGGTCGAGCCGCAGTTCCTTCGCGCCGGCCTCGCGGAGCTTGACCACCTTGGGGGGCGGGACGGAGCCGGTGATGTGCAGTTCGCCGCCGCGGAACGCGCGCTCCTCGGCGTAGAGTTCGGTGATCGCGCGGAACTCCACGGCCTGGAGGCCGACGTTGGGAGCGTCCCAGTAGCCGGGATTGCGGCGCACCACGATCCGGCGGGCGACCTCCCAGGTCTCGAGGGTGAAGGCGCCGTTGCCGACCAGCGCGCCGGGCCGCGTCCAGGGCGTGTTCAAGGTGTCGATGCGGCCGTACTTGAGGATCGTGGGCGGATGGACGGGCAACCAGCTGTGGTGGCAGATCAGCCCGAGGAAGTAGGGCACCGGGTGGTCCAGCTCGATGACGAAGGTGCGGTCATCCGGGGCGCGGAACCCGACCTGCGCGAAGTCCTTGAGCTTGCCTTCGTTGAAGTCCTTCGCGCCGCGGACGCAGTGGAGCATGGAGGCGTACTCCGCCCCAAAGCTCGGCCGCAGCATGCGTTCGTAGCTGAAGAGGAAGTCGCGCGCGGTGACCGGGTCGCCGTTGGACCAGCGCGCCGCGGGACGCAGCTTGAAGGTCCAGGTGCGCCCGTCGGCGGAGTTCGTCCAGCTCTCGGCCACGCCGGGGATCGGGCTGAGGTCGTCGGCCTTGTAGTTCACGAGGCCTTCGAAGAGGGCGTAGACGATGCGGGACTCCAGGAGGCCGGTGACCTCCTGCGGGTCGAGACCGGACGGCTCGGCGGCGTTGTTGATGATCAGGTAACCCTCGCGGGCCCGCCGGGCCGCGGTATCTTCCTTGGGCCCGCAGCCCGCGAGGGCCAGCGTCAGGCAGAGCAGGGCGGGCACGAGGCATCGCGGGGTTCGGCGCATGGGGGCAGATTAGGCGGGGCGGGCGGCGGAGGGCAAGCGGTCCGTCGGGGGACGCGCCCGTCTGCCGTCTTTACTCACCTGCGGGCCGGGTTAGAAACCACCCATGCCCCGTCTCACGCGCCGCGACCTCGCCGTCGCCTCCCTCACCTTGGTCGTCGCCTTCGCCCTCCTGGGCGCGACCACTTTCACGCCGGTCAAACCGAAGCTCGAGCTCACGCCGTCCAAGAACCCCGCCCTCACCTCGGCGGCGTTCGATTGGGAGAAACTGGCCGTCAAGCCGACCAAGGTCGGCGCCGTCCGCAAGGTCTGCCAAGGTCCGACGCCGACCTTGGATGAGCTGGAGATCCACATCACGACCCTGAACAAAGGGGAGGCCGCCCATGCCCCGCACGCGCACGCCGACGAGGAACTGCTGATCGTCAAGGAGGGCACGGTCGAGGCCCTCGTGAACGGCGACTGGGTGAAACTCGGGGCGGGCTCGATCATCTTCCAGGCTTCCTGCATCGACCACGCCATCCGGAACGCGGGGGAGACGCCCGCGACCTACCACGTGATCAAGTGGAACTCCCCGGGCATGCTCAAGCAGCTGGCCGAGGCCAAGGCCGCCGCGAAGGCCGCGGAAGCGCCGGCCGCGAAGTAGGCGCCCGGCCAAAGAAAAGGGCGACCCTGCGGGTCGCCCTTGGGAGGGATGGCTGTGAAACTCAGATGGCGGCCGGACCGCGCTCGCCGGTGCGGATGCGGATCACGTCGGTGAGGCCGAGGACGAAGATCTTGCCATCGCCGATCTTGCCGGTGTGGGCGGCCTTGGAGATGGTGGCGACGGCCTTCTCGACCTGCTCGTCGGCGACGGCGGCCTCGATCTTCACCTTGGGAAGGAAGTCGACGGTGTACTCGGAGCCGCGGTAGATCTCCGTGTGACCCTTCTGGCGGCCGAAGCCCTTGACTTCGGTGACGGTCATGCCCTCGATGCCGATTTCGGCGAGGGCATCCTTCACTTCCTCAAGTTTGAAGGGTTTGATGATGGCGACGACGAGCTTCATGGTGGTGATAGTATGGTTGGGTTAGGCGTTCGGTTGAGCAAGTCCACTTATGCACCCCCCGTGCCAAGTCACCGGCGGGGGGGTGGATACCTAGGATTGCCTAGATTTGAGCAGGACTTCGTACACCTCGGCCATTTTTTCGGCAGATTTGAGCCCGGGGGCTGATTCTACGCCGCTATTGAGGTCGAGGAAGCGAGCCCCGGCTTGGACCGCGGCTGCCACGTTGGCAGGGCCCAGCCCCCCGGCGAGCACCCAGTGGTGCTTGGGATAGGCCGAAAGGAGGCCTTGGAAGCGGGACCAGTCGCCGGTTCGCCCGGTTCCCCCAAAGGCGTCCTTGGCGTGGGCGTCGTGAACGAAGGTCGTGCTAAAAGTAAGCAGGTCCGCGGGGAAGGCGGCGCCATTCGCCAGTTTCGGGGCCAACCAAAGCCGGTCCGTCCCGGTGACGCGGGCCAGCGCGCCCGGGTCGCAATCGGGGAGCGCCGGGTCGAAGTGCGCCTGCACGATCGCGAAGCCCTCGGCGAGCAAGGCGCGGCACTCCTCCGCCGTCGGGTTGACGGTCACCGCGACCCGCCTGGCCGGAGGAATCTCGCGCAGCAGGGCGGGTCGCGCCGCGGCGGCCAGGCAGCGCGGGGAACCCGGCCAGACATTGACGCCGAGGAAATCGGCCCCGTAGGCCCGGAGCATCGCGACGTCGGCGGCGCGGGTGACGCCGCAGACCTTGATGGTGAGGTCCCCGATCATCCGAGCGCCTCGATGATCGCGTCGCGGATCGCCTTGGCCGTCGGCGCGCCGGCGGTCGCCCCCAGCGGGATGCCGGCGCGACGCACGGCGTCGGCCGTCGTCGGTCCGACCGCGACCACCTTCGGCTGGCGCGCGCCGACGTCGGGGCGCAGCGAGGCCGCCTGGTGCATGAACGATTCCACCGCGGAGGGGCTGGCGAAGACGATCGCGTCGGCGCCGCGACGGCGGAACTCGGCGGCCTCCGGGGCTTCGGCCACGGATTTCTGGTCGGTCGAATAGACCTTGAGGATGTCGACGATCGCGAGGCCTTCCTCCATCAGCAGGCGGGGGAGCTCGTTCCCGGCGAGGTTGCCCGTGGCGATGACCAGCTTCTGGTTCTCCACGTTGAACTTCGTCATCAGCTCGCGGCCGAGCGCGACCGCGTCCGGCTGCGCGGCGACCAGGTCGGCGTCGAGGTGGTAGGCGCGCAGGGCCTTCTCGGTGGCCGGGCCGACGCAGGCGAAGCGGACGCCCCCGATCGAGCGGATGTCCGAGTAGCGCTGGAAGAAACGGTCGAAGAAGCCGCGCACGCCGTTCGCGCTCGTGAAGACGATCCAGTCGTACTCGCCCATGGTGTCGAGCACGTCGCCGAGGATGTCCTCGTCCGGTTCGAAGGAGATCTCGAGCAGCGGGAGCTCGATCACGGCCGCGCCGGCGTCGGCCAGCGTGGCCTTCCATTCGGCGCCCCGGCCTTCGGGGCGGGTGAGGACGACCAGGCGGTCGCGGAGGGGAAGCTTGCTCATGGGCGGAGGCGGAGTTCGCGGAGGATGCGGTCGGCGAGCGCGTCGGCGGCCGGCAGGTCGGTGGCGGGGAAGTCGAGGTCCCGCCGGCCGAAATCATCCCGGAAAAGCGCGATACGTCCCTCGGCATGGTGGCAGGCGAAGGCCGTGTGGCAACCCTCGCCGAGCTTCGCGAGGAAGAGGCGCTCGACCGTGACCGAGAAGGTCGTCCGCGCGCAACCGGCGGCCGCGAAGCGCGCGGCCTCCCCGGCGCGGCACTGCAGGGCGACGGCCCCCTGGCCGGCGGCCGGCACCATGCGGGCGAGGTCGACGCGTTCGAAGGCGAGACCTTCCCAGGAGCGGATGCCGAGGCGATCGAGTCCGGAGGCCGCGAGGTAGGAGGCATCGGCGTCGCCGTTCGCCAGTTTCCTCAGGCGGGTGTCGACGTTGCCGCGGAGCTCGGTCCACTCGGCGTCCGGGAAGGTCAGGCGTCCCTGGGCCCGGCGGCGGGGGCTGCCGGTCGCGATCCGTCGCGGCGTCGGGACGTCCGCGCGGCGGACCAGCACGTCGCGCGCGTCCTGGCGGGGCAGGCAGGCGGCGATCTCCAGGCCGGCGGGCATCTCCGTCGGCAGGTCCTTCGAACTGTGCACCGCGAGGTCGGCCTCGCCGCGCAGCAGCGCTTGCTCCAGCTCGGCCGTGAACAGGCCCTTGCCGCCCTGCTTCTCCAGGGACCAGGCGGCCTGGCGGTCGCCCGTCGTCGTCAGGATACGCACCTCGGTGGTCACGCCCAGCGCGGCCTCGAGGCGGGCGGCGGCGTCGCGCGTCTGCTGGAGGGCCAACGGACTGCCGCGGGTGACGAGGATGAGCGGGGCGGCCATGTCAGAAGCGGATGGCCCCGCTCTTGACGAGATCGAGCACCACCCAGGCGAGGATCGTGGCGAGATTGAGCGTGGCGAGGCCGGCCGCGGTCAGCCGGAAGGCGTCCCACGGCCGGCCGCGACCGGCCAGCCAGGCGACGACGGCGCCGCAGGCGCAGGCGGGGATCCCGAGGTTGAGGGCGGCGAAGACCTTGCGGTCGAAGGGGTCGGCGACGGCGCCGAGGAAGACCTGGCCGCCTTGCACGGTGAGCCAGATGCCGGTGGCCAGGGTCAGGCCGGCGACGAGCAGGCCGAAGCCTTGCAGGAGGCGGAAGGCACGATCGGACGACTCGCGGGTGGCGGACACCTCCCCAGCAAAACGCCGCCCGGCGGGACTTCCAAGTTTCAACTTTCCGGCGACGCGGATTTATCGGTCGCCGGCGGACTCGCCCCGCCTTGCCCGAAACCGGCGGACGTCGGCTTGAAAGGGTGCCGCAGCAGGCCGAGCACGGAGTGCTCGACCGGCTCATGGATCCCGAAGTCCCGCGGCTTGCGATCCTTCGGCATGTAATGCGTGCCGAAGACGATGTCCCACAGCGGGAGGAATCCCGCGAAGTTCTTGTCGATGGCCGCGGGGTCCTTCGAATGATGCCAGCGGTGGTAGACCGGGGAGGCGATGACGTGCCGGAACGGCCCCCAGTCCCAATCGACATCCGCGTGCCCGAGCAGGGCGAAGACGCCGAGCGCCGGGCCGGCCGACGCGGCCGCCACGGGGTCGAAACCCAGCAGGATGAAGGGGAAGACGAGCAAGGCGTTCGCGACCACGTCGTTGACCGGGTGCGCGCGCACCCCGCTCAGCCAATCGAGCTGCTCGGAACTGTGGTGCACCGCGTGGAAGCGCCAGAGACGCTTGCCGTGGAACCACCGGTGGATCCAATACAGCAGGAAGTCCCCGAGCAGGAAGGCGCAGGCGAACTGCGGCCACCGCGGCAGGTGCCCGATCGGCCCGAAGCCGCGGTATTGCCCGGCCTGCAGTTCGGCCAGCGGGATGATCCCGGTGGGCACCAGCACGAGGAAGCCGAGGATGCTCACGATGACCAGGTTCAGCGGGTTGGATAGCAAGGCGTTGGCCACGCCGGTGAACACGTCGGTCCCGACCTGCGGGCGCCACCACGGGCGTTCCTGCTTGTTGCCGAAGAGGTGCTCGACCATCCAGAAAAGCGTCACGAGGAACGCCACCGAGAAGAGGTAGGCCGCCATGGCTCGGTTCAGGCCGCGGGGTCGTCGGGCAGGGCGGGCGCGGCCGGGTCGAACTCGAGCAGCTCGCCCGGCTGGCATTCCAGGGTCCGGCAGATGGCCTCCAGCGTGGAGAAACGGATGGCCTTGGCCTTGCCGGTCTTCAGCACCGAGAGGTTGGCGAGCGTGATGCCGACGGCGGCGGACAGCTCGGTGAGGGACATCTTGCGGCGCGCGAGGGCGACGTCGAGGCGGATGACGATGGCCATGGTCGTCAGATCACGAGGGCCTGCTCGGCCTGGAGGGCGAGGGCCTGCTGGAGGCTCCAGCCGAGGATGAGGATGAGGAGGCCGGCCACGAGGATGCCGGCGTTGAGTCCCAGGAGGCCGCAGATGATGATGACGACGCCGATCCGCTTCAGCACCCGCGCGTTGGCGGCGGCGATCACCTGGCCTTCGGCGAACGCGGCGAAGAGCTGGCGCAGCAGCCACGTGAAGCCGAGGATGAGCGTCGCCAGCAGGGCGGTCACCGCGACGAACCCGCCGCGTTTCTCCGGATGGTCGACGAGGTCCTGGTACTTGTTCGCTTCCAGCTGGGCGCCGGCCACGCGGATGACTTCCTCCGGCTTCTCCACCAGCAGGGCCAGCAACTTGTCCGGCGCCTGCCGGAATCCCGCCACCTGCGCGCCGTGCTTGCCGTCCAGGTTGAGCTTCACCAGCGCCTCGGGGTTGGTCGCGGCGGTGGCCATCAGCCAAAGCGCCAGCAGCGTGCCGGCGATGAGCAGGGTGCTGCAGAGGAAGCGGCCGATCTTGCCGGCGCGGCGGATGCGTCGATCGAGTTCGGGGAGGGAGGGGGTGGTGCTCATGACGATGCCGTTTAAAGCACTATTTTTGTTATTAATCAACTACGATTTACCGATTTACGGTAAACATTTGCCTTTGGGCGGTTAGGGCAGGTTTCGCCCGGGGGAGGCGACAAAAAAGCCGAGGCGGGGCCTCGGCTTCGTCGTCGCCGACCGACCGGCTCAGTGGCCGCCGAGGCCTTCGTGCTCCTTGATGTATTCCTGCTTCAGGCCGAGCGCCTCGGGGGCGTGCAGCACGAGCATCTTCATGCGGATGTCGGCCGGGATGCTCGCCGCGGTGGCCTTGGAGACCACGACCATGAGGCCGATCGAGAGCGGCACGGCCCAGATGGCCGGCTGCTCGCAGAGGATGCGGGCGAGCGGGTGCGCGACCCAGAAGTCGGCCAGCCCCTGGACCGCGTAGACGTCGGACAGGGTGGTGAGGAAGATCGCGCCGAGCGCGGTGAGACCGCCGACGAGCATGCCGGTGGCGGCCCCTGGCATCGTCATGCCGCGCCACCAGACGCTCATGAAGAGCAGCGGGAAGTAGCTGGCCGCCGCGATGGCGAAGGCCTGGCCGACCATGAAGTTGATGTTCTGCTTCTCGACCTGGGTCCCGAGGGCGACCGAGACGACGCCGATGATGAGCGCGGACCACTTGAAGGCCTTGAGGCGCTGCTCGGGCGACGAACCCGGGCGGAGCATGCGGCCGTAGATGTCGTGCGCCAGCGCGCTCGACATCGAGACGAGCAGGCCGGAGAAGGTGGACATGAACGCGGCGAAGGCGCCGGCGCACGTGATGCCCGAGAGGATGGAGCCGAGCAGCGCGTGGTCGCGACCGGCGAGCAACGTCGGGAGCTCGAGCACGACCTTGTCCGTGCCCTTCGCGCCGACGGCGTCGTAGAGCTCGGGCGTGAGCGAGCGGCCGAGGACCCCGTAGACGGGCGGGAAGACGTAGAAGACGCCGATCAGGATCATGACCCACATCGTGGTGCGCTTCGCGGCCACGCCGTCGGGGTTCGTGTAGAAGCGGACGAGGATGTGCGGCAGGCCGGCCGTGCCGCAGACGAGGGCGATGATGAGCGAGTAGGTGTAGAGCAGGGAGTAGGGCTTCTTCGCGGCCTCGAGCGCGGTCTTCTCCTCCGGGGTCTTGGCCGCGGCGATGGAGGCGTCGACGGCCTTGGTGGTGAGCTTGCCGAACGGGGCGATCCACGCCTCGTCCTTCGGGGCCTTGGCCGGCAGGGCCTTGCGCTCGATGCCGGGGATCGCGGCCGCCTTGGTCTCCTGGGCGGTCTTGTTGACGGCGAGGTGCTGCTGGTAATGGCCGACGACCGAGGCCAGGACGAAGATCGGCAGGGTGATGGCGAAGACCTTGAGCCAATACTGGAAGGCCTGCACGAGGGTGATGCCCTTCATGCCGCCCAGGGAGACGTTGAGCGTGATGACCGCGCCCACGACCACGACGCCGGCCCAGTACGGGAGGCCGGGGAAGATGTAGGCGAGCGTCGTGCCCGCGCCCTTCATCTGCGGCATCGTGTAGAAGAAGCCGATGAAGAGCACGAAGCACACGGCGATCTTGCGGAAGGCCGGCGAGTCGTAGCGGCCTTCGGCGAAGTCCGGGATGGTGTAGGCCCCGAAGCGACGCAGCGGGCCGGCGATGAAGAGCAGCAGGAAGAGATACCCGCAGGCGTAGCAGACCGGATACCAGAGGGCGTCGTAGCCCGTGGCCATGACCATGCCCGCCACGCCCATGAAGGACGCCGCGGAGAGGTATTCGCCCGAGATGGCGGAGGCGTTCCAGCCCACGGAGACCGAGCGGCCCGCGACGAAGAAGTCCCCGGCGCTCTTGGACTTGCCGGCGGTCCAGAAGCCCATGCCGACCGTCACGACGACGGTGATGAGCGAGCAGACGGCGATCCAGGGGTCGATGCCCTTGGCGACCGGCTCGCTGGTCAGGAAGGCGAGAAGGGGGCTCATGTCACTTGGTCGAGCCGTCCTGGGCGGCTTGGGCCTCGGCGTTCTCGAGCGCGATGGAGCGCTGGATGAAGACGTAGGAGATGATCCAGACGAACGGGAAGAAGAGCACGCCGAGGATGAGCCACGTCAGCGTGAAGCCGAAGACCCGCTGCGCCATCAGTTCCGGCTGGAAGTAGTTCAGCAGCGGGAGGGCCACGAGCGCGACGGCGAAGGCCAGCGCGCAGGCGATGGAGAGCTTCAGCTGGCCGCGCATCAGGCGCGCCAGGAAGGCGTCCGAGTGGGCGTCGACGGGAGCAGGGTTGGGCTCTTTCATGGGGGTGACCCCAGCCAAGTGATCGGGCCGGGGAAAGCAATCGTTTGGGAGGGGCGTAACTTCCCGGTGGCCGAGGGGTTCACTTTCACGCACCTTGACCCCCATGAGCAAAACCACCGTCTTCCTCGTCCTTCTCCTCGGCATCGGCGTCGGCCTGCTCGGGGCCCGTTTCCTGGCCGAGGCCCCCGCGCCGGCCCCCGCGCCGGTGGCCGCGGTCCCCGACGCGCCGGCTCCCGCCCCCGTCGCGAAGGTGAAGGCGCCCAAGCCGGTGGCCGAGGCGCCGAAGGCCGTCGCCAAGTCCGAGGACGAGGCCTCCCGGCAGGAAGCCAGGGCGAAGGCCAAGGCGTTCATGGAGGAGACCAAGAAGATGGCCGAGGAGATCGCCGGCGGCGACCAGGGCAAACTGCAGCGCGCCGTGATGGCCGGCATGATGAAGCCCGAGAACCAGGCTTTGATGAAGGAGATGCGCGAACTGGGCACCGCGCTGCGCAACGCCTCCCCGGAAGAGCGAGAGGCGCTGGCCCAGCAGGCCGTGGCCTTGCGCGATCGCGCGATGGCGGCCCTGCGCGTCGAGGTCGCCGCCTTGCCGGAGTCCGGCGCCGCGCCGGTCGCCGCGCCCGCCGCCCCGGCCAACGCCGGCGAGGGCGCTCCGACGGCGCCCGCCGCCCCGCCCGCGCCCGTCATCATCATGTAAGGCGCCGGTCGGTCCGCCGACGACGCCAAAGAAAAAGGGCCGACTGACGTCGGCCCTTTCGTTTTCCGGTTTCCCGGCGACCCTTACTTGGTCGTGTACTCGGCCTGCGCGCCCTTGATGTTGCGCTTCTGGACCCAGGGCATGAGGGAGCGGAGACGCTGGCCGGTCTTCTCGATCGGGTGGTTCTCGCCCTGCTTGAGCAGCTTGTTGTAGTTCTTGAGGCCGCCCTTGTATTCCTTGACCCACTGGGCGGTGAACTTGCCGGACTGGATCTCCTTGAGGATCTCGCGCATCGCCTTGCGGGAGGCGCTGTTGATCACGCGCGGGCCGCGGGTGATGTCGCCGTACTTGGCGGTCTCGGAGATGGAGAAGCGCATGCCGGAGATGCCGGACTCGACCATGAGGTCGACGATGAGCTTCAGTTCATGCAGGCACTCGAAGTAGGCCATCTCGGGCTGGTAGCCGGCCTCGACGAGGGTCTCGTAGCCCACCTTGACGAGCTCGGAGGCGCCGCCGCAAAGCACGGCCTGCTCGCCGAAGAGGTCGGTCTCGGCTTCTTCCTTGAAGGAGGTCTTGATGACGCCGGCGCGGGTCGAGCCGATGCCCTTCGCCCAGGCGAGGGCGGTCTTGGTGGCCTTGCCGGAGACGTCCTGCTGGACGGCGATGAGGGCGGGGACGCCCTTGCCTTCGACGTACTGGGCGCGGACGACGTGGCCCGGGCCCTTGGGGGCGACCATGGCGATGTCGACGTTCTTGGCGGGCTTGATCAGCTTGTAGTGGATCGAGAGGCCGTGGATGAAGAGGACGGTCTTGCCACCCTTGCCGAGGTTCGGGGCGATGTCCTTCTCCCAGACGGAGGCCTGCTTCATGTCGGGGATGCCGACGAGCATGACGTCGGCGCGGCGGACGGCCTCGGCGGTCTCATAGACCTTGAAGCCCTTCTTCTTCGCGGCGGCGGCGGACTTCGAGCCCTTGTAGAGGCCGACGATCACGTTGAGGCCGCTGTCGCGAAGGTTCATCGCGTGGGAGTGACCCTGGGAACCGAAGCCGAGGACGGCGAGGGTCTTGTTCTTAAGCACGCCGAGATCGGCGTCCTTGTCGGTGTAGACTTTGGCAGGCATGGTATGGATGGAAAAGGGGAGGGAAGGTTCAGCGGGCCGACTTCTTGCGGCCGCGGGAGAGGGCGACGGCGCCGGTGCGGGCGGTCTCGAGGATGCCGTACGGCTCGATCAGGTCGAGGAAGGCGCGGATCTTGTTCTCGTTGCCGGTGAACTCGATGACGAGGGAATCGTGGGCGACGTCGACCACCTTGGCGCGGAAGAGCGCGGCGACCTCGATGATCTCGGTGCGCGTCTTCTTGTCGCACTTCACCTTGCAGAGGATGAGCTCGCGGGCGACGTGGTCGACCTCCTCGCGGGAGAAGTCGTGGACGGTGATCACGTTGATCAGCTTGTCCAGGGCCTTGACGCAGCGGTCGAGGGCGGCGTCGTCGGCGATGACCGTGGCGGTGATGCGGGAGAAGGCCGGGTCGTGGGTCGGGCCGACGTTCAGGGTCTCGATGTTGAAGCCTCGACCGGACAGCATGCCCGCGACGCGCGCCAGGACGCCGAACTTGTTTTCGACAAGGG
>Ga0222712_10001180_pt1 | contig 33327 bp, 26 predicted proteins | sample C33_657DmetaG_FD_165043 | JGI IMG/M metagenome (GOLD analysis project Ga0222712, IMG submission 165043) | Estuarine water microbial communities from San Francisco Bay, California, United States - C33_657D | ecosystem: Environmental > Aquatic > Marine > Unclassified | place: USA: California...
TGCACCACCGAGGTGGGAAACGCTAACGTCGAGCAGAATGTTCATCAGACTCATGATACTTGGTTTTATAATTAAAAAAAAGATTTAGTGATGCCCCTCTTCATGGCCACCTTCAAAAGCTTGACCAATGAAAACCGCAGTCAAGTTGGTGAAGATGAACGCTTGGATAAAGGCAACCATTATTTCAATCATATAAATGAATACAGCAAATGCGATGCTGAGTGGAGAAAATCCCCAGCCTGCAACAGCACTCATCGATCCAAATATGAAAATCAACGTGATAAAGCTCAAGATGATGATATGCCCTGCCACCATGTTGGCAAACAGACGGACAATCAGCGCGAAAGGTTTTGTAAATACACCCAGGAGTTCAACCGGCAACATGATGAAAATTCTCACCGGTGTTGGGACTCCGGGAAACCAGAAGATATGTCCCCAGAAATGCTTGTTGGTGCTGAACAGGATAACAAAAAATGAAATGACACCCAATACCACGGTGAAAGCGATATTCCCCGTTACATTGGCAGAACCTGGAATCAAACCAAAAATATTGTTGATCAGGATGAAGAAGAAGACGGTCAACAGGTAAGGCAGGTACTTCATGTACTTTTTTCCAAGGTTGGGCTTGGCCACTTCATCCCTGACAAAAGTAATGACCGGCTCTATGGCATTCTGCCAGCCCTTGGGTGCAGAGGTAATGCCCTGGCCTTTCTTGTATTTGTTGGCCACGCTGATCATCAGTACCACCAGAATGATCAGAGAAAGAAACATCTGGACAACATTTTTTGTCAGCGAGATGTCATAAACATGCACTGATTCATCCAATACCTCAACGCCGTTTTCCATTTTCACCGCATGGATTTTATCGTGCTCCATCTTAAAACCATCATGAGAGGCATGACCATGGTGAAATTTGGAGGAGGAAAAAGCATTCAGCCCTTTTTCTTTGCTCCAAAGAATGATGGGCAGGGGTATTGTAGCGTGGAATTCTTCTCCATCAGCCTTCTTGACCGTGAAAAAATGGAACTCATGGGAGTCCTGGATATGCTCCATGATGACTTTAGCGGGGTCAAGCCTCTCGCCTGCCGGTTCCTCATTCGCCTTTACTGAAGTGGAAACCAGGGCCAAAAAAAGGCCCAGAGTCGCTACCAGCAAAGATTTTAGCCTATGTACACGCATATACGCCTTGAAATTTTGCGCAAAGATAGCACGGAGCGGGTTAAAATTGCCCGAAAATCTAAAAAATCTATTCCCCATTTTTCTGTTGCTGCAATGAGATCATTTGTGCATATTTCCCTCCAAGGGCAAGAAGTTCTTCATGTTTTCCCATTTCCACCCTTTCCCCCTGGTCCATGACCAAAATCTGGGAGGCCTGACGGATGGTTGATAACCGATGGGCCACGATAATGGAGGTTCTGCCCCTGGTCAGGACCGAAATAGCCTGCTGGATCAATTGCTCGGTATGGGTATCAATTGAGGAGGTTGCCTCATCCAGGATCAGGATGGCGGGGTTGAAGAGCAGAGCCCTGATGAAGGAAAGCAACTGCCTTTGTCCCATGGACAGTGTACTTCCCCTCTCCATCACATCATAGTCATATCCTCCCGGAAGTTGCTCGATGAAAGTGTGAATACCAATCATTTTGGCAGCCTCTACCACTTCTTCCCTACTGATGGATGGATCACGCAGCGTTACATTGTCATGAACAGAACCGGGAAAAAGGAAAACATCCTGCAGCACAACAGCAGTTCCTGCACGCAAACTATTGATGGTAAAAGCTTCTATCGGCAGGTCATCAATCAGGATTTCCCCTGATTGGTGTTGATACAGCCTGTTGATCAGGCTGATGATGGTTGACTTTCCGCTTCCGGTATGCCCTACGATGGCCAAGGTTTCTCCCTCATTGAGTTTGAAGCTCAGGTCAGAAAGCACAGGGTGACCATCGGTGTATTGAAAACCAACATGCCTGAATTCAATCTTCCCCCTGATCTTCATGTCTTTTGCACCTAGAGTATCGACCAATACATCTGCGTTGTCAAGCACAGCCAATACCCTTTCCCCTGCCACCATTCCCATCTGAAGCACATTAAACTTATCAGCAATGACCCGCAGGGGCCTGAACAAGAGATTCAACAGCAGGATAAAGGAAACAATATTTCCCGCTACCTGAACAGCCTCATCCTGGTTCAAGTGGTATGCATCCTTGGCTGCAAACCAGACCAGAATCCCCATGGAAAAAGCCAATACAATCTCCACCACAGGAAAAAAAACAGAATAGGCAAAAATGGCCTGGATGTTGGCATCACGGTGCTTTCTGTTGATGGAATCAAACCGCTCCTGTTCTCTTTTTTCTGCGGTAAATGCCTGAATGATTTGCATCCCGGACAGATGCTCCTGCACAAAGGCATTCAATGCTGCAATCGCATTCCTGACATTGACAAATGATCTGTTAACACTTTCCTTGAAAAAATAAGTGGCCATGATCAGGAGTGGAAATGGGATGATACAAACAAGGGTCAGTTGCCAGTTGGTATAGAACATGGCGGAAAGTATGGCAAGAATAGAAAGAAAATCTGCCACAATGGGCACAAGCCCCTCTGAGAAAATATCATTGATGGATTCGATATCATTGATTGTTCGGGTAGTCAATGTACCAATGGGCGTTTTGTCGTATTGCTTCAAATTGTAGGAAAGAATCTTTTCATAAACCTTTACCCGCATATCTTTCACCACCCGGTGCCCGAGCCAGGAGGTGGTATAAGAAAAGAAAAAACGCATTGCTGTTTCTGCGAGCAAAAGCACAACCTGAAGAAGGCTGATCCACAAGAGAAAATCCAAGACCATTTGAGCTCCTGAAACATCAGCTGCATTGACTTTTTTAAGAGTGAGGTTGATCATCAAAGGCCGTAGGGGCGATACAAGCGCCAACAACAAGGCAAGCACAATGGACAAATAAAATTTACCAGCATATGGTTTTGCAAAAGCAAAAATCCTGGCCAGCAATGGCAAATCAAATAATCTTTTCCGGTTGTCTTTCTTTTTGTTTTTCATCATTCATGCAACACACCGCTAATGGTTCCTGTTGGCAAAAGCCTTGATGAACAAGGCTCCGAGGTTCTTGTGTGGAGGAATATAATTATCGAACCTTTCTTTTGCAACACCTGAATTGAATTGTTTCTCGAGTTGATACCAGATCTTGATCCAGTCTACCGCCTGCCCCAAACGGACAGACTCATTGATCATTCTTAATACTGGCTCATTGACAAGCTTGGTACCCACCTCTTTCGATGAAACGATGTGGGCGTCTGGGCAAATGTTCAGCACTGTATTGAGGTTCTGAAAACTACCACAAGATCCCAAAACAATGATTTTGGCAGATGCAGGAAGCTGGCTGACCGTATACTTGAGGTGATAACTGTGGCCACGGTGAATGACAATTGTCGGTTCGAGCCCCTGCTCATGCAAATAGTCAACCAGTAAGCCTTGTGCTTTTGCATCCGGATCGTCTCCCATCGTATTATCCAAGGGAAGATTGGCAAAGATCCATACAGGCTGACCCAAGATTGATTTGATTTCAACCCAGTTTTCCTCTTGGATAATTTTCCATTCTTTCTTGCCCCTGAACATGGACATGAAATTGGCAAAAGACTCTTTTCCGTCTTTGTCCCCATAGAAAAAAACCTGCTGCACAATGCGCCCGGCACTGTCAGAAAGATTGGAAAACGGAAGTGCGTATACTGGTGGGATGCCGTACTTGAGTGAAAGCAGTTGGGAACTGTCTGAGGCGGACATGAAGAGCAACTTGAGTATATCATAAATGGCAATGCCCCTTTCATTACCAATCGAATGTTGCTGTTCCAGGTTGTTTGCAATTTCAACTTTTACCAAATTCCTGATGGCTGCGTTACTGATACTCCCATAGGAATCAGCAACATCGACAGCGTCCTCAAGGTTTAGGTTTTTTTCCAAACCACGGACAAAGCCCTTGATCAGGAGTTGCGCATTTTCTGCCGGCATGCTGGACAAGAAAAGATCGAGTTTATTGTAAGCAGCCGCCATCCTGACAAATTTCTTGAATCGGTCAAACCTCACTTCCATGAGCAATGCATCACCCCCACGCTTTTGCATGCGTGCCATCATGCGGTTGTATACACCGGTATAGCTCGAAGTATAGATGACATCTTCACCAGTCACGATGATATAATACAATTCTACCGCTCCAAGCGGCTCTAAAATCTTGAAGCGAACAGCGTCTGGCTCATCATGCAAGGCATTGATTTCATTGATAAATATTTCTTCAGCTTTTCGCTTGATCATGATTCCCATTTCCTGAATGAGGATTGGGGTGTCCTTAGCAAGCATGTCATCCATGAACTGGATCTGGGTATTGACCAGCAAACGATAATAGGCGAGTTCGTCTAAAGCTGCAGATTTTATGCTGTCAATACTGAGTCTTCCTTTGAGGATTGAATGCAAAAATGGAAAAATCAATCTCCCTGAACTTTCATCAGCAATGCCTGTAATCAGTTGGACCAGGGTGTCGTCAATTGACCTTATTTTCTTGCCAATGGGTGTAGCAGCAGCTGCAGCATAATTGTAAAAATTCCCAGGGTAATGATAGGCGGCTTCTACGATGAGACTATCAGCAAAACTTGCGTTAAGGTAGGGCTCAATCCTGGAAAGTACCTGATCAGGATGAAGCGCTGCAAACTGCCTGAACATGGTTACTCTGCCAGATTCCAGGGCAGGGTTTTCAAAAAAAACCGAATTTTCTCCCAGCAAGATCTTGTTGACATTATAGGGGAAATGATCAACAATACCTGCAATACCCAATCCCCTGATGTCCAGCCACATATATTGTCTGTACGCTTCCAATAGTGTTGCCGCTTCAATGGCAGGCAGTGTATTGGAGCGAAAGGAGCGCAGCAATTCTTCCAAAAGGATGTTCAAACCAGACAAATATTTGACTTTGATCCTATGGTCTGCTGCAACGTTTTTTTCTATTTCTAGCTGCAGCGCATCCGTTTGCCTGGTATAAATATCTGTCAGCAACAAATCGAGATCCAGGTCCCTGCTGATGACAATCATTTTATCGGAATTGCCGTCCAGGGCACAAATCTTTGACTGCAAACCGTCTATGTCTTCATGCAATTTAACCCTTCTGATATCAATGAGGTCATGGCCGCTGTCTTGTCCAGCAGCCGAAAAAGCCATGAATGGCAATAAAATCGATATAATCAAACGCAAAGACAACATTCAATGCAAAATTAAGACTTAATTTCCAGCAGCAACTTTGGAGATGGCTTAACAATTTAATAATCCAGCTTAATTGTGATATGAAAGGCCATCCGGTTAACTTTGTTCAAACTACCCATTACCATGGCGCCAGCCACAAAAAAAATCCTGATTGCAGATGATGAGCCAGATATTCTGGAAATCATCACCTACAATCTTCAGCTTCATGGATATGATGTTGTTACTGCCAAAGATGGAGACCAGGCACTGCAGAAAGCCCGGGAAACCAGTCCTGACCTGATCATCCTGGACATCATGATGCCCAAGAAAAATGGTATCGAAGTCTGTAAGATACTGAGGGCTCAGCCAGCATTCGAACATACCCTTATTGTTTTCCTTACCGCATTGAGCGATGAACTCTCTCATGTCAAAGGACTAGAGTTCGGGGCGGATGACTTTATCAGCAAACCCATCTCCCCTAAAGTGATGGTTTCAAAAGTGAACGCATTTTTCAGAAGGGTTGCAAAGCCTGAAGAATCCAAGGCCGTTGAGGTGGGTGAGCTCAGGATTGAACCTGAAGAATACATGGTTTACTACAAAGGAGAGCCCATTAGCCTTGCCAAAAAAGAGTTTGAATTGCTGAATTATCTGGCTTCTAAGCCTGGAAGGGTCTTTTTGCGGAATGAGATCCTGAACCAAATCTGGGGAAGTGAGGTAATTGTTGGAGACAGGACAATTGACGTACACATCAGAAAAATAAGGCAGAAACTGGGGGTGGATTGCATTACCACCGTCAAGGGTGTTGGCTATAAATTTGACATCTGAGATAGGCCTAAATAAGCATTGAATACTGTAGATTGCAGTATGTTCGATGCTAAGAACTATTCGCCTCAAAAGATTGGGTTGTTTTCGGCTACCATGATAGGACTATTGGCCTCTCTGATGGTCGGATGGATTGCAAAAAGCCTATTGCTGGGTATTGCTACCTTATTGATCATTTTTTGTTTCAGTTTTTGGATGGTGCAGTTTCTGGTTGAAAAATTCATTCAACGGCAGATCAAATTGATTTACAAACTCATTTACCAAACAAAAGCATCGAAAAGAGAGGAATTTTTCCAGAAAAAAGTATTGCCAAAGCAAGGATTGGAGGAGGTTGGTGAAGATGTTCTGCAGTGGGCCGACCAGAGAAAGGCGGAGATGGAATTGCTTGAAAGAAATGAAGCCTTTAGAAAAGAATTTCTTCAAAACCTGTCCCATGAATTTAAAACCCCAGCCTTTGCCATACAGGGCTATCTGGAAACCCTTTTGGCAGGAGCCATGGACAATCCGGAGGTTAGCCAGAAATTCCTCAGCAATGCTTACAAGAACACAGAAAGATTGATCAACCTGATTTCCGACCTCGATGAAATAACAAAACTCGAAAGTGGAAAACAAGAACTCCATTACCAGAATTTTATCATTCAAGACCTGATCAATGATGTGTATGAATCATTGACCATCAAGTCAGCGGTCAAAAACATCCATTGCCTGATCAAGAAAGGTTGCGAACAACCCATCAGGGTTTATGCAGACAAAGAGAAAATCAGACAGGTATTGATCAACCTGGTTGACAACGCCATCAAGTATGGAAACCAGGAGGGAAAAGTTGAAGCCAGTATTTACAAGACAGATGACAAAAATATTCTGGTAGAAATAACAGATGATGGGATTGGTATCGCAGAAGAACATGTACCAAGAATCTTCGAAAGATTCTACAGAACGGACTATGGCAGAAGCAGAAACATAGGGGGTACTGGCTTGGGACTTGCCATTTGCAAGCATATCATCGAAGCCCATGGTGAATTCATCCATGCAAGGAGTACTCCAGGAATTGGCACTACATTTGGTTTTACATTAAAGAAAATCAAGGAATAGCCTATGCGGTTGCCATAAAATCCACTGGAGATTCAACAAGGGTAGGAACCTGACCATGAATCACTGACGCTACAATTTTTTCAACCGGTGTGGACAATGAAATTGGCAAAGATTGTCTCTGATCAAAAATCCACTTATTAAAATTCACGGGGAAATAATCATCCATGGAATCTACTACAGAGACATTGAATTCCCGTAAAGCAGCAGCATTGCACAATTGTTCATACTGACCATGCATGGGCAAGACCATCAGCTGCTTGCCTAAGTAAAGCGCCTCAGCAGGAGTCTCAAACCCTGCGCCTGTAATCACACCGTGAGATTTGACCAGGCTTTCATCAAACATGGCCTGACTCAAAGGCAACAGCTTTATATTGTCTGCTTGTACCACGCTTTCAACCTGTTTTGAAAAAAGATGAAACTTAAACTGCTTCAATTGCCGGAGTTGCCTGACAACCAAATCATCTGCATAATGTCCAAGATAGACTGTGATATGCCCGTCATTTACCGGTATGGCATTCAAGATAGACGGTTTGATGATAGGAGAAAATATATTGTGATCATACTGCTTGAAATGAAGCCCTACTGATCTGGTTCCAGAAGCATAGTTGGATAGTACCCATTCTCCCAAAGGATTCTTTATTTCAGACCGGGGCACTTTCTTACTGATGAAACTGGCCTGATGCCCAAAATGAACAGATGGAATGCCCTTGAATCTACAAGCCAAAGAAGTAATGCATTCAAAATCATTGATGACAAGATCATATTTTTCTAAAGGGAGAAATCTTGCTTCGCTCAGTATTTTTCGCAAACGGATTCCAGCAATGGTCTTCATCATATCAATGCCCCCTGATTGTACGTCATACTGCAAACTGATGCCATTGCTTCTGTATGCGACAGGCAAAGAAGTCTTTAACGCACTGTTGTTCCCACTGAGAAAAATATCAACATCACCATATTGTTGCAACAAGGGTAATATAGTATTTGCTCTGCTGATATGGCCATTCCCTGTGGCCTGAACGGCATAAAATATTTTCATCTTGGATCAGTGTGTGGCAGAAGCAATGGAATTAAAAAACAAAGCAACCTCATCGGTTAACACATTGAGCATCGGTATTTTATTGCTCGTGCGCATATGAACTACTTCTGGCACAACATGTTCTTTTTCATTGAATGAATGGATACTCCAATAACCTTCATTGTACTCCAGGGATGTGAGGTTTTCAATCCAGTCACCACTGTTTAAATAGTTGACCGAACCTGACCCTTTAGCGATGGTTCTGATCTGTGGCTGGTGAATATGCCCACAAATCACCGTATCATAGCCCTTACCAATGGCCAATTCTGCGGCTGTCTGCTCAAAATCACCTATCCATGCAACAGCCTTTTTTACACCATTTTTGACTTTCTTGCTGAAACTCATTTTCTCCCGGCCCATTGTCTTGAGCAGCCAGTTGATGGCCCTGTTGACCAGTATCAAAAGATCGTATCCATGTCCGCCCAATTTTGCTATCATTTTTGCACTTCCTTTTGTAGTTGCATCAAATACATCCCCATGAAAAATCCAGGTTTTTTTACCGTCCAGTTCAATCACCAACTTATCAACCATCTGAAAATTGCCCAGCTGAATACCACTATACCTTCTGAGCGATTCGTCGTGATTCCCAGTAATATAAACAACCTGGGTTCCTTTGGCAATCATCCCAAATATTTCCTTGATTACCTGCATATGGGAAGCTGGAAAATAGCGTTTTTTGAATTGCCAGATATCTACGATGTCTCCATTCAGTACCAATAATTTTGGAGAGATGCTTCTCAGATAAGATACCAGTTCTGATGCATGACAGCCATATGTACCAAGATGGACATCACTGATTACGGCGACTTCAAGATTTCTCTTGCTCATGAATTAATGGGTTTTGTAAAAATCCTTTTTGATAGTTAACCCAATATTAGCGTCGCATCAATTAATCTTGAACTAAAACTGAAGGAATTGTTATGCACGGGTTTCAGCATACAGGTGCTGTATGAGGCCATCGGCCAATCCAATCTTGGGAACCAGAATCTCTTCCATGTTGCCCCATTTCATGACTTGAAGATATATCATGAGCGCAGGCACAAGCACATCAGCCCTGTCGGACCGTAGATTGTAAAGGCGAATCCTATCTTCCAATGTGCAGGCTGAAAACTCTTTGTAATAATCCTTGAGCACATCAATGTGCAAAGGCTTGCCGTCTTTTTTCTTGCTGAGAGAAAATACCTTGTTGATATTGCCTCCTGTTCCTATGGCAATCGTATTTTTCTGACCGCGCAAATTTTCACGCAGTGCCTCTTTCATTTCTTGCCAGTCAGCATCTGTAACCATGTTCTTGAGCAAACGAATGGTCCCAATATTAAATGAACGCTTGTATAGCAGGGTATTATTGGAAAAAAATGTAAGCTCAGTACTACCACCTCCAACATCGACATACAGATAATTGTTGTTGGCATTGAGGTTTTCTGCGACATGTGATTCATAAATCAAGGATGCCTCAAAATCACCAGAGATCACCTTTATGTTGATACCTGTTTCAAGAAATATTTTTCTAACTACCTCATTCCTGTTTTTTGCATCCCTCATTGCGCTGGTGGCAACAGCAATTGACTTATCAACCCCGTAGGCGTTCATGAGGTGTGCATAGGCCTTCATGGTCTGAAGGATCATGTGCTTTTTTTCCTTGGAAATCTCACCGGTTTCAAATACATCGAATCCCAAGCGAAGGGGTACCCTGATCAGATTAAGCTTATTGAAACTTGCTACACCCTCCTCGTTCACAGTAACTTCTGAAATCAGAAGCCTGCTTGCGTTTGTTCCAATATCAATTGCGGCCAGTCGCACGTTGCTTTATGGGTTGTTTTTTTACCAGATAATTATGGATCTCCTGCTGTGAACGCAGGCGCTTTTTACCAGGTGAAGATACATAGTTGTTGATAAACTCAGGATCCAAAATTCTTGCTTTTACATTATCAGCCAATTGGATTTTCAATATCTCCAACAATTCCTTCTTTAGGTCGTTATCAACAATTGGACATGCTGCCTCTACGCGATGATCAAGATTCCTCACCATCCAATCTGCACTGGAAATATAAACCAAGGCATTGCCCGCGTTATGAAAAACCAAAACCCTGGCATGCTCAAGGTACTCATCAACAATGCTGATGGCATAAGGGGAGACCTGTTTTTTCTTGGTTTGCCTTTTTGCTGAGTATATGCCGCGTATAATCAGGTTGACTTCCACGCCAGCCGCAGCAGCCTGATTGAGCTTTTCTATCAAATTAACATCGCTGAGAGAATTCAATTTCAGTGTAATGGACGCAGGAAACCCTTTTTTTGCTTCCTTGATCTCCTTTTCTACAAGCTCAGTTATTTTCTTACGCATGCCCACCGGGCTTACCAACAAGGTTTTACACTCCTCCAGAGAAGCTGCATGTGAAACCGGATTTTCAAGATAGTAGAAGATCCGGTTGATATCAGCCATGATACTCCTGTTGGAAGTAAGTAAGCAATGATCTCCGTAGAAATGAGCCGTTTTCTCATTAAGGTTCCCGGTACTGACAAATCCATATTGAATGGTTTTGTTTTGCACACGCTTATTGATGATGCAAATTTTTGCATGCACTTTCATGTTAGGAATGCCCAAAATAACTTTTACGCCCTCTTCCTCCAGGACTGTTTTCCATTCAAGATTTGCCTCTTCATCAAACCTGGCCTTTAACTCCAGCATCACTTCAACTTTTTTTCCGTTTCGGGCTGCATTGACCAAAGCGTTGATTACCTTGGATTCTGAGGCAAGCCTGTAAGCAGTAATCTTGATGGATTTAACATCAGGATCGATGGCAGCTTCTCTCAATAAATCGATGATGGCATTGAATGAGTGATAGGGAAAATGGAGCAACACATCTTTTTTATCAATTACATCCGTTACACGTATGGCGGAATTCAAATCCGGATGAGGAATGGCCGTCATTCTCCTTTTAGAAGCAGGAAATACATCAGGGAAATCCATAAAATGTTTAAAATTATGGATACGTCCTCCAGGGATGATGCTTGACTTGCTGTTGAGTTTCAGCTTTTTGGTGAGGTAGTTCAACAGTCCACTGTTCATCTCCTTATCGTAAACAAACCTTACTGGCTTTCCTTTACGCCTTTTTTTTAGCCCTTTTTGCATTTTTTCCACCAGCGAGGTACTGATATCGTTGTCAAGATCTAATTCAGCGTCTTTGGTGACCTTAAAAATATGTGCCTCAAAATGGTCATAACCAAAATAAGAAAATATATAGGGAAGATTGATCCTGACAATATCTTCCAGTAAAATGATATGCGTTTCTTTTTTGTCTGTTGGCAATTCGACAAATCGACCAAGTGTTTTGGAGGGGATCTCAATCAATGCATATTGTTGTTTATATGCCGAATTCTTCTTCTGCATCACCACTCCGAGATAAATGCTCTTGTCCCGCAAGTAGGGAAGTTCAGGCAAGCTCTCAATCATGAGCGGGATGATATTAGAGCGGACTTCTTTTTCAAAAAAATCAATAACAAAGCGTTTTTGGTCTCGCGTGAGTTGTTGATCGTTCTTGATAAAAACCTTGTTTTTTTTCAACTCAGCCTGAATATTGACCCAAATCCTGTCAAATTCACTTTGCTGTTTCAAGACAATATGGAGCAATTCAACCAACACCTCTGAAACCGCATCTTCCATGTGAACATTGAGCTTGGTTTTGGCAGAACGAAATTCTGCCATCCTTTTCAACGTGGCCACACGGACACGAAAAAATTCATCCATGTTGTTCGAAAAAATTCCAAGGAAGCGAATTCTTTGGTTGATGGGAACTGTTGGATCGTTGGCTTCCTGTAAAACCCTTGCGTTAAAACTGAGCCAACTGATATCGCGCTGTACAAAAGTCGACTTATTCACCATAAGATAGTATTGTTCGGCATTTATTCAGCTGAAAATAATAACATTATCTCACAAGTTGTTTGATTTGAATTTTGTTTACAGTAACTTAATACTGAATGAAAGCCATGAGGAAATTCATAGCCATCTGTTTTGTAGCATATTTTTGGACAATTTCAGCCCAAGCAGATGGCTTTGATGGGACGCGTGAGATTCATTTTTCCTTTCTGGGAAAGGAATATTCAATCAAAGCCCAGAATCTTCCTGAGGAATTTCCAGACAGCCATAACAATCCAAACAGTTTCGCAAGCACCATAAAAATACTGGATACTTATTGCGCTGACATCATTCCCGAATTATCAACAATCAGAGATAGGCTACATTTATCAGATTGGCATTATTATCAACTGATGAGAAAGGTATCTCAACAGCTGATCCCTAAAGAGAAAGACTATTGGGGATATACCTATTGCAAATGGTTTTTTTTGGCCAAAAGTGGATTCAACCCTCTGCTTTGTACCATTGACGACAAATTATTGCTATATGTCAAAAGCAACTCAACCATTTACAATATTCCCATCAAAATGATGGATCAAAAGCAGTATGTATGCATGAATTATCATGACTACAATTATGATATACCCATTGAAAAAATAACCCCACAACCCATCCAACAATCCCTTGTAGAAAATGGAAGAGATTTTAACTACATGATTGCTAACATGCCCGATTCACCGGAAGAAAAATACGTGAGCAAGACCATTGAATTCAAATACAAACGGCAAATCGCCAAACATGATATAAAAATATTCCCTGAGGTAAAGGATTATTTTATCAACTACCCTGTTACAGACTATCGATTTCAATTCAACATACCGTTTAGTAAAGTCACTTACTCATCCCTCATCCCATCACTACAATTAAAGCTCAAAGAAAAAACAAAGGAAGAAGGAGTTGAATACATCATGTTCCTGGTAAGAAATGCATTTGCATATGAGCCTGATTCATCCATTTATGGGAGAGAGAAAAGATTTTCACCAGAAGAAACATTGGTTTCAGAGTGGAGTGATTGCGAAGACCATGCAGGATTATTTTTTTCATTGGTCCGAGAAGTCTATAATCTCCCCATGATTGTACTCAGCTATCCTGGACATATCAATGTTGCCGTAAAACTGGAAAACTCCAAAAGGAATACCATCAAACACAATGGCAGCATTTACACCATTTGTGAGCCCACACCACAGAAAAAAGTACTTTATCTAGGGCAGATGGATAAAAAATTAAGCAAACAGCCCTACGAGGTTGTCTATGAATATTTGCCAACAAAATCTTGATGCAGCCCAAATAATATTGCAATAAAAAGCCACTCCATAAAGAAGTGGCTTTTTAAATAATATTTTTTTGATTATTAATATGCCTTGTTCTGGGGATCCCAGTTGGTCCAACCAGTGGTCCAATCTGCAGTACCCATCGCACCACGGAAAGTAGTAGCAGCAAAATATGAGTTCATTCCTGTAAAGCTTACACCAGTAAGTGCAGGTGAACCAGTTTTAGGCAAAAAGTTTGGTGCAGTAGAATAAAATGGCGCATTCAACATAGCGGCATCAGCATTTGCCAAAGTGACAGTACCGTCGGCTTCAGCCTTCGTCTTCATCTGTGCTGGTGTAACAATGGCCAAAGCAGCTGCATCGTTCCTATATATGGCTGCCGCATCATTAGAATGAAGCAAATTGTTCCTGAATTCTGAAGTGTTGTCAACAAAGTATGAGCGAGCAGTAGCAGCCGATTCAAATGAAAGTCCACCTTTAGGCCAGCCAATTATGATAGAATTTCTAAGCACGAATTGTGTAGCCCTTCTCCAGCGATTACCAAAATTGTGATTGGCGGCTGTTCCAGTTGCATTGTTCGCACCAACAATGGTAAAATTGCTCAACTGTGGTCTTGTAAATGGAGTAGCTGTTGTTCCAGTACCATCATTGTCACACTCAATACCATTTCCGGCATCACCACCATCTATAAAATCAGGCTTGCGGCATGCAATAGCATATTGGATTTTACCTGTGTATCCAAAGTCAAAATCAAAGTCGTCATCTGCCGTGGCAAAAGCAATCAGATTCTTGCAGTTTACCGTTCCGCCAAAAAACTCGTACGCGTCATCGTTACCAAAAGAAACCTGTACATTCTCGATAATCGTTCCAGAACCAACTCCTCCCAATGTCAGACCATTGATTTCAGATCCTGGTTCAGCTGCAATTCCAGCATATTCAATGCGAACAAAACGAAGGATGCCGCTTTCATCATTGGGGTCAGTACCGCCGTATTTACGTCCTACACCACCTTCTATGGTTGGAGCCGGATCCTGAGGACGATTGGTTGGTGCTTTGCCACAGAGGATAATTCCACCCCAATCTCCGGGTGTTCTTTGACCAATGGCCTTACCACTGGTGAATACGATAGGATCAGTTGCCCTGCCATCAGCAATCAACTTAGCGCCTCTTTCAATGATCAAAGCACCTTTTTCAGTGATATCACTGACAACAACACTTCCTGGAGCAATGGTCAGGATGTTGCCATCAGTGATGTAAACGTAACCCTTAAGGGTATACTTACCCTTGGGCAGATAGTAACTCTTGTTTAAAATACCCTGGATGATTCCACCATTGGTGGCAGGATCTTGAGGATCTGAACTTGCTGTTCCACCACCCGTGGTATTGTTGATGGTCTCTTCAAAATTAACCTTGATACAAGAACTGAAAGAGAGCATTGCGATGGAGAAAAGTCCCAAAAGGATTTTTTTCATAAACTGTGTTTTGACTTTTTGTTGCTAAAAATTTTATTTATTTTTTTTTACTGATGTTGAAGTCATAAGTGAATCCTACTGTAATGGTAGATCCGGGTTTGTATGCATTGAATAGCCTGTCCACACCTTCTTTGTACGCTGAAGCTTCGTCAACGTTTTCGTAGAAATAAAAGGCATTGTTGAGGATGTCGGCGAAATTGATTTTCAATTCACCCTGACCGGCAAGTACTTTTTTGGACAATTGCAGATCCAACTGGTTTCTTGGACGCTCATAAACGTTTGGAAATTCTTCATTGCCCACAAGGGTCAATCTTTCACCTACTTTATTATACAGTAAAGAAGCATTGAATGAAGATCCATTGTACTGAAGACCTGCATTGATCAAATAAGGAGACTGTCCCTGCAATGGCCTGTTGGCCTTCACTTCCTTGTTCCCCGCACTCAGGTCTTTGAAAACAACCTCTGATTGAATATAGGTGTAGTTCCCAAAAAAGCTGAGGTTTTTCAGAGATGGGGATATGAACTCAAGCCCTTTCCTGACTTCAAGCTCAAAACCCAATGTAGTTGCACTAACAGCATTCTGGTAAAAATAACGGCGGGCATCACCATTGCTGGATGGGTCAAGCCTGAATTCAATAGGATCAGTAAAATCTTTATAGAAGGCACCCAATGTTATTGCCTCACCAGACTTGGGATACAATTCATAGCGAACATCGTAATTGAGAATTGAACTTCTCAAAAGACTGGTATCACCTTTCACACCATAGTTCATCTCATAATCGTAAAACGCAAATTCTGCAATCTCCCTGAACTCAGGACGGGCAACTGTTCTGCTGGCCGAAAGCCTTATATTCTGTTTGTCGCCTGCATTGATCAGCATATTGATGGATGGGAGAAGGTCCCACTTTTCAGTGAGCTTTGTATTCCTCAAACCAGTCTGGTCTTTGGATGTGAGCAGTTGCTGAAAATTCTCAGCACGCAATCCCCAAATGAACCTGAATGGCCCAACTTTGTTATCCATCATTCCATAGGCTGCATTCAATACTGACACACCAAAATACCTGTCTTGGTTATTGGTAAACTCTTCTAAAATATATCCATTATGACCCATGTTATCATAGAAGAAAGCGGACTCAACAGACTTGAAAGCATTCGCAGCGACAAAAGAATTTAAGTTGGTGGTATTGTAACGGAATATTCTGCTCTTGAAATCACGTACCCTACCAAGACTGGAGCCACCAAGCTTCAGTGTTTGCTTGTCCTTACCACCCCAGTTCATGGGAACTATAAACTGTCCACCACCACCAAAACTGTAATCACTCAACTCACTGTAAAACCTTCTGGTATCATCAGGATCGATTTCAAATTTATTGTTGGTATTGATGGTCCTGGCGTACAAGGCACTCCTGAGGTCTGGCTGCTTTTTCAAATTATATCCTGCATTGCCGTTCCATTTGAACTTGATGCCCTTGGCAGTGAGTTGGTGCTCTCCTTCCAACTGAGCACTGTAGAGAGAACGCTGGTTGAGGTAAGATGAATAAAATTGAATATCATTCAATCTGCTGGTATTGTAACCCTTCCTTGTATAATAATTGTCTTCAAACAATTGATTGAAGAGATTCTTCAAAGAAATTTTATGCTTTCCTTTGACCCAAGTGATATTGGCTACAGCACCAAGATTGGTTTGGTAGCGGTTCTGATTATCATTGTAGTTGAATATTGTTGTTCCATTGGTCTCATAAAAAGAACGCTCAACATTGTATACCAACATAGAATTCCTGTAGTTCGCTGCAAGCAATACACCAAGATTTGCACCATTTTTCAATTTATGGTTTTGTGCGTAGGTGATGTTGAAAGTTTTGATAGGAGCTGCATTGGTAGAATGTTGTTGATACACATCGCCCCTGAAAAGTTGGGTCAATTCAATCTGCTTTTTGAGTCCTGCTGCATCTTTACCCAAGACCCGGTACAATTGCGCAGTAGCGGGAAAGCTATCCGGGAGGCTTCTGGTACCATCATCAAAACCCAGCCAATCATACTGGTTGCGCTGGTTGCTGATGAAAGGCTTAAATGTAGATTGGGTATTGTATCCAAGTCCAAATCCTACTGTGAGTACATCCTTTGTAGGAATATCTTTTGTATTCACTTGCACAAGCCCTCCTGAAAATTCACCAGTAAACTCTGGTGTAGCTGTCTTGTTGATGATGATGTTGTCAATCAATGCAGCAGGGAACATATCAAATGAAAATGCTTTTTTGTCTGGTTCGCTGCTGGGTAACAGGGCTGAATTGAGCATGGCAGAATTGTAGCGGTCAGACAATCCGCGAACAATCACAAACTTGTTATCCTGTACGGAAGCACCACTGACACGCTTCAACACTTCTCCTGTATTCTTGTCTGGGGTTCTCCTGATAAAATCAGCAGCCAATCCGCTGGACATGGCAGTATTGCTACGCTGAAATGTCAACAGGGCAATGCTGCTTTCCTGACGGCGGGTAGACTTGATAACGATGGCATCACTGTTTTTGGTTTGTGGCTCCAAAACAACGACTATGGAGTTGTCTCCGTTGATACTGACCTCAATTTCTGATACTGACTTGGTGTTGAAACCTACACTGGAAACAGTGAAATTGTATTTTTTACCAGTTTCAAGTGAAATACTGAAATTACCTTCTACATCGGCAACAACCACTTTTTTTGTCTCTTCGACCAAAATGGAGGCGCCAGCAATCGGCTCATTTTTTGTATTGACAACCTTTCCAGTAATTTTCTGAGCCTGAGCAATAACAGATCCAGAGAACAAAATGGTTATGGCGAAAAGAAAGAATACCCTAGATTGTAACAGCTTCAGCATACTTAAAATTGATATGCAAAGGAACAATCCAAGCATTAAGCAAGGGTTAGCCACATGTTAACCAATTGTAATGGGTGTGTTACGCCAATGTTAACAGTCGGAAATCTTGTGAAAAATTCTCACCTTTGCGTCATAAAACCCATCAATGAAAGGTATCATTTTAGCAGGCGGTTCAGGAACAAGGCTTTATCCAATCACATATGCCATCAGCAAGCAGATCATGCCGGTATATGATAAACCCATGATTTATTATCCCATGTCTACCCTGATGCTATCGGGAATAAAGGACATCCTCATCATATCCACCCCCCAGGACCTCCCACAATTCAGAAAATTGTTTGGAGATGGCAGTCATATAGGACTGAACATGAGCTATGCAGAACAACCCCTGCCCAATGGGTTGGCCCAAGCTTTTGTGATTGGAGAGGAGTTCATCGGAAATGATCCCTGCGCGCTGGTCCTTGGAGACAATATTTTCTATGGTACCGGATTGGGGAAAACCCTGGAAAAAAATGCCCAACCCGATGGAGGAATCGTTTATGCCTACCAGGTAAGCGACCCGGAACGCTATGGTGTTGTTGAATTTGACCAAAACATGAAGGCCATATCCATAGAAGAAAAGCCCACAAATCCCCGAAGCAAATTTGCCGTTCCCGGACTTTATTTTTATGACAATGAAGTAGTAGAGATTGCAAAAAACATCAAACCATCACCAAGGGGTGAATACGAAATCACAGACGTCAACCTTGAGTACCTCAACAGGGGTAAGCTCAGTGTTTCGGTATTGGACAGGGGAACAGCCTGGCTGGATACCGGAACCTTTGATTCGCTGATGCAGGCTTCTCAATTCATACAAGTAATTGAGCAGAGACAGGGAATCAAAGTGGCATGTATTGAAGAAATAGCCTGGAGAAAAGGCTTCATCAACACAGATCAGCTGGTCAAACTGGCCCACCCTTTGCTTAAAAGTGGATACGGAAAATACTTAATGGACTTGGTCAATTAAATACACATGAGAAAAATACTTGTTACCGGTGGTTCTGGATACATAGGTTCACATACCTTGGTTGATCTGATTGAAAATGGATTTGACGTCATCTCTGCTGACAACAACTCCAGGTCTACGATTGGGATGTTGGAGGGAGTCGAAAAAATAACCGGAACCAAGGTCAAAAACTACAATGTTGACCTCTGTAATTTTGATGAGACCAGGGCCATCTTTGAAGAAAACAATACGATTGAAGGGGTAATCCATTTTGCCGCCTACAAGGCTGTAGGAGAATCGGTTGAAAAACCACTCCTGTATTTTCACAACAACATGGGATCGCTGATCAACATCATGCGTTGCATAGAGGAGTTCAAGATTCCCAATTTTGTTTTTTCATCCTCCTGCACAGTATATGGAAATCCAGATGAGATTCCTGTCACTGAACAAACACCGAGAAAAAATGCAGAATCCCCTTATGGATTGACCAAACAAATGGGCGAACAAATGATTGAAGCATTTGCAGCCTCCAACCAAATAACCAACTCCGTTTTGCTGCGCTATTTCAATCCTGCGGGGGCCCATCCATCCACATTGATCGGTGAGCTTCCCATCGACAGACCGCAGAACCTTACTCCCGTCATTACACAAACTGCCATTGGGAAAATACCTCAATTGACAGTATTTGGCAATGATTATCCGACCAGAGACGGATCATGTGTCAGGGATTTTATCCATGTATGTGACCTGGCCCATGCCCATACGTTGGCAATTGACTTTCTCCTGAAAAAGAAAAATGCAAACAACTGCGAAGTGTTTAACCTGGGCTCCGGAGATGGAATTACCGTACTTGAATCCATCAAGGCATTTGAAGAAGGCACTGGCGTGAAATTGAATTATGCCATTGGCAACAGAAGAGCAGGTGATGTTATCGCCATCTATGCCAACAATGACAAGGCCAAAAATGAACTTGGATGGTCTCCGAAGTATACCGTTAATGATATCATGACCAGCGCATGGAAATGGGAGCAATACATCCAAAATCAACCCACCCATCTCGACCTAAGGGCATACCGCCTGAATTAGCACCAAAAAATTAACCATTTGCATCCAAAATAACGCCCGATTTAATGTTATTTTGCAGCAAAGTTTATTTATCATGTTGGATGCTATTCAAGTAACAGGACAGAAGGACACAAGAAGCGGATTTGGCGATGGAATATTCGAATTGGGAAAGTCCAACCCCAATGTTGTTGCCCTGACTGCAGACTTGGCAGGCTCAATGAAACTAAACGCTTTCATCAAATCATTCCCCGAACGATTTATACAGTGTGGCATTGCAGAAGCCAACATGATCGGCATTGCTGCCGGATTAACCATTGGAGGCAAAATTCCATACACAACAACATTTGCCAATTTCTCTACCGGCAGGGTTTATGACCAAATCAGGCAATCTGTTGCCTACTCTGGTAAAAACGTCAAAATCTGCGCATCACATGCAGGTCTCACCCTGGGAGAAGATGGTGCCACCCACCAGATTCTTGAAGACATCGGACTGATGAAAATGTTACCAGGTATGACCGTCATTGTACCCTGTGATTACAACCAAACAAAGGCAGCAACCATTGCTATCGCAGACCATGTAGGGCCCGTCTATCTCCGGTTTGGAAGGCCGGTTTGGCCTATTTTTACCAACCCTGAGGAACCATTTATTGTAGGAAAGGCCCAGCAGTTTTCAGAGGGAACTGACGTGAGCATTTTTGCCTGCGGACACCTGGTATGGAAGGCCATTGAAGCAGGAAGGATCCTCAAGGAAAAAGGAATACATGCTGAAATCATCAATATCCATACCATCAAGCCACTGGACACAGAGGCAGTAATTGCCTCCATCAAAAAGACCGGATGTGCTGTAACAGCAGAAGAACACAATGTATTGGGTGGATTGGGCGACAGCATTGCCCAGACGGCAGCAAAATCATTTCCGATTCCCATTGAAATGATTGGCACCCAGGATACTTTTGGAGAAAGTGGAAAGCCCACTGAATTGCTCAAAAAATATGGCCTGGATACAGAGTTCATTGTTGCTGCAGCTGAAAAAGCCATGGCAAGAAAGAAAGCCTAAATGACAATGCTGCCTGAGCTGGACGATAATGAATTGGTCAGGTTGTTCAAAGATGACCAGCAGAGGGAAAAGGCCTTCACTGCTATCGTAAAAAGATACCAGGAAAAGATATACTGGCAAATAAGGAGAATTGTCATTACACACCAGGATGCGGATGATGTAATGCAAAATGTTTTCATCAAAGTATGGAATGGATTGAACAATTTCAGGGAGGATGCCAGATTATATACCTGGATTTACCGCATTGCCGTCAATGAATCCCTTACCCATCTTGAACAACAAAAAAGAAGAAGTTCCATATCTTTTGATGATGTAAGCGAAACCCTGGAGAACAAAATGCAGAGTGAAAAGGGCTTTGATGAGAACAAGGCCATCTGGAAATTACAGTTGGCTGTTCAACAACTACCTGAAAAACAGCGCATTGTATTCAATCTACGGTATTTTGATGAGATGCCTTACGAGGAAATGGGTATTGTCCTTGATACGTCAATTGGAGCCCTCAAAGCCAGCTACCACCATGCCGTCAAAAAAATTGAAGAATATATCCTCAACCATTAAACCCTCTGGAATGGGAATTGTCTAACAATCACATGCATAGAATAGATAAGATATCATCAGCATTAGCATCACTTAGCCAGCACGTTGCCCAACTGCCGAAAAACACCCCTTTCTCCGTACCCCAAGATTATTTTGACAGTTTCCCGAACCGCCTGATGGAAAACATCTTAACTGAAGCATCTGAGCAGGATTTGATGGAACTCTCCCCTTTTCTCAAGTCTCTGCAACACGAAAATCCCTACACTTTACCAGAAGGTTATTTCAACAATGTGAAAGTTGACGTAACAAGAAATCAGACTCCAGTTGTTGGGATGTTCAAACTGACATCATGGGCAAAATATGCAGCAGCTGCCTGCCTGCTGGGAATCATGGCCGCTGTATTCTTTGTAACAAATACTGAAAATGGCAAACAGGTGGCCGCAGTTTCCAAAGAGCCCGAAACTTTTCACAATAAGGTTTCTCAAGATGCCATCGCCCTCTACTTAGAGGAGATGGATAATTTGACTGCAGCAGAAACAATTGAAAATGAACCAGTTGACGCATCCTCCAACCTTTTGGTAGATTTAAACAGTGAAACAATCAAAGAAATATTGCAAGAAATCCCAGATAAATACATCTCATTATACATGGACCAAGATGGTTTGGGAGATGTACATTCACTCAATTAAAGAAAAAGCCATTAACAGTCATGAAAACATTATTTTCCCTTATTGCCATGCTTCTCCTTGGCCTTGGTTCACAGGCACAACCCATGAAACCTGATAGAGATACAAGGGCTACTGAGATTAAAAAAATACAAGCCATGGAAATGGCCTTCATCACAAAGGAACTGAACCTTTCTCCTGATGAGGCCCAGAAATTCTGGCCTGTTTTCAACCAGTATAGGAATGAATTAAAAGGCATGGCGGGAGAGCGAAAAGTTGGAGATCACCTGGAAAAACAACAAAAAATGTTGGACATCAGAAAGAAATACCGGGAAGATTTTACAAAGGTGATGAGCCATGAAAGGGCAAACAAGGTGTTTGGAGCAGAAGAAGAATTTAAATCATTGGTCAGAAGGGAGTTTCAGAAGCGACAGGCAGAAAAAAAACAACTTGAACCCCGTAAAAAAGGGTTTTGATTATAATTCTTAAAAATGTAATTTTAACGCGGTGTTTTTCATAGGTTAGCAACGGCTGGCTCTTTTCAGAGCCGGCCTCTTTTTTTAATAGACCAATTAAAAATACCCAATGGTACGTAAAATACTTACGTATTTTCACTGATTTTTTATTTAACGGGCTAAATACACAGGGGTTTTGATATCATGGTAAAAAAGAAATTCCCATTTTTCCTCTAATGAAATTTCCCACCATTTTTGTCTCAGTTCCATGGCTTTTTTACCATCATGATCATACTTGGCTACAAACCTTGTTTTCATCTGTTGCAACTGTGGAGCTTCGTCTCCACCAAAAAAAATGACCTCATTGCCTTCACGGATCCAAAAGACCTGGTGATAAGGAGAATGGCCAGATGACAGCTCATGTTGGATATAGTCACTGATCATGCCTTTATCTCCAACAAGGTGTACATGATCATTACCCTCCAATATAGATAGTCTGTCTGCTTCGTAAGATGCATTGCCGGCATTCAACGCAAAATCAAGTTCTTTTTCGTTGATAAAATAATCTGCATGAGGGAAACTCAAGTGAGAAAGACCATTGTAGGGATCTGTAACAGTAAGCCCACCGGCATGATCCCGGTGCAAATGGCTCATCAGCACCTTGGTAATGTCTCCAGGCGAATACCCATGCAAGGCTAGGTTATTGTAGAGTTGAAGCACACCATTCTCTGAAAATCCCAAGCCGGTATCCAGGAGAATCAAGTCCTTCGTTGTCACAACCAAAAATGGCTGTATTTCCACCAATAAACTTCCCCTGGACCGCTGCTGGAGATCGTCTTTGGCAGTATCAAAAGGTAGAAATATTTTGGTATGGTCAATCGTAAAAGAACCTTCAGAAAGGGGGATGATTTTCATATGGCTTGTCATCGGATTACCATTTGATGATCAGCGTCAAGGCGTATCAAAATGAACAAGAGCACTGAAAACGTAATCAGTGAAGTGCCTCCATAGCTCATGAAAGGAAGGGTTATTCCAATCACCGGGATAATCCCAATGGTCATTCCAATGTTGATGAACACATGAAAAAAGAATACGGAAGCAACACCATAAGCATAGGCTCTGCTGAATGTACTTCTTTGCCGTTCAGCCATTTTGATGATCCTTAACAGCATGAACAGATAAAGCCCCAACAAAACGATACTTCCTGCAAATCCAAATCCTTCACCTACGGTACAAAAAATGAAATCAGTCCTTTGCTCCGGAACAAAATCATACCGTGTTTGGGTACCCTTCATCAAACCCTTTCCCCAAAAGCCACCTGATCCGATGGCGATTTTGCTCTGCTTCACATTATAATTGCCAGCCTTTTTCTTGTCCTCCATTTTTTTGATATCCTCTTCACTCATGGACTCTGTATCCACCTGAAAATCTTTTCCCACTGTGGCATAAATGCGCTGGACCTGATAGGGCTTCAAAACATTGTTGAAAAAATAGGGCACTGCAAACCGTTGTATTCCTACCGAAACAACCCAAATGGTAATGACCAATACCAAGATAGACCGATCCCTTTTGATCTGCCTTTTTGCAGTATAGATAAAGACAAGTGCAGCAAGAGAAAGTAAGATGGCCAAGAGATTCTGTTCTATCAAAAGGGTCATCACAACAAGCACTGCCACAGAGAAACCAATCACCAATATAGCAGAAGGAAGCCCCTCTCGGTACATGACCAGGAAAAAAGAGAAATACACCAAGGCCAATCCGGTCTCGCTTTGAAGAATGGTCAGGACTGCAGGAACCAAAACCAAAGAAGATGCTATCAACTGGGAACGCAGTTTCTTAAAATTAAGATCTAAAGATGATAGGTATTTTGCTAAAGCAAGGTTCACAAATACTTTGCAGAGTTCTGCAGGTTGCAACTGAAATCCTGAAAACCTGATGATTGATTTTGTTCCTTTTACATCCGTGTGAAAAGGGAAAACCAGGATCAGCAGAATCAAACCAACTGCATAAAAAATATTGGACGTTGCAGTGAAAAATTTACTGTCTGTCAGTAAAATAAAAACTGCCAAGACAGCAGAAATGATGAAATAGAGCAGCTGTCTACTATAGTCTGTTTTGAAAGAAAGAAAACCACTGATGATATTTTCATCCCTGTATGTGGTGGCAAATATGCTGGCAATACCAGTAACAACCAGTACCAGGTAGATGCCCACAAGGGCCCAATCAATGCCTTTTGATATCTCAAATGAATTGTTCTTCATTGTCTGGTTTGATGGCTGAAAGATGGTAATGCGCTGCAGTTGTTTTTTTGCCCGGACTGTTATCCATGGGATGCTTCGCCGTTGCTTTCAACTGTAACTTGCGCATTTTTTCTTTGCGAAGGGAATCCAAACGATTGCGTTTTGACTTTACAATAGGAAGGATGATTTCTGTACTTTCAATCCTCTCCACCTCTTTCCACCTTGCAGCGGAAAGTGTATCACGCAGGTACTTCTCCATGACAAGTGCTGCCATTGGTCCGGCCCATGTTGCACCAAATCCTGCATTTTCAACAATAACGGCAACTGCAATGGTAGGATTTTCTCTTGGAGCAAAACATACGAACCAGGAATGGTCTTTCAGTTTCTCCCGTTTGCCATAAATCATGCCATAGTTTTCTGCAGTACCTGTTTTTGCAGCAACTGCAATTCCTTCTATTCTGGCAACACCTCCTGTACCCTGCTCTACAACATCTTGCATCCCCAACTGAACAACTTCAAATGTTTCATTGGAAATATTGGTAACCTTGTGCTTTTGTTTGTACCTGTTCAGGATTGTGTCGGACTCCAGTTGCCCGTCAATGGATTGGACAAAATGGGGTGTATAATAAAAGCCCTTGTTGGCAATGATGCACATCATGTTGGCCATTTGTAAGGGCGTAGCCTGCATCTCCCCCTGACCAATGCCCAGAAAAACATTTGTGCACGAACTCCATGACCTGTTGTACAACCTATTGTAAAAACTGGTATCAACAATCAGGCCCTTGTCTTCGCTTGGCAGGTCCACCCCGAGCCTGACACCCAAACCAAATGAATTCATGTATTGCTTCCATTTCAGGTATCCATTTACTGTTCCGCCCAACCTGGGATTATCCACTGCCAGCCTGTACAAATGGGAAAAATAACTGTTGCATGAATTGGCCAATGCCACCCTCAGGTTGCCTGCATGACCAGCCGTTTTATGTGTACATCCGATGGGTCTCCTGCAGCCATGATATGCACCGCTGCATCCTAGACCAAATGAGGGTGTGATCACACCTTCATCCAATGCGATCAGGGCACCGGTTGGCTTGACGGTTGAGCCAGGGGGATATTGTCCTTTGATAGCCCGGTTGAAAAGGGGCCTCGCAGTATCCCTAAGCATCCAGGAGAAATTGTTTTTGCGCTGATTTCCTGTCAACAGATTGGGATCGTAGGTTGGGCCACTTGCCATGGCAATGATACCACCCGATCTTGGATCAATCGCTACAATTGCCCCCAATTTGTTTTTCAGCATGCGTTCTGCAAGCACCTGTACATCAATATCAATGGATGTTCTCAAATTCCTGCCAGCTATGGCAATTGAGTCATATAATCCTTTCTCATAGGATCCTACAATCCTGTTCTTGTTATCCTTGATCTGATACCTCACCCCCCTCTGCCCCATCAAAATGGGTTCATAAAACCGTTCAAGACCACTGAGGCCCATATAATCCCCCATTTGGTAGTAGTAATTCGTCTTCTTGAGAATACTGGAATCCACTTCGCCAACATATCCAAGAATATGAGCTGCCGCCTTGAAGGGATAAGACCTTATCGGCCTTTCTTGCAAGAAAAATCCTGGTTCGAAACGAAAGATGTTCTCCTGCAGCTGAACAAATGCTTCTACAGAAAGAGATGATTCAAAAATGGATGGCCGGTAGCGTCCATTTTTTATAATGGCCCCAATGATGCGCTCCCGAAATGTTTCCATATCGATCTTGAGGATAGTGCATATCCCCATTGTGTCCAGTCCCTTCAATTGGGTTGGATTCACCATCAGGTCATAGGTCTGTGTATTTTCAAGAATTGATCGACCCTTTCGATCAAAAATGATTCCACGATCAGGATATACAATTTTTTTACTTACTGCATTGTCCAATGCAAGGAGGTCATATTGGGTTGAGGCCAGTTGGAGAAACAGCAAACGGATGGCAAGGATGATGAAAGCAACCAGAAAAATCAGCTTGATCACATTTTGTCTTGACTGGTTGAATGCTGGCATAGTTTAATTGGAGTTAACAGCAAAATTAGCCGTTTGTATGTTTAGCGGAGTTTTGATTTTCTGTTTAGAAAAAGATCTGTAATCAAAATAAGCAAGAGGCTTATCAGAGAAGTGGCAACCAGCTTCCCGATAAAATAAAGGAAACTACCGAACTGCATCCATTCCAAAAGGATTAGATAGAAATGATGCAAGAGGGTAAGAAGGATGATATAGGTCGCATAAGGCACAGGCCCCATGGTCTTTTTTGTGGGCTCCTCATTTCCCCAATCGGTAGCTTCTTTGGGAAGCAATAGATTTATGAGAAATGGCCGTGTATATCCAATCAAAACACAAGCTGCAGCATGCAATCCGGGTGTATTAAAAAACATATCCGCTAACAATCCTGCAGCGAAACTGATGAAAAGCAAGGCTGTTCTTTTGATCTTGAATGGCAACCAGAGGATGAATACAAAATAAAAATAAGGTACGATAAACTGATGCAAAGGAGGGATCTTGCTCAACACAAAAATTTGGATGAACATGATAAATATGAACCTGATGATATTTTTAAAGAATAGACTCATTCCTTGATTACTGTTCTTTTCAATTGATCCATCTCTTCCTGCAGCAGATTTTTTACTAAATATGCTTGCTGAACTGTATAAAAGTCAACTGCTGTCCTTATTTTCAACTTGTAGGTATTGGTTTCCTGGTCCTGATCAATTTTCTCAACATATCCAATAGGAAGTCCTGGAGGAAATTTGTCAGAGTATGGACTGCTGACCACCGTATCTCCCTTTTTCACAACAATGGTCTTGGGAATTTTGGAAAGCAACAGATAGCGCGGATCCTTGCCATCCCAGCTGACCTCCCCTAACCCACTGCCCTTTTTCAATACAGCAATTACTTTAGACTGCCGGTGAAGCAGGCTCATGACGATTGACATATTTTCACTTACGCTGATTACGGTTCCTATCAACCCATCGGTACCCACAACTGCCATGTTGGGCTCGATACCCTGTAATGCCCCCCTGTGCAACACCATGTTGTTCTGCTGGAGGAATACTGAATTGGAAATGATCTTGGCATCAAAATATTGGTACTGGCGATATGACTTCAACGAATCAACAGTAATCGTATCAGCAACAAGCTGGAATGAGGTGTCAGGGATGACGGATCCTGAGGGCAGATAGGAAAGCAAAGCTGCATTTTGCCTGCGCAGTGCTTGATTTTGCTCACTCAGCGTAAAAAATGACTCCACTTTGTTCACCCGATTGTTTAGATTTCCTGCAACTTCGCTGGAAAACATTCCATAAGTGGTTTGATGAAACCTGTTGTAACTGAACAACATTGAGAGGGCCAATCCTTGTAACACAAGGAAAAAAATGAATACAGAATAGCGCTTAAGAAATAAAAAGACGTTACGCATGGAGGACTTGCTCCTAAAGGTTTTTTATTCCAATCCTTAACGCATGATGAAAGGAAAGTTATGGTAATTCTTCAAAGCCAGTCCGGTTCCCCGCACTACGCTTTTCAGCGGATCTTCTGCAATATGAACAGGTAGCTTGATCTTTTGAGACAGGCGCTTGTCCAGGCCTCTCAATAGTGCGCCTCCTCCAGTAAGGTAAAGCCCACGTTTGTAGATATCAGAAGCCAACTCTGGAGGTGTTGTTTCCAATGCCTTTAAAATGGCTTCTTCAATCTTGAAAATTGATTTATCGAGCGCCTCTGCAATTTCCTGATAGCTTACCATGATCTGCTTGGGAATACCTGTCACCAAATCCCTTCCATTTACCGGTATATCATCTGGTGGTGTCTCAAGATCTTTCATGGCAGCACCAATCTGTATCTTGATCTGCTCTGCAGTTCTTTCACCAATCAACAAACTATGGTATCGCCTAAGGGCCTCCATGATATCAGCAGTAAACTCATCCCCCGCAATCCTGATGGATTGATCACATACGATTCCTGCAAGTGCGATAACGGTGATTCCTGTTGTTCCCCCACCGATGTCGATGATCATATTCCCAATGGGTTCCGTCACATCAATCCCTATACCCAGGGCAGCTGCCATGGGTTCATGAATCAGGTATACCTCTTTTGCGCCAGCCTGCTCTGCACTGTCGCGAACAGCCCTCTTTTCCACTTCTGTGATGCTGGATGGAATACAGATCATCATTTTCCAGCTGGGTGGGAAAAGCGGCTTCTTGGGATAAATCAACTTGATCATCTCGCGGATCATCAATTCAGCAGCATTGAAATCTGCGATCACGCCATCCCTTAGGGGCCTTACGGTCCGTATGCTTTCATGGGTCTTTTCATGCATCAACAAGGCTTTTTTACCCACAGCAAGCAAATGCTTGGGATTGTTCCTGTCTAGCGCAACAATCGATGGCTCATTCACCACAATTTCGTCGTTGTGAATGATCAATGTGTTGGCGGTGCCAAGATCAATGGCAATATCCTGTGTAAACCATGTAAAAAGTCCCATTTAACTGTATTTTAAGCGCTTTACAAAGTTCAAATAAATAACCCAATAAACAATCATGAATTTTAATGAAAATCTAATTCAATAATATTCAAGGATACTGAAAAATCAGTTTCTAAATTCAAAGCCAATGTCTTTCCGAAAATTCATCCTGTCATAGCCAATCGACTTGATGGCATCCAGTGATTTTTCAACTGCCTCATCAATATCCTTTCCATATGAAGTGATGGCAGCTACACGGCCGCCATTGGTGCGCAAATCGCCCTCAGAACCTATTATGCCAGCATAAAACACGATTGTGTCGGATGAAAATGGCGTATCAAGACCTGTGATCTGTTTGCCTTTTTCGAAGTCACCAGGATAGCCACCACTCACCAAAACCACGGTGGAAGCTGCCCTTGGATCAATCTCTACCTCAATTTCATCCAATTTCCCTTCATCCATGGCCTTAAAAAGTGCAACAATATCAGAAGTAAGCCTTGGCATGACCACTTCCGTCTCAGGATCACCCATACGGCAATTGTATTCAATCACATAAGGCTCTCCATCAACATTGATCAAGCCAAAAAATACAAATCCATGGTAAACCAGCCCCTCTTTCTCCAGGCCGGCGATGGTAGGCTTGACAACCCTTTCAATCACTTTATCCATGAAATCTCCCTGTGCAAAGGGCACCGGACTGACAGCACCCATCCCACCGGTATTTAGGCCAGTATCCCCTTCCCCAATCCGCTTGTAGTCTTTGGCTTCTGGCAACAAGACATACTGCTTGCCATTGGTAAGGGCAAAAACACTCATTTCTACACCCGAAAGAAATTGTTCCACCACCACCCGCTCACTGGCGGCACCAAAGCGAGCAGAAACAATCATTTCTTCAAAATTGGACAAGGCCTCTTCATGTGTCTGTGCGATGATGACCCCTTTCCCGGCTGCCAATCCATCCGCTTTCAATACGATGGGCAATGGATGGGCCTTCAAATAAGCAACGCCCTCTGCATAATTGTCTTTTGTAAATTCTCTGTAAGCTGCCGTGGGTATACCCTGGCGATCCATGAATGCTTTGGCAAAGGCCTTGCTCCCTTCAAGCTTTGCGGCTTCTGCTGATGGACCTACAACGATAAGGCCCGGCAAACCCGGATCCGCTTTGAGATAATCATAAATGCCATTGACCAAGGGGTCTTCAGGACCAACAACTACCATACCAATGTCTTGTTGCTTACAGAAACCGGCAATGGCTTCAAAATCGCCGGTGGCCATCGCCACATTCTCACCAAAGCCTGCCGTTCCTGGATTTCCAGGGGCAATAAAAAGTTGGCTGCAGTGGGCACTTTGTTTGATTTTCCAAGCAAGGGCATGTTCCCTTCCGCCAGAACCAAGGAGCAATATATTCATGGTTGATTTTTATTGTTTACCGAAAAGCGTGGCGAAGATACAAATTGCTTATTTTAGGCAAATCAACAAATAAAGACACATGTCAACCAACCAAAACACATCACACCCAAAAGGATTGTATATTCTTTTCTCTACTGAAATGTGGGAGCGATTCAACTATTATGGTATGCGGGCCATCCTGGTGCTGTTCATGACCAAGGCCCTCGTGTTTGACAAAACCATCGCCTCTCAACTCTATGGCAGTTATACCAGCCTTGTTTACCTAACACCACTGGTTGGTGGTTTCATGGCAGACCGATATTGGGGCAACAAAAGATCCATTGTTGCGGGGGGGCTTACCATGGCGCTGGGAGAATTCATCCTTTTCTTTTGCGCATCGGTTTACCACACCAATACTTCCCTCTCCACCTTTCTGTTTTTCAGTGGATTGGGCTTTATGATTGCTGGAAATGGTTTTTTCAAGCCCAATATTTCTTCACTTGTTGGTCAGCTCTACAGTCCCGGAGATCGCAGGATTGATCCAGCCTATACCATCTTCTACATGGGCATCAATGTTGGTGGCGCTTTGGGACCATTTCTTTGTGGTGCATTTGGAGACACAGGCAACCCGGCTGATTTCAAATGGGCATTTTTGATTGCTGGTATCGGCATGTTGCTCAGTGTATTGGTTCAAAAGACTTTCCAGGACAAATACCTGATCAACCCCGAGGGCCAGCAAATTGGCAATGCCCCAGAAGGTGCACAAAGCAAGTTCCTCAATCCAGTTGTCATCACGATTGGACTAGGGGTTTTCTCCTCCCTGATGATTGCCTTGCTTTACATTGATGCCAGGATTTTTAGCTTCCTTTTCTACCTGTTGATTGGAGCCCTTTTGCTGATCCTGTTTATCATCTTCAGCGACAAGAGCCTCAGCATTATTGACAAGAAAAAAGTGGGTGTGATTTTCATTGTTTCTTTTTTCGTGGTTTTCTTTTGGAGCGCCTTTGAACAAGCTGGTGCCTCACTCACTTTTTTTGCAGATGAACAAACAGACAGGAGCCTGGGCTGGTCCATCCCCGTTTGGACCATCTATGCAGCTTCAGCCGCTTTGCTGTTCTTTATTTTCAGGCTATACCATCGCGCAAAAAACAACCTTTCCGAAAATGATGTACTGCTCCGAAATGTAGTTTATTTCCTGCTTTTGCTGATGACTGCAGGAATCCTTTATATGGATTACTCATTCATGTCAACCATCAACTCATCCATTCTTTTTGAAGAAGTACCTGCCAGCTTTTTTCAGTCTTTAAATTCAACCTATGTAGTGCTTTTTGCACCTGTATTTGCCTGGCTATGGATCAAGTTGGGCAAGCATGAGCCTTCTTCTCCTACCAAAATGGCCATCGGACTTTTACTGCTTGCTTTAGGATATTTGTGGATCAGTGTTGGTGTCAACAACATTGAGCCGGGCATGAAAGTAACGATGATCTGGCTTGCTGGTCTTTACATGCTCCATACATGGGGTGAGCTCTGCCTTTCACCGATCGGACTTTCCCTGGTCAACAAGCTTGCTCCCCTGAAATTGGCCTCCTTGTTGATGGCGGTTTGGTTCCTGGCCAATGCCTTTGCCAACAAACTGGCTGGTCAGTTGAGCGCACTTTACCCTGAAAACAAGACCACCTCATTTCTGGGCTATGAGATGCACAACATGTACGATTTTTTCATGCTCTTTGTGGTACTGTCCGGACTTGCTTCCCTGATTCTTTTTATGATGACCAAATGGTTGCAGAAAATGATGAACGCCTAAACGAACCCACAACCATAAACTTCTGCCATGTCTGAAAAAAAATTTATGCCCTTCATTGCGCCCGAAACCGTGATGAAAGAGTTCACGTTGAAGGCCGTCATCACTGGTGCCTGCTTCGGTGTGATCTTTGGAGCAGCAACCGTTTACCTTGCATTAAAAGCTGGGCTTACGGTGTCGGCCTCCATCCCTATTGCGGTGATGTCGATTGCCTTGAGCAAATTGTTCCTCAAAACAACCATACTTGAGAACAACATCATCCAGACAACAGGTTCAGCCGGAGAAAGCATAGCAGCAGGCGTGGTATTCACCCTTCCGGGATTCCTTTTTCTGAGCGAGGCAGGCAGTGCGGATTATTTCAACTACATCACCATTCTTGTGCTGGCCATTTTTGGTGGGATGCTGGGAACACTGATGATGATTCCATTGAGAAGTGCATTGATTGTTAAGGAACATGAAACCCTTCCTTATCCTGAAGGGACGGCTTGTGCCTCAGTGCTGAAAGCTGGTGAAAAAGGAGGCAATTTTGCCCAAACAGCATTTGCAGGTCTGGGTATCGCAACAGCCTATGCCTTCCTGCAAAAAATATTGCATGTGGTGGCTGAAACCCCTTCCTACATTACTTCACAGGCCAACAAATATTTACCCTCTGCAAAAATCAGTGGAGAGATTACACCAGAATATCTGGGCGTAGGATACATCATTGGTCCTAAAATTGCGGGTGTTTTGGTAGCAGGAAGTGTACTCACCTGGTTTGTCTTCAATCCTTTACTGGCAACAGTTGTACCCGGTGATGTGATTGCCAATCAACTCATCAAACTGGGCTATCTGCAAGACATTCATACCGCAGGAGGCCCTGGGGGATGGAATCCTGCTACACATCAATTCAATGATTATGCAGTGGCCATCTA
>Ga0222712_10001181_pt1 | contig 33317 bp, 24 predicted proteins | sample C33_657DmetaG_FD_165043 | JGI IMG/M metagenome (GOLD analysis project Ga0222712, IMG submission 165043) | Estuarine water microbial communities from San Francisco Bay, California, United States - C33_657D | ecosystem: Environmental > Aquatic > Marine > Unclassified | place: USA: California...
TAGATGATCACGAGGGCGAACGGTCGTGGTGTGGACGACGATTGATAACTCGGACGCATGGGACGTACGGAAGGCACACCGAAAACATAGTGATGATCACGACGGCGAACGGTCGTGGTGTGGACGACGATTGATAACTCGGACGCATGGGACGTACGGAAGGCACACCGAAAAGTAATAGATGATCACCAGGGTGGAGGACGGCGACGAGTGCTGGTGCATTCTGAGATATTCTCGGACACTCCTTACGTACTGGACGTATTGCATGAGTATCACATGGACTAGGCGCGCGCGCGCGCGCGACGTCGCGACGTCGCGATGCGACGTCGATCGCGACGTCGCGACGCGCGCGCGCGCGATGGACGACGCGTCGCAGCGCGCGAAAGATAACGCCGAGCGCGACGCCCTGTTCGGGCCTCTGCTCAGGCGGTCGCAGAACCGGTCGTGCTTCGATTGCGACGCCCCAAACCCGCGATGGACGTCGAAGAATTTTGGCGTTTTCGTCTGTCTCGATTGCAGCGGCATCCACCGGTCGCTGGGCGTGCACGTGAGCGCGGTGAAGAGCGCGAACATGGATCGATGGACGTCGAACGAGCTGGATGTGTTTCGCGTGACGAAAGGGAACGACCGGGCGCGGGCGTTTTTCAGTAAGAATGGGTGGAGCGCGAGCGAGCGAGGACGAATAGGGCAAAAGTATACGAGCCGCGCGGCGTGCGCGTACGCCAAGACGATCGCTCGCGAGGCGGAGGCGTTGCGCGCGAACGGAGGGGTCATCGTGGACGACGACGAAGCGCGCAGTCCACGAGGCGATGGCGATGTCGAGGAAGGGGATTTTTTTGCGATCGAAGCTCGCGAGGCAAAGGCGAGCGAGAAGGCGGGGGAGACAAAAGAGGTGGGCGCAACGGTGAGCGCGATAAAGCGGCCGATCGAGGCGAAGGCGACAATGGCGTCGAAGCCGAGGAGTGCGGTTTTCGCGAAGAGGCCGGCGATGACGTTGCCGAAGACTAAGGGCGCGGGCGGAGCGCAGATGTTGGGATCGTTTCCAGTGAATGGGCCGCCGGTCGTCGCATCACCAGTTCCGGCTTCGCCCATCGTGCGAGCGCGCGATACGGCGGAGGAAGAAAGTGTGGAGGAGGAGTCGCCGCGGGCGGTGGCGGCACCGCGGGCGGCGGCATCGGTTGCCAATCGCTCGGCTTTGTCCCCTGCCGCGAGCGCGACTTTGCCGCCGGTGAAGACAACCAATGTGACGCGTTCGGCGGACGGGCACGTGATGCTCGTGAATCCAAAACTCACGAGTTCGAAAACGACGAGCTCGAACTCAAACGGTGGCGGATACCGCGGCACTTCGGCGTACGGCGGCGCCTCAGATCCTCGATACGGATTGCATAACACGCAAGGCGCTCCCACGGCACCGCCGCCGACCATGAGTGCAAGTAGGTATTCCGTGGGCGGCGCGACGGGTATGAGCACGTCGGCGTACTCATCGAATTCTTCGATGTCTGACCAGTTCGGCGGCCGTGGTGGCGATTACGGTGGACAATACGACAAGTATGTTGATGCTGACGATGATTTCGATTTGAGTACAAGCGATTTGATGGCGAAGATGTCGTTCCAAGCGCAGCAAGACCTGAACTCGATCAAAGAAGCTGCTTCACGAGGCGCTTCGGCGATCAAATCCATGGCAAACTCGCTTTACGACGAATTGCAAAAGTAGCCGACATTTGATTGATAATACAATACGCACGATTTTAGTAAGTCAACTTCATGCCCACTATCGTGATGTTCTCCAAAGGTTTGTCTCGCTTATCTGTCTTCGTGTTCTCTATCGCTTGCACGACGTCGGAGCCGCGCGTGACGCGACCGAACACGGTGTGCTTTCCATCGAGCCACGGTGTGGCGACCGTCGTGATGAAGAATTGCGAGCCGTTTGTGTTCGGTCCACAGTTCGCCATCGATACTGTGAACGGTCGATCGTGGCGCAAATCGCGGACGATCTCATCGGCGAACTCGCCGCCCCAAATAGACTGTCCACCTGTCCCGTCGCCGAGTGGGTCGCCAGTTTGAATCATAAAATGTTTTATGACCCGATGGATGATGACGCCGTTGTAGTACCCATTTTTTGCGTGTGTCGTAAAATTCTCGCACGTTTTTGGGCACTCATTCGGGTAGAGCTGAACATGAATGTCACCAAGGGTAGTTTGGATGATTACGCTCTTAGGCATCCCAGAGGTTGCGGATGGGAGCGACGATGCGGCGAGCAACTCCTCGGCGCGCGGCTTTTCGTTAAACACGTCGCGACCGCTGGAGGCATCATCGCCTTCGACCGGTTCACGACTGGTGAAGACGTACATGCGTACCTTGTTAAACGCGCATGCCACTATGGTCGGATCCTTTTCCGCAGCTTTTACATCTTTGCCGCTGCCTCTGGCGCGCTTGTCTTTTTGCGGAACGCCTTGGAAGAGTGCCAAACGCGTGAATCGCTCGGTGTTCTCCACCTTACCGATGATGCGCGAGCACTGATTCGTCACTAAATTCACCACTTTGATACCTAATAAAGTGCTGTAAATCAAGAAATTTCCGCTTTCGTCAAATATTGCGTTTGGCCACGCGTACTCTTCCAGCATCTTGGACATTTCGCGCTCCACCGCGAGCCGCCGGCCGAAATCAATATCCTCAATGACGTACTTTTCATTCCCGCTGCGCTGAATATCCCCAGCGCCATCTAGTGATTCGTCGATATCCTTCCTTAACTTCCCGGTGGACCACCGAAAGACGCGAACGTGCCGGTCCGGGCCAGTCGTACTAAACTGTTCGCCGTCGGTGCTCACCTCGAGCGTCAATGCCTTCGTCTTAGCCTTCGCCAGAGCGTACAGATCCGTGTCTAACTTGAAACTAAAACCTATCTCAGCGTGATTCGAGCTCGTCAGCGCCGCGTAATCATCCTCCTGTTTCGAAGACCAATACTCGAGCGCGCCTTTGCTCTCCGCCGAAATCACGCACGCCTTGGCCGCGTTATACCTCAAAGCCGTGATCCCCGAACGGTGCAACTTATCCAGCGTCCTCACCGGCGTTGCCGTCGATGCCATCGCATCGTAAATCCTCACGGCGCCCGCACCATCCCCGATCGCGATCGCGTGAACCGCGTCTCCTTTATTGTATATAAACTCGCACGCTGTCGGCGCGTAGTCCAACGTCATCATCGCCATCATATCGAAATTCACCACATCGTACATCTTCGCCGTGTTGTCGCTCCCGATCGTCGCGCACATCGCGCCATCGGTGCTCACGCACAGCCCCACGATCGCGCTCGAGTGCGCGCGAAAATGTTTCACAAACTCCACGCCCTCGTGACGCTTTTTCCAAAACTTCAAGTGACCATCCGCGCTCGCGGTGATGAAAAAGTCGTGCACTTTGGCGTGCACGACGTGCGTGACGACATCGCGGTGCATAAAAGACTTCTCGTACATCGACGCCGAAGGCAAAGCGTCGAGGAAGACGGACTCGTGGGCGAGCGTTTTGCGTTTTTTGGCGCGCGCCGGCGCCGGCGCGGACGCGAGCAGCCAGTCCCCGGGGGCGAGGGCGTTCGCGCCCGCCGAGTCCGTCGAACGATCATCATCTTCCACAGGTAGAAGGGCGTCGGGCGGCATCGCGTGCGACCGGAGGGGACACGCTCGAAAAAGTGAGGGAGCACGAGCCGGCGGGCCGGTTGTGAAGCGAGCGTCTTGATTTTTACAACAGACATGTACGAGCGCGTGGCGATGATGCGCATCGCTATGCGCTCTCGGGCTTAGCCGCCGTAGACCTCTTTGCTTTCGCGACAGCGGTGGTGGCGAGCCCGCACGGGGAGTTTGTGATGAATTTGCCGAGCTCGAGCGCGGCGGAGGCTTGGTCGACTTCTCCGGCGACGAGAAAGGCCCGAACGAGACGCGCCACGGTGTCATCGTCCGCCAAGCACTCATCGGCGCCGTTGCCGACACTCTCGAGAACGTCGTCGCTGAATACGCGAAGAGCTTCCTTCCACATGCCTTCTCGGGCGAGAACGTCAAAGAGTTCGTTGATGAGCCGCTTCACCGGTGGGATGGAGTAGTCGTCGCGCGCGGCTGTGTAAAACATCAGCGCCCCGTGGCCGTCGGCGTGCGCCTTGCACGCGGCCACACATTGAATAAATATACCGGATTTAAGTTCGACGCCGAGCTCGGCGCCCGTTCGAATGATTTCCATCGCCTCTTTCACCGAACCGCGCACGGCGTAAGCTTGCGCCAAAATCGCAACCGTAGTGCTCGAAGCAGGGACACCGCGATCGCGAGCTTTGATGAACTCAACTCGACCGCGATCCAAGTCATCAGCGGCGACGCAAATTCGCAGCAGCGCGTTAAGCGTTGCCGTCGTTGGTTCGAGGTGTAAAAAATTGCCCATGTTCATAACCGCAATCGCGGATTGGAGCTGTCCAGGCTGCGACGCCACATCCGCATACGATGCCAAAAGGAAAGTTATCGTTGACGTGTCGATCGGGATACGTTTCTCCACCGCATCCATGAACACTTCCAGCGCGTCGACGTGTGAGCTCGACTTGGAACACGCGTCGAGTAAGGTGTTGATGGTTATCGTATCGCAGTCGATGCCCGCGTCACGCCCGCGCTTGAAGTATTCCATCGCGATTTCACCTTTCCCCGCGCGCCCGCACGTCAATATCACGGATGTGAGTGATGCCTTATCGGGCTCCGGTTCGCGCCCTTCGAGCATGGCGTCGAATAGGGTTGTCGCGAGCGCGACGTTGCCCTCTCGACTGCACGCGCTCAAAATCACGTTCACGTCTTGCGTCGAAAACTCCTCCAGTGCGTTCTCCTTCTTCGCCCGCGTGTACATGGCATTCGCACCGACCGCGCCTGCGACCTGAGCGCAACACGTGAGCGCGATGGCCAACGCCGCGGGGTCGATCTTCACTCGCTTCGCCGGGTCGCAGTCGTCCCACGCCACGGCGTTGAAAATTTCAACCGCCTTTTCCGCGCGTTTGCACGCGCGCAGCACTTGCATCACGCTCGTCAACGTGTACTCGTTATGGTAACTCTCTCCAACCGTCCATACTTCGAGCGCGGCGTCCACGATAGCGCGCTCGACGATTTCGTCTCGGTCCGCTCGCGCGGGCTTATCCCTCAGCGCCCGCGCGTCTCGCGCGCACGCCAGTAACAAAATATTCAAAACGTACGCATCCATCGCCCCACCGAGCATGACGCCTTGTCGCAACCGCCCTAACGTCGCTTTCACGTCACCGTGATGTCGACACAACCCTCGCGCGAGCACGCTCATCGTCACCTCGTTCGGCGTCGCCTTGGCGTCGCACATCCGTTCCCACACCTCTATCACGCGCTCTCGCGCGCGCGCGCGCGAGTACCCAACCGCACTCAACGCGAAATTCCATTCCTTCGCCGTCAACGCGCGCTCGTTGCCATCTTTTCGCGCTCGCGTCAGAAGCGCCCACGCGTCCTCCGCCCCGCGCGCGTCCCTCGTTCGTTGCGCGCGAAACAACGCTCGCCCAACCTCGTTCCCTTTCGATGCGCCGATGCGTTCGCCCCCGTCGGCGTCTTCACCGGCTTCTTTCACGCGCGTCAACAACTCGCGCCCGAATGCGTGTCGATCGATCGCGCCGTCGCTCGCGTTCGCGCCTCGAGCTCGCGCGCGCGCGTCTCGCTCGCGCGCGCGCTTCGAATGCGACGCTATCGCGTTCGCATTCGATCGATCGCTCGCGCACGGAATCGCGCGCGAGTGCGTCGACATCGATCGCGCGCGCGACGTCAACGCATCAGCGCTCGCGTGCGGCGGCATGTGATGCGACGCGCGAGCGAGACGAGCGTCACACGACGACGGGAGGATGACGATGATGATATTCGCCCGAGCGCGTGCGTGAGCGATGCGATCAGAAGGCGAAGGCGCATGCGAGGAGGCGAACGAGGCGATCGGGCGATCGATCGATCGATCGATCGATCGCGCGTGGTGATCGGTGAATGATCGACGAATGATTGCATGCGATGAACGAATGAATGAATGACTTTTGACTTTTGACGTTTGACTTTTGACTTTTGACTGACGCTGGATGCGATTGACGAACAGTGAACGGACGAACGGTCGCGATCGACATCGAGTCGAACGATGACGTGCGCGCGATTCGAGCGAAACTTCGAAATAAAGGGGTGATGCACGATTACGTGACGGATGCGCGAGGGCGCGCGTTGCGGGACGACGACGGCGCGGGGGCGCTTCGCGTAGGCGCGAATGGTACCATCCACGCCCGCGCGCGATTGATCGGAGGACACTGTCAAGTACCGTGTGGGATATTCGACGATCCCGCCACGGTAGCGGCGCTGCGAGAGATGAGCGCGACGATTCGAAAGGCGATGACGCAGATCCAAGATTTGTCCAAGACGGCGTCCGGGGACGCGTTGAAGATTAATCAAATGACGCGCTGGGTGATGACGAAAGAGGAACACTGCTCGAAGATCATCGCCACCGTTGCGGATTATTGCCTTTGCCAGCGCGTGAAGGCTGAGATCTTCGCGAACGATGAAGAGTACGTGCAAGCGCTCAAGGCGCACCACGCCGTCATGCAGTGGGCGATGAAGTGCAAGCAAAACGTCGACACCGACTTTTGCTGCCACTTGGATCACGCGCTTGACGACATGGCGAACATGTACATTAAACATTGACCGATTGCGTCGTCCAAGATGTGATGGCGACTTCGCGATACGCATTACGCCGTACGCTCGCGTCGTCGTCGACGTCGAACGCGCGTCGTCGACGCGTCGTCACTACCAATACCAATAATTTTTCCTTCTCGTCCGGTTTCGCCTTTTCACCGCTCGCGATGGATGAACAACAAACGTGCACGTTTGTAATGTCGAGAACTCTCGCCATCGCCGTGCGTCGCGAGACATTGCGTCTTTACCCCTTTCGTTCGCTCGCGCGCGCGTCGCCTCAGAATACGCCGCGCGCGAATGCTCGCCCGCGTCGTTCCATCCTCTACCGCACCCCAATCGCGCTTTCGCGCGCGCTCGAAAACGTCGCGCACGCACGTTCAACCCGACGGTTCGGGTTGCGCCGAAACCGCAGGGGCGGCTATGAATCTCGGTCGTCCAATCTACTCGCGCATGGTCGCCAAGCTCACGCGCGCGTTGCAGCCGGTGACGCTCAACGTCATCGACGAGAGCGCGATGCACGCCGGGCACGTTGGGAATCCAGCCAAGGGCGATGCGAGCGCGGAGACGCACTTCCGAGTGGAGATCGTGAGCGACAAGTTTAAAGGCTTGCGACAAGTCGCGCGACACCGGTTGGTGTACGAAGTCATCGACGAGGAGATGAAAGGCATCAGCGGCGTACACATCGGCGTCCACGCGCTGCAGTTGAAAACGAAAACCCCAGAGGAGGTTTGAATCACCGATGAGCGCGACATCGCGCGCGAGTGAAGTTTCGAGGGGTGTAATATCTAGATTTAACGTAACGGAGCGCCTTCTCGGCGGCGTTCGCGCGCCGCGTCGTCAACCGCAGTGCGCGACGAGCGACGCGTTTAAGATGTCTGCAAACGCCTTCGCCCTCGCACGTTTCGCCTCGTGTGCGTCGTTCGTTCGCGTTCGCGCGTCGGTGGCGAGTCGAGAGCGCCCGCGCGCGCTCGCGACGCTCGCGGCGGCGCCCCACGCGTCGCTCATCCAAGGCGCCTCGCGCGGGATCGGGTTCGAGCTCGCGAGGCAGCTCTTAGAGCGCGACGGAGAATTATTTTCTGGCCGCGCCGCTGGCGGGGTCGTGATCGCGACCTGTCGCGATCCGACCAACGCCGAGGCCCTGAACGCGCTCGCGAAGAAGCACGGCGCTCGCTTGCGCGTGTTGCGCGTGGACGCGACGGACGTGTCGACGATCGAAGCCGCGGCTAAGATCGTGGAGAGTGAATTCGGGAGGCTTGATTTTTTAGCCAACGTTTCGGCGGTGCTGAGCGACCCAGCGAGAGGGATGCGACCGGAGACGTCCATTTTAAGAACGGAGGCGGAGCACATGTTGGCGGCGTATCACACCAACGCGGTGGGGCCGGCGATGATGATGAAACATTTCGCACCGTTGATGCTGAAAACGGCGACGGGAAATAAGAAAGAAGGAGGAAACGGGGGGATACCTGTGATTGCGAATTGGTCGGCGCGAGTGAGCTCGATCGGGGATAACGCTTTGGGGGGGTGGCACTCGTATCGCGCGTCGAAGACGGCGTTGAATCAGCTGACGCGAAACGCGGCGATTGAGTTTGGGAAGAAGAAGGAACCGATCATCGCTATGTTGGTGCACCCAGGGACGGTAGATACGAAACTATCAGAACCGTTTAAGAAGAATGTACCGCCGGAGAAGCTATTCACGCCGGAATTTGCGGCGGGAAAACTGCTCGACGTTATCGGCGCGGCGACAATGGAATCGAGTGGCTCGTTATTCGATTACGCCGGCGAGAAGATCGCATGGTGATTTTTTTATTCTTTAATTTGTTTATTCGTTCATTAATTTACATGTAATGCTGCTATAGCTTTCTACATCTAAGCGCGAGTGTTCGATCTTCCACGTGCACCTGCGCGTTGTGAGGAAATCGCTTAGGTCAGCCCGTGAAACTGCGAAAAAAATGCGACGTGGACGTCGACGACGCTCCGTGTCTCCTCAGACATCCAAGGAAGGAAAGGGCCTGCACAAGTTCTCAAGCTAGGCATCCGACGAATCGGTAGCGAAAACTCTAGGGTTCGGGCACTGCGAATGGTTTCTTTGAGAAACGCCCTGGCTGTCTTCATCACTGGAGATTCGGCGTCGTCGTCTTTCGCCGAGAAAAAAAAAAGAAAAATTCGACAGGAAAACGTGTCAGGTCGTTACATGCTCGATCACAGCCGAAGCTCTGAGGGAATCCGAATATGTAGAGTGTCATCCTCCACGTTCCTGACACGTCGTCAAGCCAAGTCGGTGCCTTGGCGGTGTAACAGTGTCTTGAATTTCCTCATGAAAAATCAGAGAAATCCGCTAAGATAGGTTTGTTCCTCATCGGCAGCGATGGTAAAAAGAAAAGGCACTCCAACCAAAATGGCTCAACTCGCGCAGAACGTTCGCGCCGACGATGCGTCAGCTAGAGCTAATAACTTTATAATCAGAATGCACTGGCCACAGCGCTTCATACAGGGATAACTAAAGTTTGTTCGTCATCCGCAATGGCGAGGCGAAACGCCGCCGCGTAGTTGAGCCACCCGGTTACACGACGAAATAAAAAACGATTTGAATGTCATTCGCGATCGCCGTCGAGCACGCACCTAGCCTCTGATCCCGTCCTTTCTACTCGTACACTTCCCTCTGATCCCTAGAGTCATCGTTCTCACCGCTCACGCCCGATCCCTCCCATCATAACTCTTCATCGTGTTCGGATTCCTCGGATCGATCGCCTTAAAATCATTCAATCGCTTCAACGCTCGCTTCTTCGTGAACAACCATCGCAACACGCGTTCATCCACGCGCAACGCGTGCTGCGCTTCGGCGATCACTCTCGGCGGCGCGTTGAACGTCATTTTCACAAACTGCGCCTACGTCCGACATAAAAATCACGCCCACACGTTCGTTCGATCAGTCCATAAATCATTCCCTCATCCCCACCACGTTCATTCATTCGCGCGATGCGATCGATCATCCCCCTAAACCCCTCGGTCGCCCCGCGCGCGCCCTCGCCCTCGCCTCCGTCATCCTCTCCATCCATCCCCTCCCTAAGCGTTTCTCTCGTCATCCTTCGCGCTCGTCACCCATCGTACCTCGAAATGTTTCTCCCCAGGCGTGCGAAACTCGTACGCGAGCGTGCGCGCGCCGTAGGACGCGACGTCGCACACCACGCCGCCGGCGTCGAACACGCGCGCGCCGAGCTTGCGCAACACCTCCGCCACGTGCGCGCGCGGCGCCGACGCGCGCACGATGACCATGGCGTCGTAGAGCACCATGACGGTCGGGCGTCGAACGCGAGCGCGCGCGCGTGTGGTGCCGTTCGCACGTGCGCGCGCGCGCGTGTGACGACGACGGACGTTCGCGCGATCGCGATCGCGCGAACGACGCCACCAACGTTGACGTCGACGGGCGTGCGATTTCGCTGTTTTCCCTCCGACGCGTTCCTCGCGATTTCTTTGTTTTCCCTCCGACGTGTTCCTCGCGATTTCGTTGTTTTCCCTCCGACGTGTTCCATGCGATTTCGCTGTTTTCCCTCCGACGCGTTCCTCGCGATTTCGCTGTTTTCCCTCCGACGTTTTCCATGCGATTTCGTTGTTTTCCCGACGTTTTCCATGCGATTTCGTTGTTTTCCCTCCGACGCGTTCCAAGCGATTTCGCTGTTTTCCCGACGTGTTCCTCGCGATTTCGCCGTTTTCCCGACGTGTTCCACGCGATTTCGCCGTTTTCCCTCCGACGTCGTCGACGTCCCTCGATCGCGATCGATCGCGCGTCGATCGTCCGTCGGCGTGAGGGACACGCCGACGAGCTGTGAATCGTGACGTCGTGCCTCGGTCGGTCACGCGGTCGGTCACGCCGCGTGACGCACGCGGTCGGTCGGTCGAACACTCGGTCGGTCGGTCACTCCCCCCTGCCGTCTCCGCACCACCATCTCCGCATCGTCGTCGAACGGTGAGCGCGGTCAAAGACGCGCGCGCGCGCGAACGACGTTCGCGCTCGCATTCGCGAAAGGCGAACAACACGCACAGACAAGACGCGCGTTGGACGATCGAAAGATGAGTTCGACGTCGAGCGCGAACGAGGAGGCGAAAGGCGAACCGAGGCGCGCGGCGCGCGAGACGTCGGGCGAGGACGAAGGAGAGTTCAAGAAACGCAACGCCCTCGCGCGAGGCGCGCGGGCGTTCGTGGAGACGACGGTGACGAGCACGAACGCCGCGCTGTGGTGGACGTGCGCGATGAGCGCGTTGAGCGCGCTGTGCGGGGCGCCGTTCGCGTGGAACGGCTTGGACGCGGCGCAAAGGTTTTTTGGCCAGGCGGAGCCGGCGACGAGGGAGTATCTGTCGATGTCGATGTGGTGCATGGTGATGTATGTTCAAGAGACATTGGAGACGCTCATGGTGATCGCGTTCGGGTCGCCGAGCGTGAAGTCGAGGTGGGTGTATCGGTGCTCGGTGGTGAACTTCATGCGGTTGGGATTGCTCATCTTTGAGGGGAGTCAAGGGTACGGACTCGGACGGAGGAATGCGGTGCTCGTGAACTTTCATCGACGGAATGGGGTGACGATATCGATCGTGTTTGCGTGGATATATCAGCATACGATCGCGGCGGGGGTTCCCCGGGGTCGGAACTTTTTGGCGCCGAGGAGCATTCCGCACTGGGTGATGTTGTTTCAATGGTCGTTGTTGTTCATATACGGGTTGACGTTCGCGTATACCGACGCGGTGCAGTTATACTACTTCAAGATCGGTACATCCTCGGAATACGCCGTCGTGAACTGGCTCGCGCTTGGGGTATGGCAGTGCATCATTAGCGGCGCAGTGGCGATGTGGGCGTTTCCACTCGATTTGCAGGCGATATATTGCGGCGTGCATATCGTCCTCGAATTCCTCGCCATGTCGGTCATGGTGTGGCAAGAGCACAAGTACACGCTGTTTGTTGACGGTATAGTCCAGCATCAGTGGGCGAATCATCTCGCGATGAAGCTGGCGTTGCTCATGACGTGGGTCTACGGGGTTTACGGAGGATTGGGACGACAAACAAACGGAAACAAACAGCACTCGAGTTGACAAATACAGAAACGTTGAAAGAAACGTCGATAGATGTATTGAACAATCGATGACATGTAATATCAGGTATTATTACCGACTATAAAACGCCAAAAATCGTAATTAATGCACACATGCGAATTTACAACATAAAACATCAAACATCAAAAACATCAAAGTCCTCGATCGCCGAGGAATATTACAAACTCCGCAATAGGCGTCAAGCCACGGCCTCCGCGTCCACCAACGATTTGGCTTTCGCTCCTAGGGTTTCGCGTGACTTCGATTTCGACGCTTTAGATTTAGCGGCTCGAATGAGCTTTGCGCCCGCGACACCGCGGCGAGCTAACCCCGCCTTGGCGCTCTCCGCGTCGATAATAACGTCTGTAACCGAAGGATCGTCGGGAACTTCGTACATGGCGTCCACGAGCAGACGCTCTAAAAGTGTGCGAAGGCCGCGAGCGCCAGTGCCGCGCTTCACCGCTGCTCGAGCGATTTCCAACAACGCCTCATCGGTGTACGTCAAGTTCGTCCCATGCATGTCAAGGAGACGCTGGTACTGGCGACCGATGGCATCTCGCGGCGCCATTAAAATTTCAACGAGCTCCTTTTCTCCCAACGCATTCAACGGCACGCATATTGGAAATCGGCCTACAAACTCCGGAATAAGCCCGTACGAAACAATGTCTCCGGTCTCAACCTCTTGCAGCGCTTTATCAGCCTTGTCGCGTGCCTGTTTGCTATTCGCATCGTCGATCGCGATGGTTTTCCCGAACCCGATTGAGCTCTTCGAAAGACGTTGCGACACGAGTTTTTCAAGCCCGGTGAAGGCGCCACCGCAAATGAATAAAATGTTCGTCGTATCAATCGCCGTGAACTCGCCACGAGGATTCTTTCGACCGCCCTTCTCCGGGACATTTACCACGGTGCCCTCGACCATTTTCAACAGCGCTTGCTGCACGCCTTCGCCTGAAACGTCGCGCGTAATGCTCACGTTGTCGCTCTTTCTCGAGAGCTTGTCAATCTCATCGATGTATACGATGCCTCGTTGCGCGGCGTCCACGTCAAAGTTTGCGTCTTGCAGTAACTTGTATAGAATCGACTCGACGTCCTCGCCCACGTACCCAGCTTGAGTGAGCGTCGTCGCATCAGCGATAGCAAACGGTACATTCGCGAATTTCGCGAGCGTTTTCGCGAGAAGCGTCTTCCCTGACCCCGTCGGTCCGCACAGTAAAATGTTTGATTTTTCCAACTGCACTTCGCTTAGGCTTCCCACATCCGTTTCCCCTCGCACCGTTCGCGCGCTCGATCGAATCGACTCTCGCACGTTGTTCCAAATGCGCTCTTTCGCCGCGGGCGATCCATCATCCTCGTCTTCAGCGTTCGCCGCCGCTTCAAACGCCCCCGCCAAAATATCTCGCTGCTCGCGTTCGGCGCCGATCCTTTTGTAATGATTATATACCGCCACCGACAACACTTTCTTCGCGTGCGCTTGGCCGACGATGTATTCATCCAACACTCGTACCATCTCTTTCGGCGTGGGCAAATCGTCGATGGCGTACGCGTACCGATCGCCCAGCGCGCCCCCGCTCGAGCGGTTACTGCCCCCCGTCGAGGGCACATCCATCGGCGCGAACACCGTCGTGTCCGCGAGCAACCCGTGATGGGCGAACGATAAATTCTGACGATCCGTCGACGTGCTTCTCATTCGCGCGCTCGACAAACCGTCATCGCGCGCTCGTAAAGCACCGAGAACCGTCGCTCGACTCGCGCTCGACGCGTTCGAGCTCGAGCTCGAGCTCGAGCTCGAGCTCGAGGACGGACACGCGCTCGCGACGCGCGCGATCGACGCGCGTGCGCGCGCGAACATTAACATTCGTATCGTGTATCGTTATAAACGTCCTTCGAGCGTCGACGTCGAGGGTGCGAGAGACTATGAAGACTCCGTCCTCGTCGCGTCGTCGCGTCGTCGTCGTCGTCGTCGTCGTCCGCGAGCTAAAAATCCGAAACGCGTCCGCGTCGCTCCCAATCCCCGTACCTCGTGGGCTCTAACCCACGCGGTCCATTTATTTCCACGTCCCCGATCCCGCGCATCGCGTGATACGCGCGCCTTTTCTCGCTCTGCTCCGCCTCGAGCGCCGCGTTCGCCCGCGCCTCCTCCGCGTCGTCGTCGTCGTCGTGCTCTAAATCCCCAACGACGTCATCCACCACCCCCGCGCTCGCTCGCGCGCGCATGATATCCCTCACATCCACTCTCTCGCGCGTCATCGCTCGCGCTCGCGCGTTCGTCGTCGATGCGTCATCGTCGTCGCTCGCTCGCGCGCGTCCGAGCTCGCGCCGCGGCGCGTCGTCGCTTGAACTTTTTCCCAAACTCTCGCGCGCTTTCGACGAATGCGCGGTCGATGTCACGGTCGCTCGCGAATGCGCGCGCGTTCGCTTCAACGCGCGAAAAGTCGCGCGCATTCGCGCGAGCGCCGATCGAACGAGCTCGCTCGCTCGACGAACGAGCTCGCGCGCGCGCGCGTTGACCTCTGGCGTCACATCGCGCTCGCGTACCGCCTCTGGGTGAAGTCTTTTTCGGCGCACGAACGCGCGAGCGCGAGTGAAAACACGTCACGCGCGATGTCGATCATGAGTTATAACGGCGCCGCCGTCATCGGTGGGTGAATTCGCAAATGCGAGCGAGGCGGAGGCGCGCGAGCGCGCGAGCGAGCGAGCGAGCGAGCGCGATGAAAAACCAACGCGAGCGCGAGCGCGAGGGCGAATGGAATGAGCGCTCGAGCGAGAGAGACGAGAGATGAAGACTGACGTCGACGCGATCGGGGGGCGCGAATGCGAACAGCGATGACGGGGAAGGAGTGCGTGGCGATCGCGTCGGATCTGAGACTGGGGATCAATCAAAATCAAACCACCGCGGTGGATTACTCCAAGTTGCATAAGATTCACGACAAGCTGTACTTAGGGCTCACTGGGTTAGTGACGGATCAAATGACGTTCGCGCAAAAGATGCGATTTAAGCACGAGATGTACCAATTGAGAGAAAACCGAGTGATGTCGCCGAAGGTGTTCGGCGCCGTCGTGAGCGCGGCGCTGTACGAAAAGAGATTTTCGCCGTATTACACAGAACCCGTGATAGCGGGGTTGGATAAGGATGGAAAGCCGTACATAACGAGCATGGATTTGATCGGTGCCGACGCGTCGACGGATGATTTCGTCGTCGCCGGCGATAACGTGGAATCTTTGCTCGGGTGCTGCGAGACCTTTTATCGCACAAATTTAGAACCGGAAGAATTGTTCACGGTGATCTCGAACTGCTTGTTGTCAGGAGTGAACCGCGACTGCTTGAGCGGTTGGGGTGGTGTCGTGACCGTGCTTCACAAGGATGGTTCATTCACGCGGACGTTGAAGGGTCGTATGGATTAGTGGTTTTGCCGTCATAACTAGCTCTGTATTAGTCACGAAGAAAGGTTTGGAATCTCCCCGTCGAGTCGCTTTGCGAGCTCGGCGTGTCGGCGAACGACGTCCATGTACGCCGCGATATCAATGGTGCTGCCGTCTCCTCGCGCGCTCAAACGCGCTTCAGAACCGCGCTTCGGCTCGGGCGCATCGGCGATATCCATCGCTCTTCGCAATTTCTCCTCTTCCGCCATCCGGAGCGCTTTGGTCTCTCGCGCCAACGCGCACAGCGTCGTCACTTCTCTCAGCAGGTCGCTCAGCTCGCTCTTCGCGGCGTGCAGCGCGCGTTCACATTCACGCGCTCTCGCGCTATTTTGGGCGCGCTCGATTTGCACTTCTGCCGCGTCCACCGCCGAACACTCTACCCGCGCGCCTTTCGTCCGTGCGCTCGAAATCGCTCTAGACATCGTACCTTCAACGCTGCGACGTCTTCCAACTCGAGAATCGCACCTCGGCCGCGCGAGCTGCGATTTGACGCACCGATCTCACGGTCCCGTCGTCGTCGCCGCCGCGCTTCTCGGTTGGACGCCTTCGCCTCGACGCCAGAACATGCCCGCGGTCGCGCACCTCGCCTCGACATCGACGCCTGCGGTGGACGTACGCCGTCTGCGCATCTCGCCGTCGTCGCCGTCGCCGTTTCATCGCTCAAAAAATCAAAGACGCTCGCGAACCATGGCGTTGGATGCGACGTCATCAACCCAGCGCATGACTGCTGAGGAAAAGTTTACATTCGACCTGCGCGGGTACTTGATCGTCAAAGGCGTGTTCAACGCCAGCGAAGTCGCGGCGATGAACGCTGCGATAGATCGTCGCGCGCACGACATCGTCGAGCGGCGAGGTAGATTGAGGTTAGGCGGCGAGCTCGGCGACCCGCTCGCGGGCGACGGGTCGACGGGACGAGCGGATTTGGGCGGGATGCTCACGTGGACGAACGGCGACGCCTATTGTTTTCGGTCGGTCCTCGCGCACGAGAGATTGGTGCCGTACTATCACGAACTCATCGGCGTAGGGTATCGCATGGATCATTTGCCGTTGATGATTCAGCAAAAGACGGGCGCGGATGGATTTATATTTCATGGCGGAAAGATGAATCCGGATGGGTCATGGTGCCAAGAGCTCGCGTACGTGTACGAGAACGGGAAGATGTATAACCAGCTGCTCGCGGTGAGCGTAGCGCTGAGCGACACGGAGCCGGGCGATGGGGGATTTGCCATCGTCCCAGGTTCGCACAAGTCCAACTTTCCGTGCCCGCAGGCGATTTTAGAGTACAAGTCGCACCAAGAGGTCGTGGTGAATCCCAAAATCGAGGCTGGGGACGTGTTACTGTTCAGCGAGGCCGCAACTCATGGCACGATGGCGTGGACGGCGAAGCACACGCGCCGAACGGTCTTATATCGATTCGCGCCGTCGACTTACGCGTACGGTCGCTCGTACTACCCGACGTGGCCGGCGGGCACGGAGGACGGGATGACGGAGGCACAAAAGGCTGTGTTACAACCGCCGCACCACGCACGGTTGGACCGAGTGACGCTGGACGACGCTGGAAACGTCGCAGGGACGCAAACTCGAGATGATTTTAAGAAGGAACACGACGCAAAAGTTTTTGGTAACAAGTATTTCTGGTGCGTCGATCGTCCTCGCTCGTCTTTCTCTTCATCTTTGTTTTTCATCGACTGGTGACTGATAATTTCATGTACTTCACGCATCGCAACAGATTACGACCGGGTTTCGCGAACATTATTAGCGACATTGATTACTGTAAACCACATATGGTTCCCTGGCAAAGCAAAAGTAGCTTGTATTAAAAGGCGTGTATAAAGTACCTCGGCGTTTACGCAGAAATCGTCGTCGTTGCCGTCCATTTACCGCCCGCCGGGACAACAACCGGTGTCACTGCGGCGTCTTCGACGCACACGAACTCCTTGTAGCACGCCGGCATGTCCGTCCATGGCGACCAAACCACGGCTTCGGTCCACGTCTTGCTGCCCTTGAGCGTAACCGTGCGCTTGCCCGTCTTGAGCGTCAACGTTTCTGGTCGGCCCGAATACACCGAGTCCACCGGACCGGCAATCTTTACGTCGCCAGAAACCGTCGACTCCTTCGATGCCAATCGATCGAACACCTTGCATCCGTTCAAACCACCGACGGCGACAGCGTTGATATCCGCCGCCAAGTACGTGTGGAACGATCCGGTGAAATCAAACGCCTCTTTGCCTTGGTTATGCACCGTCAGCGTCGCCTCCAGCGCCCCGTTCTTCTTCAACGTCACCGTCTCGACCACTTTGAACGCCTTATCCCACATCGCCTTCGTGTACGCGTTCGGGGTCAATTCCATCGTCATCGATGGTTCTTCACCATCTTTCGTGTCCACCAGCGTCCAATCCACGTTGCGCGCAAATCCGTGCACTTGAATCTTTCCCGGGCCGAACTGCGGCCAGCAGTGGGGCAATCCCCCGCTGATGGGTTTGGACTTATCGAACTTTGCGTCGGGGCGAACGTACAAAACATCGGCCGCGCCTTTGGGTTTGAACGACGTCACGACGCCGCCGAACAAATAGACTTGCGCGGACGTGCCGTCCGCGCGAGCGAGGGTCACGGTGTCCAGACCGCCTTGGCCGGGACCTTTGGTCACCGCGCAGCGCGCGATCGAACGAGACGATCGCGATGCGCGAATGGGCGTCGCGCGAGCGGGTAACGTGAACGAGGAAAATTGGGTGGCCATTTCGAAGTCACGCGAACGACAGCGTCGAGCGGGGCGAAAAAGTGACGACGGAACGGATATTTGGCACCATCTTATCCACAGTGCAAGTACGCGTGATCGAACGCGGACGTCGGCAAGGATGGAGAGCAATCCGTGGCTACTGCGAAAAAGCTAGGCTATGTTTGGAGCGACGAGAGGCTTCAAAGGCCTGGGGGGAGTCCAGGTGGCGGCGCGCGAGGTTTTTTCAGAGGCGGAGCGCCGCTTGGCGGAACGGTTGGTCGGCTGGGCGCCCCGGGAGCCGGGCGGCCGACAGGCGGAGCCGGCGGTGGCGGGACCAGGACCGTGTGCGGGCGACCGGGTGGGGGACCAGGTGGAGGTGCTCGTTGAGGCAGTCCCGAAGGAGGTGCGCGTTGGGGCGCTCCTGAAGGAGGCGCTGACGACGGTACAGGGCGTGCCGTCGCGGCACGGCGCGGCGCGCCGGCTGCTAATCCGGGCGGCAAACCGGGCGGAGCTGTGGATTTGGGCGCCGTCGTCGGAATCACAGCCTCGACTTGACCGCCCGCGGGCATGCGACCCGCGGCGGTATCGCGAGCAACTTCCCCGGGGCGGTTACGGCACCAAAACTTTGTGGTGTTGTCCAAGGAACCACTGACTAGGATGTGTCCTGCGGGATGCCACGCCAGGCTTAAAATCGACCCTTCGTGCCCACCCTTGATTTCTGCCTGCGGAGCTTCGCCGGCGCCGACAAGCCAATAGTTAATCGAACCATCGAATGCACCTGAGGTAAACATCGCCTCATGCGTCGGGTGCCACACGACGGTGGTGACATCTTTGCCGTGTCCGCGGTACGTTCCCATTTCCTTCAGCGTGCGCAAATCCCAAACTTTGAGTGTTTGATCCTTAGATCCGGTGACAAGCCAGTTGCCGTTTTGGTTCCACTTCGCGCACGTAACCGCGTTCTTGTGCGAGTGCAATGTCGTGGCGCAATGCCCTGATTTAGGGTCCCACAACTTGACCGCCGCGTCCTTACCGCCGGACGCCACAAGTCCGAGGTACGGGTGCCAGTCTACACAGTGCACATTCCCCGAATGACCCGACAGCGTGTGCTCCGCTTCGGCGCGCGCAAAGTCCATAATCTTCACTGACGTATCATCGCTCCCGGTGGCGAACTTCAAGTCCGATCTAGCGAAAGAGATGGACGTTATTGGTTCCTTGTGCGCCTGAAACGAGCGCAAGTTATTAAAATTCGTCTGGAAATATTTAACATTCCCTTCATCGTCCCCGGTCAACAACCAGTTATCGTTGTTACTAAACGTCGCGCATTTGATCGGGCCGTTGTGAGCTTGTAAAATCGTTTCAAAGTTGAAAGTCATTCCGTTCCATAACGTAAACTCGCCGTTTTGTGAACACGTCAACAACCGTCGTCCGTCCGGCATGAACATAACGCAGTTCACGCTTGTTCGGATCTTGTTGCTCGATACGTGCACAAACTTTGTCGCGAATGACGTCGCAGGGAGGTGCGGGTACGCCACCGGGGGCATGAAGTCGAGCAACGCCCCGGGAAGCGGTCGCGGTTGTGGGGAATTCCATGGATCTTTGGCGTACACGCGCTCCTCGACGTAACGCACGGTCGTGGCGGTGTAATCCACCGTACGACGCTGCACGGCTTTACGATCGCCGCTCGCACCGTCGGCATCGACATAGACGTAGGTGGACATCGCGCGCGCGACGTTCTGAGACTCTCATGGCTTGAAAGCGCGGACTTTTAGGGCGAGCGAGGCACGATCGGCGGCTCGAGCGCGAACGAAAATTATGTCAATCCATGCGATGTTATGAAACACAATGGTTAAAATGTAGATGATCGAAGCATACGTGGCTAGGGCTTAGATCGACGCGATTATTCGTCTCCTCTTCTATCGGGTCTGATGGGCCGCGGCGTGCGGAACCATCTCAGGGACGACCGTGTCGCGGAAATGTATACGTTGTTCTCCTCTCAACGGCGTACGACTTCGGCATCGATGTACTTGCCGCTTTTCGCGACGTACTCGACCATGCGATTCAACGCGATGACGTAAGCGCGAGCAGAGGAAACGACGATGTCTGTGTCTGCGCCAGTCGCCGTGAAAGTGCGCAGGCCCTTCTCCCCGGTTTGCAAGTTGGTCTTAAACACGCTGGAGCCCACTTTTTGTGCAGAGCCTTCCTTTGGCTTAATCGCGACCGTGGTTTCAGCCAGGGCGTTGATGCCCGCCGTCACAGCGGTGACTCTGTATTCGGTCAAATCGACTTCTAATCCAACCAATGCGTCGATGGCCTTGAACGCCGCGTCAACGGGGCCAGTGCCGACGACGCAGGAAATGTGCGCAGTGCCATCTTTGGCGATCATCTTAACCGTGGCGGTGGGCAAGCCCATGGTGCCGCACACAACTTGCACTGAATCCAACGACCACGCCGGATCGGATACGGATTCACCATCACGAACGATCGCTAAGAGTTCGTCATCGTTCACGCCGCCAAGTTTGGTCTCCGCCACGAGCTTAAACCGAGTGAACATGGCGTCAAGCTCGGCGCCCTCCATAGGCACACCGAGTTGTTTTAATTTGCTCGATAACGCGTGGCGCCCCGAGTGTTTACCCATGACGACGCCGACATCGCCGTCGCCGCGGAAGTAACCAATAGTTTCCGGGGCGATAATCTCGTACGTCAACTTGTTCTTCAACATGCCGTCCTGGTGAATACCAGACTCGTGCGCAAACGCATTGGCGCCGACGATAGCTTTGTGCGGCTGAATCGCCATCCCACTGTAGTTCTTCACCATTTGCGAGCTAGGATAGATGTAAACAGGGTTGATGCCGGTGTAAGCCCCCATCAATCGCGCTTGGCCGCGCATATAAATAGCCATCACGACTTCTTCCAACGACGCGTTACCCGCGCGTTCGCCGATGCCGTTGATGGTGCACTCCACTTGTCTCGCCCCGTTCGCCACACCCGCCAGTGAGTTCGCAGTTGACAAACCTAGATCGTTTTGGCAGTGCGTGGAAATCACTACATTTTCGACGCCCTTCACATTCTCCTTGATCCCGGCGATGAGCTGCCCAAACTCATCCGGCAAGCAAAAACCGACAGTATCTGGAATATTCAGCGTAGTCGCCCCCGCTTCGACGACGGCGCTGAGAATGCGATAAAGAAATTTTGGATCCGAACGCCCGGCGTCTTCCGGAGAGAACTCCACGTCCACACATCCCAAAGATCTTGCGTATTTCACGGCGGCGACGGCGATGTCCACGACCTCATCCGGGGTTTTACGCAACTTGCTCTCCATATGAATCGACGACGTCGCGATGAACGTATGAATGCGCGGTCGAAGGGCATATCTCACGCCCTCCCACGCCGCATCAATATCCTTCTTATTCGCCCGCGATAACCCGCAAATCACCGGTACGTATCCATCTGGAAACACTTCGTTCCCAACCTTTTTCGCGATGTTTCTCACCGCCTCCAAATCATCCGGGCTCGCGATGGGAAATCCCGCCTCGATGATATCCACCCCAAGCTTCGCGAGTGACGTCGCGATATCAAGCTTTTCTCTCGACGTCAGCGTCGCCCCTGGGCTCTGCTCCCCATCTCTCAGCGTCGTATCGAACACGCGCACGTAATTCCCATCCGAGATAACCCCCGGGACGTACGCCGGTCGCGGCGCCCGTCGCACGCTCGCATCATCCACCGCATTCAACGCATTCGTCCCGTACGCGTCGCACTTCACCACTCGTTTCCTTAAGTCTTCTCCCATCCGCGCTCGTTCGTCGTCGTCCACCTTTTTCATCGTCGCTCGCGCGACGCTCTCGCGTCGCGCGCGTCGCGCCGCCGCGCCCCCGCGCGCCGCGCGCGCGCCCGTCAACGCTCTCTCTCTCGCGCGCGCGGGCGTCATCACGCGACGCATCGCGCACGCGTCCATGACGATCGTGATCGCCCGTTCACTCGCGAAACCCGTGCGTGCGTCTGGGGTTTCGTTTCATTCATTCATTCCCATTCGCGCGCGCGATCGATCGAACGCGCGGAGCGTCGCGATCGACGTCGTCGGACGTATGACGAAACAGGCAGACGGTCCCAAAACCGTCGCGTTCGCGCATCGCGTTCGCGTCGTTTTTTCGTTTTTCGCGACATCCATCGCGCGTTTTTGGACGTCCCTCGTTCTCACGCGTCCACGGCACTCGTTCCACGAGTGCGCACTCGTCGAGCGATCGACGATCGACGGTCGACGCCACGAATGTTAACCAGCACGAGTCGTCGACGGATGCATCGATCGCGTCGACGCGATGGAATGGAAATGAATCGCGATCGTCAGTGGATGAACGTCCGTGGATGACGAACGACGCGCGCGAGAGCGAGATCGCGAACGGCGTGGCGTTTTTAACGCACGTCGACGTGAAACACTCCAAGGACGAACGAGGGAAACGCGCGTTTTTACAGAGCAAAGGATTGAGCGAGAGAGAGATCGAGGAGGCGTTCGCGCGCGTCGCGCGAGACGTCGAACGATCGAGCGCGCGTGATGCGCGCGATGGACGAGAGCGAGAGATGACGAGGACGTCGACGTCGATGATGACGACGCTGACGAGGATCGGGGCGTTAGGCGCGGCGGCGTGGTTGGCGTGGCCGCTGGCGCGCGAACGATGGCCAGAGGCGAGCGAGCGAGCGAGACGGGCGTTCGCCAAGGCGAAAGATGTCGCGCGCGGGAGTGGAGAAAGGAAAGAATGCGATGACGAGAGGGAAAGAGAGGGCGGGGGGGTGCGGAACGCGGTGGAACGCGTGGAGGCGCGAGAGTTGGCGGGGAAGGTGGCGGCGTTCGCGGAGACGGCGGAGACGGCGGCGCGAGACGTGAAACGGTTACGGGAGGAATTGAAAAGCGAGGCGTCGGATGCGTTGAGGCAAGGGATGCTGGAGAGCATGAATGATGTGAAGTCGTTTCTAGTGGATATGCGCAAGGCGTCGGAGGAGGAAAAAGTAAAGGCTAAGGCTGCGAGCGTTCAGGCGGAGGCGGCGTTTAAGCGCGCGATCGACGACGTTAAGAAGGAATTGAAAGAGGAGTTGAAAGACATCATCGCGCAGTCACCGGCGATGAAATCGGCGATGGCGTCGCCCTCGTCAGTGGATGATCGTATGATGAGCGAACTGCGAGCGGACATTTCCGAGCTCAAGGAATTTATGAAGGCGACGCCTCCGAGACGCATCGGCGCGCCGACGGCGACGGTCGCCGCCAGTAAATCTGCCGCCGCGCGCGATTGGCCGTTCGAGGCGAGCCCGCAAGGAAGCGATTCCGAGGAAAGTCCAGTTTATACCCCGGTGCAGTCTCGGCAAGGTGACGATGAGTTTACGAGTCGGCTATTACAGACCGGCGGAAGCGTCAATAGTCGATCGGCGCCGCCAAAAAGCGCAGAACCGCCGCATCCCCAAAACTTCATGGATATTTTAGAAATGCTCGAGGCCGGGAAAACGCCTCCAGGAATACGAGACATTGATGACCAACCACCGAACCCGATGGCGGCTATTCCGCGCACGAGCCAGCCTCCACCAGGCAAGCCTTGGGGCGCTCTAGTCGGCGCCGAGCCGATTGGAGAAGACGATGACGCGATGGATGTCCCCATCAAGCGTCTCGTCGCCAACGCCGTGGAGTCGCCGTGGCGTCCACCTGCGGCACCAACGCTTTCGCGCGTGATGAGTCAAACTCCGCGTTCGCCACGTAGAAGTACCGAACAGACGGAGACATCGAACAATGCGGATTCTCCCGCAGCGTCGGTGTCCAAGACTATAATTTAGGAGTTCACAATAGAAAGACAGACAGACGCCACTTTGTGACGCAAAAACCGCGCGCGCAATTCAGCACACATCGCACAGCGCACAGTTCAAGACGTGTATTTCGGCACTGTCATGCCACTACTCCCGCGAACATCAGCTGGAACAGGCGCAAAGACACATCGTACGTTCCTCGCTGGTGACTTCATGCCGGCGCGAGCGATCGATTGGGTTCTCCCGAAACCCACGCGAGGAGAATTGCGCGAGGGCGTGTGCGCGCATGCCGCAGAATATGCGTTTCTTGCCGAACGTAAAGCCGGGGTTTTAATTGATCGCAGCCGCGTTACGCCGAGGTCGCTCATCGGCGATTTACCCGCTGTCGTGCGAGATCGAGCGCCTATCGCTCACGGAATCATAAATTTGGAAACCTCGGTAACGCGAAGCGAAGATTTTGCTCCAGGAAAGGCTGTGTGCTATCGTGCGAGCGAAGAGAACGTTGGAATGCTCCTTGATCAACTGTCCCTCATCGGCGTCAACGTCGCGTCGCTCGCGAACAATCACGTCCTCGATTTTGGGAAAACTGGGTTTGTTGACACGTTGAACGCGACGAGACGGTTTACCGAAGAAAGTGCGGGGAAATTTGTATTCGTCGGCGCCGGTCGGTCTGAACGCGAAGCCTCGGCGCCGGCGTTGATCGGTGAGAACGATACAAAGGCTGCCGTGTTTGGACTTGCGTTTCAGAATTCCGGGACACCATTTTCTTGGTCGGCCATGAATCCGCGAACGGGACCTCTTGGCGTAAGCACTGGAGATGAACGTGACGGCGTGCCTAGGAAAATGCTTCTCGACGTCACGCGCGCCAAAGCGAGCGGCGCGACGGTGTTCGTGAGCGTACATTTTGGATCAAACTGGGGATGGGAAATTGATCCTGAGAACATCGTCGCCGCGCACGAACTGATCGATGCCGGGGCCGATGTGGTTCACGGTCATTCCAGTCATCATCCACGCACGGCGGAACTTTACAAGAATAAACTCATTTTGTACGGCACTGGAGAGCTCTTGAACGATTACGAGGGCATCGGTGATCACCCGGGATTTCCGGCGTCCCGGTTTCTGGGTGATTTACGTTTTGCCTATTTCGTGGATGTTGATTCGAGCACCGGAGACTTTGTTCGAATGTACGTACACCCGATGAAGCAAAAACTCTTTACTCTAGTGCGCGGCGACGCGCGCGACGCCCAACGATTCGAACACGCGCTCAAGTCGCAGTACGCCGAGTGTGGTTTGCAGCTCGACATTGACCCCCTCGACACCTCCGCTGTCATAGTGACGCCGTTGAAGTAACCTTTCAAAACTCAATGCATCACGCTGTCAAAAGTAAACATGTAGGAAATTCTCATTGATGTACAATGTTTTTACAATCTGTTCTACTACGTGCGTTGGGTTCTACCACCACGGGCACCACCCGACGTATGCTAAACTCAAGTTTTCTGCCGATGTTGCTTCGCAAATGATTCGTTCCACTTGTGCCTCGATGGAATCTGGTTGAATGCTGTCGAGCGACGACGAATCGCTTCCCGGAGGCGCGCCGTCACGCCCTGTGAGTTTAGCACTCATTCGTTGCATCACGCTCACCGCTCGCTCGTTTAACGCTTCATTTGCGCCGTCGCCATAAGCCTCGATGGCGTTGATAAAATCTGTGCGTCGCAACAACTGCGGAGGCTCTGGAGCGTTCGCACCCGCAGCGGCTCCATAGACAGCCATCGCATGCGTCGCCTCAAGACCGACAATTGATGAACTCGCGGGTACAGGGCCGGAGGGCGTGTCTATGAGGCCAGCTGAGGTACTGGACATATTCATGCTGGGACGAGGCGTCGTATCGCGCGACCGTGACGGCTTACCGGGCGAAGTGTTATCCAAGCCTTGACTGTTTTGTTTGGCGCTGCCAGGGCGGTTGCGCAGACCATCACCGCCGTCGCTCGCGCTCTGGGAAGAATTCAAGTTATCAGCAGCCGTTGCAGTGGCGTTGTTCGTGAGCAAACGCCAGTTGATCAGAGGATCGTGTACGAAAGCCTCCAACATCGCCATTACAGAATCCTTGTTTTGACGCAGCACCGAAATCACGCTCTCGCACGTGCTTCTGAAATTACCTTCGATACCGCTTACCTCCATTGCCTTGACGAGCATACGCGTCAACCGGAAAGGAACCTTTTCGGGGAACTTTTCACGGTACATAGAAGCCTCGAAACAATCGCCAAAATCAATGTGCAGCACCTTGCCGCTGTATCTGTCGACCATCAAGTTGGACGGGTGACGATCGCCGAGGCCGAGCAAGTATCCCACCATCGACATGACCGCTAAAGAACGCGTGTACGTCGTACGGCGCTCGAGCCATTGCTCGCTGCTGCGACTCTTCAGCCACAAAACGCGCGCCAAATCGCTTCCTGATGTGTTTTCCAGCGCATGCTGAAAAATCTCAACTTTGTTCACGAGAGGTAAATGATCATAATCCGGAGCCATCGCGAGCATCATGCGATGCTCTAAATTAAGAGGCACCTTGTGCGCATCCCGGTATTCTCGAATTAACGCATGCAGAGTATCGCAGTTTGGTACCCAACCAATCAACCCACTGTTTGGTGAAAGCGGCACGACAGCGTAACGCGCAATTCCTAAATCGCGCTGCGATGTCATCGGCGAGGTGTTCAGCAACGTGTTCACCAAGCCGAAAAGTTGCATCACACGCTCGTCTTGTCTCAGATCTTCGTGACCCTTGAGCAAGTATCCGTAGTCTTTGCCATCGGAACCATGGATTTGAAGCCGTCTCGGTCGCTGTTTCGATGTGATGACGTGCATTGTAGGCGCGAACGCTCGGATACACGGTTGTTCAACCTGGCCTGGAGTATAATTACCAGGAACGCACAACTCCAAATCACGAGCGTTGAGCAAACGTGGGGATACGTATTGAAGTTCCAAGGTCGTCATTGTGGGCAGCTGTTTGTTGATTCTCTTGAACACGTGATAGTATAGATCCCAGGCTTGGTTTAGTTCCTCTTCGCGTCCGCTTTGATGATACTTTTGACACAAATCGTGCGCTTCTTGAAGTTCGCGCCCGTAATTTTGGACGAAACCCATCTCCTGCAGCGTTTCAGCACCTTGGCGCTCGAGGATATGGTGCAGTGGATTGAGAACAGTCATCATACCCTGGACATTCTGTTCGCCAAAATACAATCGCGACGCCTCCTCCAACGCTTCGTGCCACGCTTCGTGCCACACTATGGCGACGCGAATGAGCTCGAGGGACACCACTTGCGCTTGTTCGACGAGCAATGCGCTGTGCTGACGAACGTTATCCAGAATCGCAATCGCCGCCGCTCGACGTGAAGTACTCTGGCTCTTGCATGCGACGAGAAGCGGGTACAGCACTGCCTGAGGGTGCTGACGGCCAACTCGTACCAAGAGCTGATAAATCAAGTTGCGCACTGGAATGACGTGCGTGTGAATTCTAGCTACAATTTGAGGAATAACTGCGAGCCATGTGTCGATGTTTACGTGACCGAATCCTTCGATCAACGCAGCTTCGACCTCGGGATTTGCGCCGTGATTGAACCACAGCGTGAGGAGACGTAAAATGTCTTGTAGGGAGCCGCTTTTTCCTGACGTCGGGCCGCCCAGGGCGATCGAACGAAAGAATCCACTGATAGCTGGCGCTACATGGCGTGCTGCATCTTGACTTCCTCCGCGATCTTGCATCGCCGACTGTTTGTTATAATGCTCCATAGCTGTTGCATTGAAAAGCGCCCAGTGGTGCCACGCCTTCGCCCATTGCTGATTCGCGGAAGTTGCAGTTCTGAAAGCCATCAACACATCAGTTAACGTCTCATCATTCATGCTTTCTGCCAGTGCCCAGCGCCACTTTCCGAGCTTCAAAAACGCGCGCGAAACAACTTTGCTTAACTCTTCGCTCAGCGGCTGCCCGTTGGCACGTACTTGCTCGGACTGCTCTCGCAATTCATGTGCGAGGGATTGGAGACGCATGAACGCTTGCTTCTTCTGCCCAATGTGCCAGAGGTGCTTGACGAATGCAAACATGACTTTCGGACGACCGGAACCAGCTCCATAACCCGCCTTGCCTTCGGGACATACTGTAGGATCGTATTCGAGTAAGCGTAATAGTGTACGACGCGATTGACGCTCACGCCCGTATCTACGATTCAACGATGCAAACTTGAGCCATATATCTGTCTCCTCGCTCATAGGTAGAACCAGCGATCGGACTTGGAGAATTGACTGCCAAACCTCTACGTCACGTTTGACCAAGTAGATTCTATCCCGCCACATCTGACGAATAATTCCTTGCCGCCGCGCTGCCGCGAGGTCTGATGACGCGATGACGTTAAGCTCCGCGTATTCAATAACCTCTTCGAGCTCTGCTAACTGCTGCGCGCGAATAAGCGCTCCATACGAACGGTCATACGATTCGCTTACGAGCGCTGCAAGCTCTGTTCCTAGCGCGTCACGCGCGGCGCTGAGATACTCCCGCGCCTCGGTTTGAGCACCGCGGCGAATAGCAAGAATTGAGCGATAAAAGTCACAGTCTGTACTGAGCGCGACGTTGGACTTGTACTTGAGCAGGATATCAGCACGATCAGCGTTTGGCAATCGCCGCTGGCTACGCTGATCTATGGCAAGCACGTTGGTGCAGCGCTCCATTTGCCCCCAATCGCCGAGGTGCCATGCCGCCTTCGCCGCTATGCCTGCGACGTCATTCAAATGCTCATCCCAATCAACATTCGCTTGCGCACCGGCGTCGTAAATAGCTTGTATCTCTTCCCATTCTGCGAGGGCGTTCAAGCACCGTAGCTGCCCAACCATCGCTTCGCGGCGCTCTTCGGCAGCCTGGGGAGAGTTGACGTGCGCGAGCTCGTCGAGCTTTCGTTTGTAAGCCTCCAATGCAGCATCCCACTGCTCAAGCTTTTCATACCAACCCTCTTTAATCTCGACAGACAAATTCGCTTGCGCGTACACTAACACGCCGCGAGCCGCGTCTGGGAGCTGTAACTGATTATTCACTGCGATAATCGCCGCTACGCATTCACCAGGGTTAGACACGAACTCAAGCTCCTTGTAGTGCAAAGCCTTTGCGTATGCGCGCGAGCGCTGGGCAATCATACCCAGCGTTCTGACGTCAACAGGGATTGGTTTTTCATCGTGCTCCATGAATTCGCAGAGGTTTAGAAGAATCGAAACGATTTCTGGAGGTATCGTCGGGCTCCCTAAAGCAGCTTCAAGTGACCGCACGAGAACCTCTCGATGATTTTCGTTGAGCTCGGCCCAGCACGACACGAAGGACGCACAGAACAAGTCTCGAGCCAAACTAGGTTGGACAGACGCTAAATCACTGCACGCTCGCAATGATGGTAACGGTGAACTTCTCAACATGTCAACAGACAACTTGCGCATCCATTCCAACCAGTCTTCCTTCGTAGAACGCTGACTACTTTCCCAAGCGCGTCGAACGGCGAGCTGATTTACGGACAAACGCTTGTCAATCTGTGTTTTTTTCTCCATAGACGTGCGCCGCTCTGACAGCGAAGTCGTGTCATCTGGTAGGAATTGCAAGGGATTGCCGCTTTCGATGCGCTTCACCATTTCTTCAAACGCGCGATCGACAATTTCGTTTTTAGCTACGACTCGTTTAATAATCGGCAGAAAAAGAGCGTATTCGAGTCCCAGGGGAACCTCCAACGCAACCAAAAGACGCATGACATCTTCGTGAAGAGCGGTGTTCTCGTTATCCAACATTCGAGCGAGCGGTTGCACCACGACGCTCGCCTGACCGGCAAGAGACATACAAGGGAGTATCCGGCGCAACGATTGAAGCGCATGGCGTCTGATTTCCAGCGGCACAGAAATAACGCTTGGTTTGAATAGACGAACGACAGTCGGCAGAATCAAATGCAGGTGCTCGTCAATACCAATGCCAAACATTTCCAAGGCATGAAGGATATGTGGGACGGAACTGTACCTACCAGAACGTTCGGCGTCGTTAAGAGCCGAGATTATTCGGGGAACGATTGCTGGTATATATTTCCTGAATTCATCGTTCAGAGCTAAGGAAAGTTCTTCGCACAGCAGAAGCGTGTTCTTCGACATGTAATTTTTGTCCCAAAACATATGAACAATGTCAAATATATCCGTCAAGTAGCGTCGAATGTGTGTTTTGATGACACTCACAAGCACGGCAAATTCACCAAACATGGACTCTCGCAAGTTATCATCACACGTGCGCATGACATTGAACAGCACCGGGATCATGTTGGGTAAATACTGCACGCAACCCGTTCCCAGAACTTGAAAGATGTACACGATAGCTCTAACAACCATTTGACGATGGCTTGCTCGCGACGGATCTCGCAATACTCGAAACAAAGAGTTCAACGCAATTGTCGGGTAGTACTCATCCGATAAAGATGTTAAATGAAGTGTGGGAAGGAGATCAATATCTTCATCATCACCATCGTCATTGCGATTGTCATCCAAGTATCCATTGTCGGTCGCTCGCTCATCGAGTTTCAATAACTGCTGGCGAACGCCGCGAACACCTTCCTCACTGAGTACGCCTTGTCCGTGCAGTCTGATTTCATTGCCCTTGTGCGCGTGCGGATCAAGAGCGCCTAAGACTCCGAGAGTTCGAAGGACTTCGCTCCTCGCTGCGCCGCGCTCATTTGCTAGTATGCGCAATAGCTGTGGCAGAAGCTGTGGGTGCGTGATGAAGGGTTCAGCGACGTATCCCGAGCTTTCAATAAGCTTGCCAAGCGTCACGACTGCATGATCCCGTGTACTAGTAGGTTTGAGCGCCGCCAAGAGCAACACGAGCAATTCTTGCACGAATGGCTTGATAGAGTACCCACTAACTTTCGCGAGCTCGCCTACAGTGCCGAGAGCCGCCGCTTTTTCGCGACCAGAAATGTCGTGCTTTTTCAACAGAGCGAGGGCCGACTGCTTGCTCACATTGCTCGTACTGCCAGACGCAGGAGTGACTGCCGTTTTCGAAGCGCTAACCAGTGCTTTAAGATTCGCTGTCGATGAAGAACCTGCTAAGTTCATAGACTTCAGCGTCTGACCATCCTTCCTTTGTTTAGCGGTGCCCTTGGCTGGTGTAGTGCCCTCCTCAGCTCTCAATGTGGTCATGAGACAGCTGATTATAGGCGAGAGGTACGGCGTGACGAGTCGCGGACAGCTTCGAGTGAGAGCCGCCATGACCCGCGCAGCTTCTTCTCGCTGGAGAGACTCGCTGCTGTACTCGAGTTCTGCTAAAAGTTGCAGCATATGTGCGCGAAGCGAGGGAAATACGTAAGCTGGATTTCTCGTCGCCAAACGGCCGAGCAATTCCACACCCAAAATCCTAATGTTGACACTCTCGTCGTTCAGGGTAACAAAAATCGCTCGAAGCACACGAGCTTGCGAAAGATAAGAGTCAATGACCGCGCTCGGTCGACAGAATTCGGTGAGCAGCGCAACGCGAATTGAACTGTCGCTATCACCGACAGCGACGGGAATCAGCGCCTCCATAATTTGCTCGACTGCGCTCGTCGTGCTCTTACTCGATCCGACACGCAGTCGCAACGCTCCACAACACGTCAGTGCCGCTTCGAGTCTGCACTCTGCCGATGAATCGTTCAAGTAAACGATGACGTTTTTCCTTATTGATCGCAGTAGCACTGCAGACTCGAAAGGAAACGTGCGCATCGTCCTCAATGCGATTTGCACAGTCTTCTTTTTGGGTTGAATAGAACAACTCAGCGCTGTCGGCGGTTCAAAACGAATAGCTTGAGCGATAGACTCCGCCAACTTTTGCTGAATAATCGGCATCAGCTCTGGAGCAGCCTTGGCGACAGATTCTAAACCGAGCACGAGCGCCTCTGATAGTCCGCCCGTGAACATCGCCGGAAGAAGATTCATCAAGTGAGGTTTCCAAGCTTTTCCTAAAGAATCCATGAGCGCGCCCGCGCATCGAAGTGCCTCGGGACACACATTCTTTCCTGGGCTTCTCGTGTTGAACAAGTCGTACATCACTGCGGATACTTCTGGGAGATAACGTAATAGCGAACTCCCTATGCCCAACTTGTTCGGGTCGCCGTCGACGTCGATCACCCGGGACATCGCGGCGGCTAATTTACTAAGCGCTTTGAAACCCGCAGAACGATCAGCCGGTATTCGGATGGTGGTTAAAATCAGCGCGCACGACTCCACGAGATATGAATCTGCGAATCTCTGTGGACTAAATGTCGCCAGTTTGGGTATCAAACTCACGATTGTTCGTCGAATAATGGATTCCTTAGCGGTTTGTAGCCGTAGCACCGTCTCGGCGACTTCTCGATATCTACTCAACATGAACTCACCCGTGCGTCTCAACAACTCTCCAAACACAAGCAATGAACCATGCACTTCTTCTACTTTGGACTTTTGCTTCAGTCCTGCGCGACAAGCTTCGTAAAGCTCGTAGTACCACTGCACCCGATACCTCGTTTCGCGTTGTTCGGTGACGACCAAGCATTCGCGAAGTGCACCCACGGCCATTTCGCGCACCATCAGCGAGGGATCACGTAGTGCGGTCCAGATTGACGATACGAACGCTGGAACGTGTACGTTGAAAATTGTGGGGGCGTTTCGAGCGAGTTGCAAGAGCGTCAGCGACGCCGCGTAGCGCTTCATGCTCAAAACGACTTGACTCTCATCTTTTGTGCCTAATAACTGAATAGCGCGCTGCACTTGAGAGTCGACGATTTCCGTCGTCAACGCACCGCTGTGAAGAACGAGCCTTCCGAGCACGGTGCTCGTCAACTCTACGAGCTCTGTTGTGCGTTCTCCGATCCACAGCGGGTCATCCACCGCCGACGCCAGAGCGTCGCCGGATTCATCCGCTTTTTTGACCGATTGAAAACTCGAAGACATGACGTTGAGCAAATAGTCCGCAAACATCTTAACCTTCTCAACGTCTTCGCCAAACTCTATTTCAATCAATTGATCGATCGCGCGTAACCCCCCAAGCTTTTTGTCCACGTCGTCGCTCGTCATCAACGCTTGCACTCTCGCGTGCACGTCCCGACTAAACTTGGCAAAAACCGCCGGGTTCGCCCCTCGACACTCCGTCTCGACGTGATCTCGAAGCGCGCGATCATCCATCTGCGCCTTCTCCCCGTCATCCAGCGCGGTCAAGCACATATTATCCAGCAACTGCCCCAGCGCGTCGTGCTTACTCGTCTCCGCGCGCTCGAACCCATCGCCGTTTCTTCGCCCGCCTGCGCGCTCGACGTGACTGTTCGCGCGTTCCAGCACCCCCGGGGCGACATCCAACGCGCTCGCCGTCGCCTTTCCCGCGCGCATCGCCCGTTCGACGTCGTGCGTTCGCCAATCCTCGCTTTCGCCGTCGTTCCGCGCGCGCGCGCCGTCATCCATCGCGCGCGCGCGCCGCCTCCCCCGACGCCTTCCTCCCGCCCGACGCTCGCGCTGATTTCCACGCCGTTCGACGCCTCACGACGACGACGTCGCGCGATCGCGCGCGCGCGCGTCCTCGTTCGTAGCGCCCGACGACGAACGGCGTCGATGGATGCGTCGTCGTC